>ENA-UPTA01005770-UPTA01005770.1-activated-sludge-metagenome-genome-assembly--contig:-NODE-5770-length-11203-cov-6.227754_pt1 | contig 11203 bp, 8 predicted proteins | sample MGYA00238184_ERZ773361 | MGnify/ENA primary metagenome ERZ773361 (study PRJEB29100, sample SAMN05720205) | activated sludge metagenome | isolation source: anaerobic digester from wastewater...
TCTATCCGCGGGCGAGGATGCTTTTATTAATCTCTTTTATCAGTCCCGGGCCTTCATAGATAAATCCGGTATACAATTGCACCAGCGTGGCGCCGGCATTCAGTTTTTCCATGGCATCTGCTGCCGTCATGATACCACCGACCGCGATGATGGGGAATTTGCCGCCTGATTGCTGATGCAGATAGCGGATAATCTCCGTGGATTTTTGCGTCAACGGCTTTCCGCTGAGTCCGCCCGCGCCTATCGCCTCCACCTGCTTCACATCCGTCGATAAACCGTCTCTGGAAATGGTGGTATTGGTAGCCACAATGCCGGCCAGACCGGTTTCTGTAACAATCTCCACGATATCATCGAGTTGTTCATGGGTTAAATCCGGGGCAATCTTCAGCAATATGGGTTTAGATGTTGCTTTGGTATTATTCTGCTGCTGCAGGGCAAACAGCAATTGCTTCAACGGCTCTTTTTCCTGCAATGCCCGCAGATTGGGCGTATTGGGGGAGCTCACGTTTACCACAAAATAATCAACCACCTCATACAGCGCATCAAAGCATTTCAGGTAATCATCCGTGGCATTTTCATTCGGCGTCACTTTGTTCTTTCCGATATTACCACCAATGAGGATTTGGGATTTGAGATTTGAGATTTGAGATTTGAGGATGTTTGCTTTTACGGTCAGCATTCCTTCGTTATTAAATCCCATTCTGTTGATGATGGCTGCATCCTGAATCAGGCGAAACAAGCGCGGTTTGTCATTGCCGGGTTGCGCCAGCGGCGTTACCGTTCCTATTTCCACAAATCCGAAACCAAGTGCCGCGAAAGCGTCAATACACTCCGCATTCTTATCCAGACCTGCTGCCAGTCCTACCGGATTTTTGAAGGTTAATCCGAATACTTTTCTTTCCAGTTTTTTATCTTCCACCACATACAGCCACTTCATCAGTGCCGGCACAAACGGGATTTTCATCAACCGGCTGATCCATAACAAAGTAAAGTGATGCGCCGTTTCAGCATCCATTTTAAACAGGAAAAAACGCAGGATTTTGTACATACTGCAAATGTACTTAATCAGCAGCAATAAAAAACATCTAAATAAGTTAAACCACATAAGAAACAGAAGCAACATAAGTCTACATATTATTTAAAAAATCATCTTATATCTCCCTGAATTTGGCCTGCATTATCATCGAAAAAAAGGATACCATTTTTTTCCTCTTTGCTTCTTATGTTTCTTATGTGGTAAAAAATCCTCCTCCTGCATACGCATGCGCTCTCCATCTCCTCATCAATTTTGATTATCTTTAGTGCATGTTACAGCCTCTTGCCGAACGAATGCGACCGAAGTCTCTCGACCAGATGATCGGGCAGCAACACATCCTGGGTGAAGGGAAGCCTTTGAGAAATCTGCTGCAAAAACAGAAACTGCATTCCCTGATTTTCTGGGGACCACCCGGTGTGGGAAAAACCACGCTGGCACGCATTCTGGCGGAACAGGCAGGGCTGCCATTCGAGCAACTGAGTGCCATTTCATCCGGGGTAAAGGAATTGCGCAGTGTGATTGACGAAGCAAAAACATTCGGCACCAAAGTGCTCTTCATCGATGAGATTCACCGCTTCAACAAATCGCAGCAGGACGCCCTGCTCGGCGCAGTGGAAAACGGCACCATCATCCTGATTGGCGCCACTACGGAAAATCCTTCTTTTGAAGTCAATGCCGCGTTGCTGTCGCGCTGCCAGGTCTATATCCTGAAATCGCTGGAAGCCGAAGACCTGAAACGGATTGTCGACCATGCGCTGCGCGAAGACGAGCTACTGAAATCGGAATATATTTCCGTGAAAGAATACGATGCCTTGTTCTATTTTTCCGGCGGCGACGCGCGAAAGCTGCTGAATGTACTGGAGCTTGTGTGCGAAAATCTGACTGCGGAGAAAGTCATCACCAACACGGTGGTGGAAGAAATTATACAAACCTATATCGCACGGTATGACAAGACCGGCGAACAGCATTACGATATCATTTCGGCCTTTATCAAATCTATCCGAGGCAGCGACCCGAATGCGGCCATGTACTGGATGGCGCGTATGATACATGCGGGTGAAGATCCGAAATTTATCGCGCGGAGGTTGCTGATTTTAGCAAGTGAGGATATCGGCAACGCGAATCCCAATGCGCTGTTGCTGGCGAATGCCACCTTTGAGGCGGTGTCAAAAATCGGCTATCCGGAATGCAGGATTACGCTGGCGCAATGTGTGACGTATCTGGCCTCTTCACCGAAGAGCAATGCCAGCTATCTGGCTATTGGCGAGGCGCTGGCACTCGCGGAAAAGACATCGCAACTGTCGGTGCCGCTGCACCTGCGTAACGCGCCCACCAAGCTGATGAAAAACCTGGATTACGGCAAAGACTATCAGTATGCGCATCAGTTTGAAAACAACTTTGTAGAAATGGAATTTCTGCCGCCGGAAATCAGCGGCACCAAATTCTATGAACCCGGCGACAATGCCAGAGAACACGAACTGCGCAAGTTTCTGAAGGAAAGATGGAAAGGGAAATATGGGTATTGATTTCTTATAACCACATAAGGAACTTAAGTAACTAAAGTCTATCAGGAATGACAACGCAAAAAACAATAAATGAGTTAGCCTATAAGATTGTCGGATGTGCTATTGAAGTACAAAGAGAACTTGGTCCCGGGTTGCTGGAATCCATTTATCAGAAATGTATGGAAGAAGAACTTAAGAGCAGAAATCTGTCTTTTCAGTCCCAATTAAAAATCCCCATTCACTATAAATCACTCACGCTTGATTGTGATCTTCGATTAGATATCATCGTAGAAGATCTGATAATTGTGGAATTAAAAGCGGTAGAATCTTTACTTCCTGTGCACAATGCGCAATTGTTGACCTACATGAAATTGCTACAAAAACCGAAAGGGTTGCTTATCAATTTTAATTCAGACAGCATCGTAAACAATACCGTTTCATTAGTAAATCAGCATTTTAATGAATATCTTTAATCTTCGTTTCTTTAGTTCCTTATGTGGTTAAACAACAACACCTTCTTCTTGATAGCCGGGCCATGTGTCGTGGAAAGCGAGGACATTTGCTTTGAAATTGCGGAGCAATTAGTGGCTGTGACCACGGCATTAAACATCCCTTTTGTTTTCAAAGCCTCTTTCAAGAAAGCAAACCGCAGCAAACTCGACTCCTTCTCTACCATCGGAGAGGAAAAGGCATTACAGATTCTATCGGATGTAAAATCCCGTTTTGGTGTGCAGATACTGACAGACGTACATGAAACCACCGACTGTGACAAAGTGAAAGACATTGCCGATATCATTCAGATTCCGGCCTTTTTATGCCGGCAAACGGAGTTGCTGATAGCAGCAGGCAGAACCGGCAAAACTATCAATATCAAAAAAGGGCAGTTTGTAAATGCCGACATGATGCGCCACGCAGCCGCAAAAGTAGCCTCCACCGGCAACCCGAACATCTGGCTGACGGAACGCGGAACGATGTTCGGCTACAACGATCTGATGGTTGATTTCCGCAATATTCCATTGATGAAACAGTTGGGTTATCCGGTGGTATTTGATGCCACCCATTCCGTGCAACAACCCAACGGCAACAACGGCATCAGTGGCGGAAAGCCCGAATTTATTGAGACGCTGGCCAAGTGTGCCATCGCAGCCGGTGTGGATGGCATCTTTCTGGAAACACATCCGAATCCGGGAAAAGCGCTGAGCGACGGCACGAACATGCTGCCACTGAATGAAGTGCAACTATTGCTGGAGAAACTGCTGCGCATCCGTCAGGCCTTATAACACCTTCACTTCCGTTCTTCTGTTTTTCGCCTGATTTTCTTCCGTATCATTCGGCGCGACCGGTTGTGTATCGCCATATCCTTTTGCGGTGAGACGCAATTTATCGATTCCCTTTTTCAGCAGATATTCCATCACGCTTTCCGCTCTTTTCTGCGAAAGCAGCAGGTTGTATTTTTTGTCGCCTTTGCTGTCTGTATGTCCGGCAATTTCCATTTTCACGGCAGGGTTTTTAAGCAGCAATTCCACCAGTTTATCCAGTTCCGCAAACGACTCCGGTTTCAGTTCACTTTTATCAAAATCGAAGAAGACATTATTCAGGGTAATTTTTCCGTTCGCGCTGATGGGCTGCAGCAAGACTTCCATTTCAAACGGTTGGGTGGCGGAAGCTTCTGCGGTGAGATTAATATTGCGGGAATAAAACAAATATCCTTCCTGCTGTATCTGCAGCGCATTGTTTTTATTCACTTCCAGGGTGGCGAAGAAGCTGCCGTTCTGCGTCACTCCTTTCGATTCCTTTTTTGTTTCCAGATCTGTCATCGAATAATTCGCCTGCAGCAATTGTTTCGTCACCGCGTCACGCACCGTCGCTTTCAGGTAGGTGATGCGCTTCGGCTGCATTTTTTCCGGCAACTCAAAGGAATAGATATCGAGTCCACCGAAACCGTTTTCCCTGTTGGAGGCGAGGAAAGCCATCTTGCCGTCGTAAGATACCGCGAGGCCGTTATCATCCGTTTCCGTATTAATCGGATATCCGAGGTTCTCTGCCTTTGTCCAGCCGGTATCTGTTTTGCGGGAAATATAAATATCGCCGCCGCCCATGCCCGGCCAACCGGCGGAAGTGAAATACAAAGTCTGATTATCCGCATGGATAAACGGACACTGATCGTCGTTTGCGGTATTGATATTCGGACCGAGGTTCTGCGGCTCCGACCATTTCAACTGTTCATCCAGATAGCTCACCCAGATATCCTTGCCGCCGAGTCCGCCCGGACGGCTGCTGGAAAAATACAAGGCGCGACCATCCGAAGAAAAGCTGGGCTGCGCTTCCCACGCGCTGGTATTGATTGGCTTGCCGATGCCCATGGCCGCCGTCCAGTTACCCTTGAGTTTCTGGGAAAAATAGATATCGCAGCTACCGTAGCCATCCATGCGGTTGCACGCCGTAAAAAACAGCAATGTGCCATCCGCGTTCATGGTTTCAGCACCTTCATTATCGGCGGTGTTGATGATATTGCCCAAAGAAACCGCGGGACTGAATCCTTTCTCCGTTTTGGTGGAGACATAAATATCTTCCTGATTATTCTGCAGCCTTGTGAAGGCCAGTAATTTGCCATCAGGCGTCATATATGGAAAATATTCCCAATGCTCTGTATTGATGGCGGCGCCCAGATTTTTTGGCTGAAAAGGCACCGGATTTTTTTTCGCTTCCGCGGCAAACTGCGCATTGCGGATAATCTGTTCGGATTTGCGCATCGCGCCCGGGTTCAGTAGCGGTTGACTCAGGTACTGCTGCGCGTAATAGGCCGCCTTGTCCGTCTGGTTGATGCGCAGACAGGCTTCCGCCAGGAAGAAAATATAACGCGGCTGAAAGCCCTCTTTCCGGTAACATGCTTCCAGAATGGCGACAGCGGTATCATATTTCTTGAGCGCCATGAAATAATCCGCCATCAGCGTTTTAGCTTCTGTATAATCGGGATATATCTTAATGGCTTTATCGAGTTCGGCAATCCCTTCCTCCCACTGTGTACTCTGTGCATACTCCTTTGCCTGAAAGTAATGCGCCATCGCTTTCTGCGGCACCTGCTGCGCAAAGGCAAGATCTGCCATCAGCAGCAAAACCATTAAAAATAAGAGGCGGGATAGGTTCATATCGTTTATGTTTCAAAAAGTGTGCCTGATTGACTACATAAACTTACTACTTTTTATGCAGACATGTGCACTAAGGTATTTGGAGGTATTTGTGGGTCTGCAGGGAAATATGCCATGCCGGATGTTGTTTTACATATTCCACCATCAGCGGCAGCATCTGCTCCTGCTTCGACCATTCCGTCTGCAGATAAAGCTTGCAGTGGTCTGTTGTCAGCTCACGGTTTTTTTCTGCAAATGCGAAATCTGATTTATGAAAAATAATGCATTTCAGTTCGTTGGCTTTGGCCAGCACTTCTTTCAGCGGTGCTTTGAATTTTTTCGGGGAAACACAAATCCAATCGAGTTCGCCGGAAAGCGGATAGGCACCGGACGTTTCGATATTGATCTGAAAGCCCTTTTCTTTTAGCGCTTTTGTCAGGTATGTCAGGTCGTACATCAGCGGTTCACCGCCGGTAATCACAACGAGTCGGCCCGGAAATTTCAGTACTTCGGCAACCAGCTCATCGATGGACATCAGTTGATTTTCCTCCGCGGTCCATGACTCCTTCACATCGCACCAGACGCAGCCCACGTCGCAGCCGGCCAGCCGGATGAAGTAGGCGGCATGACCGGTGTAGAAGCCTTCTCCCTGAATGGTATAAAAGTGTTCCATGACGGGGATTTGGGTGGATGGATGGAATTTCATTTTACTGCTGTGTTCTATTCACCTGCAAAGTTATCATTATTGTAGAACTTGTTGCTATCCTGCCACAACAATCATAGCACCTCCACCTTGACTCGCAGGGCTTCTATCCTGCCACGATAATCGTGGCAGGATTATATCCCGCTGACTATAAAAAAAGATTCCCGCTTTCGCGGGAATAACTTTTATTTTTTATCCTGTCATGATGATAGTAGCAGGATTTTTTCATATATCATGCCACGATTATCGTGGCATGAGTATTATGCTTTCGGAGCAGCCGCTAAAATTTCAGCACTGGCCTGATCGGCATATTTCTTGAAATTGTCGTTGAATTTCTGAGCGAGTTCGCCGGCTTTCGCATCGTAAGCGGCTTTGTCTTCCCAGGTATTTCTTGGATTAAGTACTTCAGATGGTACCCAAGGGCAGGAAGTCGGAATCTGGAAATTGAAAATCGGTAACGTTTCAAATGCTACATTATTCAGTTCGCCGTTCAGTGCCGCCGTGATGAGGGAGCGTGTATATTTCAGGCTCATACGTTTGCCTACGCCATATACGCCGCCGGTCATACCGGTATTGATCAACCATACATTCGCGCCGCTTTCTTTCAGTTTTCTACCCAGCATTTCCGCGTATTTTGTCGGGTGCAATGGCAGGAATGCCGCACCGAAACAAGCGGAGAAAGTAGTTTGCGGCTCTGTTACGCCAGCTTCCGTACCAGCTACTTTGGACGTATAACCGGAGATGAAGAGGTACATCGCCTGTGCTTCTGTCAGCTTGGAAATCGGAGGCAATACGCCGAACGCGTCGTAGCTGAGGAAGAAGATATTTTTCGGTATGCCGCCCACGGACGGTGTCGCGATGTGGTTGATATGGTATAAAGGATAAGAAACGCGGGTATTCTCCGTGATGCTCACATCTTCAAAGTTCACTTTGTTGGTACCTTCGTAGAAACCGATGTTCTCGAGGATAGCGCCGTGTTTGATGGCACGGAAGATATCCGGTTCTTTTTCTTCGGTCAGGTCCACGCATTTTGCGTAGCAGCCGCCTTCGAAGTTGAACACACCTGTTTCGCTCCAGCCGTGCTCGTCATCACCAATCAGTCGACGGTTAGGGTCGGCAGACAAAGTGGTTTTACCTGTTCCGGACAATCCGAAGAACAAAGCGGTATCTCCATCCACACCGATATTTGCGGAGCAGTGCATGCTCAGCACATTTTTCTGATGCGGCAATACGAAATTCAATACGGTGAAAATACCTTTTTTGATTTCGCCGGTATATCCGCTGCCACCAATCAGGATTACCTTTTTGGTGAAGTTGATGATAGAGAAATTGTGTTGTCTGGTGCCGTCTTCTGCAGGAATAGCCATATAACTTGGCGCGCAGAGGATGGTCCACTCCGGTTCGAAAGTCGCGATATCCGCTTCTTCCGGACGGATGAACATATTATCCGCGAAGAGATTTGCCCATGGTGTTTCTGTCACCACGCGGATATTCAGCTGATAAGCAGGATCCGCGCAAGCGAATACATCGCGTACAAAAATCTCGTTTTGCTGATCGAGGTGCGCGATTACTTTAGCCTGTAATTTATCGAACGCTTCCGGTGAAAAAGGCTGGTTGATATTGTTCCAGTCTACCGAATTTTCGGTCAGTGCGTCTTTAACGGTAAATTTGTCTTTAGGAGAACGGCCGGTGAATTCGCCGGTGTTGATACAAAGTGCGCCTGTATCATTCAGGACACCTAATTTTAAATCCAATGTGCTTTGTACGAGTTCGTCGCGAGTTAAGTTCCAGTTGGCTGTTGTTTGCCGGAAACCGAGTTTTGTCAAATCCGCAGAAGGGTTCTTGACACCTTTTTCGTTCATTTTTTTGTGTTTTGAGTGACCAAATGTAGAATCCTAACAAAAATACGGTTTTTTGTATTCAAAGAAAGTGCTTAAAGTTTTGGTAATACGTAAAATAATGCACACTACATGCTAAACAATTAACAATCCGTCACGCGGTGCCGTGCAATGCCGGTATTTCAGACAGCATAGCGGTCGTGTCGTCTGTTTTATTGCGCCATCCACATAAAAAAAAGCCCGTTCATTGCTGAACGGGCCTGTTATCAGAAAGGGTGGGAATTACTCGCCTTTGCCTTCCATTTTTGCTTTCAGATCAGACAATACGTCTAAGTCGCCCAACGTAGATTTCTCTACTTTGCTGTTAGCGTCTTTCACCGCATCTTTTGTCTTCTTAGCTTCTTTTTTCTTGTCGCCGTCAGCCTGACGTTTGTCATCCGTTTTCTTGTCTTCGTTCACACGGGTATGAGAAACGATGATACGTTTGTCATCACGGTCGAACTCGAGAACTTTGAACGGCAACACTTCGTCAACATCGGCTAATTTTCCGTCTTCTTTTTTGATGTGACGGGTTGGCGCGAATGCTTCGATACCGTAAGGCAACTGAACAACCGCTCCTTTGTCTTCGCGTTTCAGCACGGTAGCCTCATGCGTAGAGCCGATCGGGAACAGGTTCTCGAAAGTATCCCAAGGATCTTCTTCGAGTTGCTTGTGGCCTAATACGATTTTTCTGTTGTCTGTATCGATTTCCAATACCACTACATCCAGTTCCGCACCGATTTTGGTGAACTCGGAAGGGTGGTTGTAGCGTTTTGTCCAGGATAAGTCGGAGATGTGGATCATACCGCCTACTACATCATCCAGTTCTACGAATACACCGTAAGGCGTGATGTTTTTCACCAGTCCTTTGTGTCTGCTACCCACAGGATATTTTTCAGAGATTTGTTTCCAAGGATCTTCGCCCATTTGTTTCAGACTCAGCGACATTTTGCGCTCGTCTTTATCCAGTGTAACGACTACTGCTTCGTACTCATCACCCAGTTTGAAGTAATCGCGTGAGTTGATAGGCTGGTTGCTCCAGGTCACTTCTGACACGTGGATCAGACCTTCTACGCCCGGTACGATTTCGAGGAAAGCACCGTAATCTTCGATGTTTACGATTTTACCTTTCACTTTTGCACCTACCTGGATGTCAGCCGGCAAGCTGTCCCAAGGATGTGGCTGCAATTGTTTCAAGCCTAAAGAGATACGTTTTTTGTTGTCATCATAGTCGATTACTACCACTTGCAGTTTCTGATCCATTTTCAGCACCTCATTCGGGTGGTTGATACGACCCCAAGAGATATCTGTGATGTACAATAAACCGTCTACGCCACCTAAGTCGATGAATGCACCGAAGTCTGTGATGTTTTTGATAGTACCTTCGAGCACCTGGCCTTTCTCCAGTTTGCCGATGATTTCCTGACGCTGAGACTCGAGGTCGCTTTCGATGAGCGCTTTGTGGGAAACTACCGCGTTTTTGATCGCTTCGTTTACTTTCACCACTTTGAACTCCATCGTTTTGCCTACGAACTGATCGTAGTCAGTGATAGGTTTCACGTCAATCTGAGAACCCGGCAAGAATGTTTCCATTCCATAGAGGTCAACGATCAAGCCGCCTTTGGTTTTGCTGATAACACGACCTTTCACGATAGTATCGTTCTGGTGTGCTTCGCAGATATAATCCCAAGCTTTGGTTAATTTCGCTTTTTTGCGGGACAGGACCAGCTGGCCTTTTTTGTTTTCTTTGTTTTCTACGTACACGTCCACTACGTCGCCAACTTTCAGTTCCGGTGTGTCTTTGAATTCCGATTTAGGAATCATACCGTCTGATTTGAAGCCGATATTCAGGATGACGTCTGCATCGGTGATTGCGGTTACCGTTGCTTTCACGATTTCGTTGTCTTCTACTTGTCTGAACGTTTGGTCATACAAGGTTTCCAACTCAGCAATTTTCTCTTTGGTGTATTTGTTGGCACCGCGTTTGCTCACGTTCCAATCAAATTCATCCGCCGCTTTCACAGGAATCTTGATGTCCACGATTTCCTGTTCAATTACTTCTTTTTCTTTGTGTACCGGTACGATGTCGTCTGCTGCATCTAATGCCGGATTTTCTGGTTTTTCTGTCAAAACTGACTCATTTTAAAGGTTAAACAATAAATATTCTCTCCGGAAAGGAAGCACGGAGCCTCAAATTCGGACTGCAAAGATAGCCATTTATACGGAAAATACCAATCCGCAGGCGGGATATTGGCTGATTTTGAGCAAATTAATGGGATTTTAACAGGAGAAAAGCCGGGCTGAAGGCGGTTTTTAACGTTTGGAGGTGGAAAATATGGCAACCTGGGTGGGCAACCGGAGCATGCATCCGCGTGCGGGATTCATTTTTTCATCCGGAATTTATGGAATCCGGCCCTAAAATGTCTCTATATTGTAAATGGTAGAATTATAGAATTGTAGAATTGTAGAATTGTAGAATAATAGCATTATGCAATGGAGCGCCAGATTAGTGAAATATCGGGAAGAAAGCCGGATTGCGGTATATTTTGACAAGAAAAAGGAATATATCGCGCGCATTAAACAGCTGCCCGACGCGCGGTGGAGCTATCGGCTGATGGCCTGGCATGTGCCGGACAATGCGGACAACCGGCAGCGGTTTAATATTTTCATTCCCGAACTGGATGCGGAAAAAATCCGGAAAATCGAACAATTCAGCCGGTGGCTGCAATCCAGGCGCTACAGCGACAACACTGTAAAGTCGTATACGGACGCGCTGAAGTCGTTTTTGTTGTTTCACCACGAAAAGCGGGTGGAAGACCTTTCGAACGATGACCTGATAGCCTATAACAATGACTATATTCTGAAAAATGAGTTTTCGGCTTCTTATCAGAATCAGGTGGTGAATGCGGTGAAACTATTTTTTCGCACGGTGGAAAACAAACGCATGGACGAGG
>ENA-UPTA01005777-UPTA01005777.1-activated-sludge-metagenome-genome-assembly--contig:-NODE-5777-length-11194-cov-4.604363_pt1 | contig 11194 bp, 10 predicted proteins | sample MGYA00238184_ERZ773361 | MGnify/ENA primary metagenome ERZ773361 (study PRJEB29100, sample SAMN05720205) | activated sludge metagenome | isolation source: anaerobic digester from wastewater...
GGCCATTGTGAATCTCATCCTGCAGCACATTACGTGCAAGAACGCGAGTCGATTGCCTGTTTTAGTAGTGGCTGCGGCCTATCAAGCGGCTGGCGAGCGCTTGGCGGAACGCTTATTACCGCTCACTTCACACAATGCGGCTGATCTTCAAACCGGCTCAATGGGTGATGTTGAGATCTGCCTTATCGGAGACGATGCGGTTGTGACAGTCTACGAAATGAAAATGAAAAAAGTTACGATTGACGATATCGATTGTGCCGTGGTAAAAATCGCCAGAGCATCGAGTCAAATCAACAATTATCTTTTCATTACGACAGATATTATTGACACCGACGTCTCGGAATATGCTAAGAAATGTTACGAAAAGACCGAGGGAACTGAGATAGCAATTCTTGATTGCATCGGATTCCTCCGGCATTTTCTTCATATCTTCCACCGCATAAGACTGGACTACCTTAACGCCTACCAGAATCTTGTGCTTAACGAACCGGATTCGGCGATAAGTCAGACTCTCAAAGAAGCATTCCTCGTTCTACGTCAAGCCGCAGAGAGCGGGGAATAAGAACAGGAGACCAGATATCTCGGCTGTCTCAATAGTGGGCCAGATTTCGACGCCGCCTCCAGTCCGTCACACCAGGTTCAGCCGGCTCACGAAATCCTTGACGCCTTCGATGAACGGAGCGAGCGGCGGGACCTCGTTCGGGTCGATCATGCACTCGATCACCGCCGGTTTCTTCAGCGCAATCGCCTTCGGCAGGAGTGCCTTCAGTTCGCCCGGTTTCTCGATCCGCCAGGCCTCCGCTCCCATTCCCCTCGCCATATCCGCAACTCTGACTTCTTTGAATCGCGTGATCACATTGTTTTTGCCCAGGGTGAATGTCTGCAAATCATGCACCAATCCCAATTTGGAGTTGTTCGCCACAATCCAGACCACCGGCACGTCGTAATTGACCGCCGTCGCGATTTCCATGCCGTTCATCATGAAGCAGCCATCCCCAAGCAGGGAAACCACGGGGCGATCTCCCGCCGCCAGTTTCCCGCCCACCGCTGCGCAGACTCCGTGTCCCATTGAAAGCATTCCCATGGGAGTAATCAGCGAATCCGGCTTTCGGAACTTCATGTAATGCAGCCCCCAGGCAATCGAATTCCCCGTGTCGATGAACAGAATGGCATCTTCCGGAAGCGCTTCCTGCAATTCTTTCACCAGCCGCTGCGGCTTCATCGGGACATGGTCGGAATCCATCTTTTCAGGTTCCAGGCACCACGGAATATCCTTTTTGAATTCTTCGAAGAACTCCTGTCTCTTTGCGCATCGGTCTTCTTCCTTTGCCAGGTAGCGCAGAACCCGGAAGGAGACCTCGCTGATGATGGTTTTGGCGTCGCCGACCAGCGGAACTTGGGTCGCATAGTTCTTGCCGATCTCGGTGGGGTCGATGTTGACGTGGATCATGCACTTGGAGGGGACAATTCGCACATCCCACGACAAGGTGGTCAGCTGATTCAGGCTGGAGCCGATCACGAGGAGCACATCAATGTGGTCGGACTTGATAAACTTCTCTGCCAGGGGCGAGCCGCAAAGCCCCAGCACACCCAGCGCCAGGGGGTGATCTTCCGGGAAAGCACCCTTGGCTCTCGGAGTGGTCGCAACCGGGATATTCAGCATTTCCGCCAATTCCCGGATCTCATCGCAGGCTCCCGAGGAAACCGCGCCCGAACCGATCAGGATCGCGGGGCATTCCGCCCTGACCAGCTGTTCCGCCGCCTCAATCACCAGGCGACGGTCGAAATACTCCGGTTTGACACGGTACATGGACGTGGAAACGCCCTCGAATTCCACCTCCCCCATCTGGACGTCCTTGGGAATGCTGAGGTGCACCGGGCCTTTCTTTCCGGCCATGGCTCTTCGAAGCGCCTCGCGAATGTCCTCCGCCGCCTTTTGTTTGGAGATAATCATCGAGGAGTGCTGCGTGATCGGCTCAAACATTTTCACAGAGTCGATACCCTCACGAGTGGAATCCTGGAACGTGCCCTTGCCGTACGAGGTGGTTTCCACCTGGCCGGTAATCACCAGCATCGGCACGTGGTCCATGTAGGCATTTGCCACGCCCGTAACGAGGTTGGTCGCGCCAGGCCCGGAGGTGGACATACAGGCCCCCAGGGTTCCTTTCACGCGGGCATATCCGTCCGCCATGAACGCGGCCCCTTCCTCGTGTTTCGTGAGAATCGGTTTGACCGCCGGATTCCGGTTGAACGCCGCAAGCAACGGAACAAACGTGGTCCCCGGAATGCCGAATACGTATTCCACACCCTCTGCTTCAAGATATTTTAATAGAATGTCCGCTATGGCTGTTTTCATGGTCGTCTTCTCCGCGATAGTGTATTTCAACTGCCGATTGCCGCCTGTTCGGTTTCAAACACGGACAGGATGCTGGTCAGGCCTGCGATTTCGAAGATCTCGTGCACATAGGGTTTCAGGCCGCAGAACCGCAATTCTCCACCGGCTTTCTTCATGTTTTTCGCATGAACCAGGAACGTGCGAAGTCCGGCGCTGGAAACATATTCGGTCCCTTCCATGTTGCAGACAACCACTTTCGCCCCGGACGAACAGAGGTCTCGCAAAGCCTGGTCTACCGCTCCGGTCGTTCCGGCATCGATACGTTCGATCAGATACAAGATCTTGCCGTTGTCACTAAAATCTTTCGTGTTCATATTCGGGCCTCCAAGAGTCTTTCGATTTCGGATGATCTTACAGGCGCATTCATTCCCTGCAAAAGGGACCGGCAGTTTAACGGACAGACCGATTGCCCGGAAGCCTCGGTTCATGCACCGGGGCGGAACAGGCTTTCGCGTGGTGACACGATTCAGTACAATCGCCGGAATCGCGCAAAAAGCCACAGGAGGACAAGATGCTTCGATCCGTCTATACCACCGGGATGATCGCCATCGCCTTGTTGATTATGGTCGGGTGTGCGGGTGTTCAGGTTAAAGGCCCCACGCCTGAGGAACAAGTCACTGCCGCCATGCAGGAATTCAAGGCCGCCTGGGAGGCGAAGGATGTGAACCGGATATGTGCCTGCTACGCACCGGATTACCGCTACTGGATGGGTCGGACTTGGCTGAATTGCGCCAGTTCGCGGAACGGACAAAGGAATCGCCGGATCTCAAGATCGAAATCCCGCTGGAAGATATGCAAATCACCATGCAGGAAAACATCGGGCTTGTCCGGATCAGTTCCAAACTGACCGGTCCGGATGGAGAGGGCCGGTTCCTCCTGGATCACCGACTGAGAGAATCCGACGGCAAGTGGCTGATTTTCTGGTCCCATGCAGAGAAGATAGACTGAAAACCACCACAGGAAGAACAAAGAAAGTCGTTCCCCAAAGCGGTGTACATAGTGGGATTGCGCTCCCGGCGGATTTTGGGGAAGATGAGCAGATTGCAGATTCGTCGGAGCCTTGGCTCCCGTCTCCTTTTCCGGGTCTTCCTGGACCCGGATTTTCAGGGGACTTGCGATCAGGGAACATGAATGCTTAAATCGTTGCGCATCCAATCGGGGGTCAGGTACCTAAGATGAACGAAAATGGCTCTGAAAGACAGGAGATCAGCGCTCCGGTCTGGTGTTATGAGTGCAAGAAACAGTTCACTTTCAAGCTGAAAGCCGGGGCTTCCCAAAAGAAACTGCCGGCTCAGCAGGTCGAACGTCTTGTCAGCACGGCATTGCACGCATCCAACTGGCAGATGCTCGATGTTGTGAATGAGGACGGAGAGGTAACCGGGCAGCGGACCTGGTTCTGCGGCGACTGTGCCAAGAAAGCCGCCGACCTTTTCGACAAGAGAAAGAAGAAAGCCGAAAATCCGTATTGGAAGGTACAGCGCTGATTCTTCCTGAAATCCGAACAGTCTCACACGCTCGCCCGGAACGGTGGGCGTGTTTTGTTTTAAGGATCATTTGATTGACGGATTGGAAACACACCTCTTCAGGGGAGGCTGGTCACGGGCGGCTGGAGAAACCAATAAAAATAGGACGCATAACAGGGGTCCGTGGAGGTTGGGATGACGCTCAACCGGATCTCCAATTCCGGCCCGGTCACCAGGTGGCCCGGAATCACCAGCCAGCGTTCATACCAGTTCCAGGGTGTTCCCTCAATGGTCCAGGTTCCCGCATATTTCTCTCCGGCATATACCGCCATCTGGTATTCGAATCGGTCATGGACAGCTTCATCCTGGCAGGTCCGAAGTCCCACAGCGAGATCCGCTCCCGCTCGCAATCCCCGAACGATAAACCGCTCACTCCCGTTGTGTCTCCGTCCGCTATCGAGGATGTCAAACCGTTCCAGAAGCCCCTCCCGCGCCAATCGGGGAATCAGGTCCCGGTCTTTCTCATCGGGAAACATCTGTTCGATTTCCTCGTGGTATCCAAAATTCCTTCGGAAAGGAACCGGATTGTCGGGGAAACGGTCTCTCGGCTCACAGACATACTCATGGGCACGCTCGCTTTCCAGATCGCCGACATCCAGGCGGTCGATCAATTCCCAATCCGGTCGTGTCAATGCCGACGCACGAGGCAGTGTATCAATGTCTCTCGTTCTCCATGCCGCACGATAGAGCACTTTCTCAAAGGTCGGCTCGAACGGGTCCGGGAATCGCACGACTGGCTCTCCCAGCACATCAAAAGTCAGAAATAACTCAAACCATTCCGGAAAAACCGCGTAATATTGAAACCGCTCTTCCTCCGGGAGAGTTGTCAGGTATTCGTACAGCGCACCTTCCCCCATCCGGTACGGGATCGTGGTCTGATTGTTCATCAGACCCACCAGATCGAAAGTATGGCGTTTCGAGAACATGGCCAGGATCCCGGCGTCGTTGAGAGCGACCGTCGCCTGGGGATCGGTATGCCCGGCGATCCATTGCGCCATCTGTTCCTGTTTCGCGGCGATCGATCCGCAGTTCCTCCCGTACCGCGACAACCATAATGGGAGGGCACAGATCTGCGTCAGGAGAATCAGGACAAACAGCGCCCGCGATACGGCTTTCCCGGCGCTCCCCCACCGTGCGATTTCCTCAATCCCCACCCCCAGAAACACGAGAACAACCGGCAACACCGGCAACAGATAACGATAATTGTGCAGGCTCCATACGCTCAACGTGGCGACACTGAGCGCCGCCACGATCACAAAAAGTGTCGCCAGAACTCCCCCGGAAAGCAGCCGCCGCCAATTCCGATCCTGCCCGGATCGAATCGCCGCAAACACTCCCACGACGGCAAGAACCAGGGCGGCCGGGGGAAGATATTCACCGGGCCAGGTTCCGTACTCCGGTACACCGGCAAACCATCGGAAAACACCCCGAATGTTCTCACTGAATTCGGCCAGTTTCTCGCCCGATGTCATGACGGGTTCATGAAAGACAGATTTGGCGATCATCCCGTTGGAGGACCAGTCGCCCGTCGAGAGGCGCGTCCACAAGTTCGGCCAGACAATCGCCGCACCCACCGGCAGCAGGACTCTCAGAAACACCCGCCGCAAATCCCGGTCCCGGTCACACATCCGAACAGCAACAAAAAGCACCGACACCGCCGCCAGAAAGGAACCTTCGGGACGCACAAGCGCCAGTACAACCATCGCCGCCACGGTCAACCGGAAATGGCCGTTTCCTCGATTCTCCATTTCATAGAACAGCAGCAGCGCAATCATGACCGCCGCTATCAGCGCGATTTCCATTCCGGACAAAAACGCCCAGAGCAACGGGCCGCTTGTCGCAAGCAGGAGCGCGACTCGATTCCGGCTTCCCGATCCCAGATCCCCTGCGTAATAAACCACCGCACAGAACAGACACCCCCCCAACAGGATGGAGAATGCCATCAGCACGGAACCGTGAATTCCCACAAACGCGAAAACCGCCAGGAGATGCGCATACAGCCAACTGGTCGCACCGGAGGTCATCGGATCGCCGTCGTGGTAGCGGTAGTATTGCCCGTGCGCGATCTGCTCTGCGTATTGCAGATGAATGGCCGTATCGTCCAGAGGTGCAGCAACTCTCCCGCCCGTATACCATAAGCCCGTGCCCAGGAAGACGAGCACGTTAAGGACCGCCAGACTGAGCGGACCGACAGGCCGACCCGTGCGGGAGATCTGATTCATCGTCAAAGGTTTCCCAATCCGAGTTTTGTATGGATTTTAGCCGAATTCCTGCCGGTCTTGATGACAAATGCAGTGCGAATGGTCTAAACTAGATCAAAATCTTTATTTCCGCGAGGCAGCCGACCATGGATCTTGTACAGCAGGGAAAAGAACTGGCGCAAGAAGGGAACTTCGCCGAGGCTCTGGATATCTTCAAGAAGGCATTGGAGGCGGACCCCAGGAATCCGGATATTCTGTTCTTTGTTGGGACCTGTCACAGCTCGCTCGGCGATTTCCCGGGGGCGAAGTATTACTACCAGGAGGCCCTTAAGATCGATCCGAACCACTCCCGGACCGAAATGGTCTGGGGCGATCTGGAGGAGGTGGAAGCGCGTGCGCCTTCCGATGCAAGGCCGGCCAAGCCCATGGAACCGGAGCCGGAACCGGAGGAAGAGCCATCCCCGCCTGTCGAAGAAGAAGAGGAACCCGAACCGATGAACCAGCTCGGTGTGGGAAGCACGGATGAGTTCCGGGATAAATGGGCAGATGCCTTTCCCACAGACCAGTACCTGAAATCCACCCCGCGCAAAAAGGGGATCGGTGTATGGTTTTGGATTCTGGTTGTGCTCGCTATCGCAGCAGCCGTGTATTTCTGGCTCGGCCCGAAATACCTGCAACCGTAGGGGCGCGCGCCAGGCAGAGACGCCTGGCCTACTGGCGAACACCAGGCAGGTGGGACAGGCCTCCGTGCCTGTTTGTTTCTATGCCTGTCTCAACGCCTGTGATACCCCAGCTCCTTCAACGCGCGCTGCTCCTTGCGCCATTTCTCGACAACCTTCACACGGAGTTCAAGAAAGACCGGCCTGCCGAGAAGCTCTTCGATCTGTTTCCGCGCGTCCTGACCGATCGCCTTCACCATCGAGCCTCCCTTCCCAATCAGAATCCCCCGCTGGCTTTCGCGTTCGACAATCAGATTCGCGCTGATGGAGACTTTCTTGCGATCCGGCGCATCCAGCATCTCTTCCACATGAACCGCGATGGCATGAGGGATCTCCTCTTTCACCCGAAGAAACGCCTGTTCCCGAATCAGTTCCTCCACCAGGAACCGTTCTGTCCGGTCGGTCAATACATCGGGATCATAGTATTTCGGCCCTTCCGGCAGAGCGGACTTCACCGCCTGAAGCACATCGGAGACGCCAGTCTGGTGAAGGGCGGATAGTGTGATCAGTTCCACGGATCGCTCGAATGGGAGAGACCGGATTTCCTCCAGGCAAGTCTGCACTTCCGAGGGATGAACCAGGTCCATCTTATTGGCGATCAAAAAAATGGGGATCCCCGCATTTTCGGTCTGCGGCCCACAGGCCACGTTCACAAACGCGCAGAGTTCCTGTTCCCGCTTGCCGATTCCCTGCGCGGCATCCACCATGAATAAAACCACATCGGTCCCTTCCAGTGCGCGCCGGACCTCATCCACCATGAACTCGTGCATAGCATCCCGTGGAACCAGGAATCCCGGCGTATCCTGAAACACAATCTGGCAGGATTCATCGTCGTATATTCCGAGGATGCGGTTCCGGGTGGTCTGTGCGGTGGGGGTAACCACGGAGATCTTCCGTCCCAGGAGCGCATTCAGCAACGTAGACTTGCCGACATTGGGACGGCCCAGAATGGTCGCGAAACCCGAATAGTGTTTTTCCATGATCTCCGCACGTTTGACGCCGTGATTTACTGGTTTATACTACACGTGGGCCGCAGGCGGGGAAAAGGCGCACGGGGATTGAAGCAGCAGCGGGAAGATTTTGGATTCGTTGCTGCCATGGTTGCCCTTTCAGGAGATTCGATTCCTTCGAGACGGTGAAACGACTGTAGAATGGCCTCCTCAACAAACGACCCACAGCCTCCGGAGATGGGAATCCCGATGACAACCCAGGACTCCGCCTCGTCGGAATCGCCTCCCATGAGCAGCGGGATTGAGAACCTGGACGAGCATGTGTTGTCAACCGGGCTGATGGAAGCCATCTCGCAAGGCAGCGCACTGCACGCCGATCTCGGCCTTCCGGAGGATATCAAAAAGGCTCTGCGAAACAAGCTGCCGAGATTCCCCGAAGCGTTTCAGAAACTGGCCTCCATCACCCGCGAGGATCTGGTCCGATGGTCCGATCTCGGTGAGATCATCGAAAGCGACGAGAAGATCAACGCTCGATTGATCCATCTCATCAACAGTCCCAGCGTGCCGATTCCCGGCAAAGTCAAATCCGTGAGTCGGGCAGGAAGCCTGCTTTCCACGCCGCGCCTGCTCGACCTGGCTGTCCTGGTCGCTCTGACCGATACCTATGACCGTGCCCGATTCAAGCGGATTGCGTTGCTGGACATGCTGGAACTGGTTCGGCATTCCGTCCTGACCGGCATCATCATTCGATTGATCGTCACGGAAACCAATCCCGCCAAGGTCGATTCCTTCCAGGCTTTTGTCGCCGGTGCATTGCACGATATCGGTATATACGCTCTGGTCAGTCTCATGCCTCAGACCTACCAGGCCATCCTGAGTCGACAGTCCGCCACCAAGCGGTCCCTGGTGGCAACGGAACGAGAAGTGCTCGGATGCGATCATGCCGAAGTGGGAGGAACCTATGCCGCTTTGCTGGGACTGCCGGACCCCGTGATCGAATCCATCGCGCTGCACCATCAATCCCTGGAGAAAGCCGAAAATCGTCTGACGGCAGGCCTCGTGGCTCTTGCAAACCGCCTGGCAAACAATGCCGGAGTTTCCATGATTCCCAAGGCTGTCCAGGAACCCATGGAATTGTCCATCAAGGATGTCGTGAGAGATATCAGGCCGGAATGGGCGCGCGCGGATGTCAGTACGGCGATCTTTGTCCGCCATGGCGAACGGATCAATGTCCGCCTGTCGGAGGTCAATTCACAGCTGAACGTCCTGACCGATACCAGCGAATTCTTCGAAGAGACAAAGATTCCGATTCCAAATGGGGAAGAAACACCCGGAGAACAATCCGCACCCGAATCGGTCCCGGCCGTTTTCCCCGTTGTGAAACCGCTCGTGCAAAGGCATAAACGGCGGGCCGACGACGACAGCAATGATTTTGTCAACTATGTCGTTCCCGGCCTTCATCTCATTAAGTCCGATGAGCCTCTGGAGGGATTTCTTCTCCTGTTCATTTTCAGTTTTTGTCTGCTCGGTTTGATTTTGACCGGCGGAGAGATCGCCCTGACCATCCCGTTGGTGGCGGGTGTGATGGGAGCAGCCGTCTGGAACATCTTCACCATGATGCGCGATTGACGCAAGAACCTCCGGCAAGATGCCGGTGTATCACCGACAATCCGCAGCTCCGCATCTGCCAAGACCCGTGTATAGCTGGGAGAACACAGGTATTATACGAGAGTTTCCTTTTCTTTCCTGGTCTGTCTTTGCACGACCGTCATTGCGGATCGAGTGACGGAATGGCAACCTTATGCAGGACAGCCAAAATGAGGTTAATTCTCGATGTTCATGATGCCCGGTGGTTGGGAATGGTTGGTGATTTTCGCCGTGGCCCTTATTGTATTCGGGCCGAAACGGTTGCCCGAAATCGGAAAACAGGTGGGCAAAGGGATGCGCATGTTTCGAGATGCCTCCCGCGAAATCCAGAATCATCTCAACTTCGATGACATGGATTACACGCCACCCCGAAAGCCACCCCGGCGTTTCAGTCCTCCGGCTTTGCCCAACAGGCCCGAAGGAACCACGGAGGGAACATCGACTCAAAACCAACAATCCACAGAGACCTCAGTTTCTGAGGAATCGAAACAGGAAGAAAAAGAGGAAAGCAAACCGGACGGATATCCCAGAGAGGAAGATCCGATGGATTGAAGCTTCCTACAGAGCTGCGATTCAATCTGAAGCCTTCTCCCCCAAGATTGGGCGTTGTCCTGAGCCTGTCGAAGGGGGAGACATAGAGGGGGTTGAATTCACCGGTCGGATCACCCCCACCCTACGCCCTCCCCAGTCTTGAGGAGGGGAACAAAGAAGAATTGGGAATCACGTTCATGGCCCTGCCGAAACTGCCACCCCATCGCGAGGAGCCGCCTGAAGAAGAAGAGGAAGAACTCGGCGGCGCAATGACCTTTCTCGAGCACCTGGAGGAGCTGCGCGAACGGCTTATCAAGTCGTTGCTCGGTTTCGGTCTCGCAACTCTTTTTTGTCTCTGCTTCAGCGGGACACTCTTCAATGTGATGATCAAACCGTTCGACTGGGGAATCGGGAATGAACGGCAGCCGATCATGAATATCAAGGATAAGATCGCTCCCCACCTGGATCGTTTCATCGATACGATCAAACCGCATTTCTTCGGAGGCAAGGACAGCGATTCGTCCACAGAGCAGACAGATCTCCCGAAAACGGAAACACAGACTGCTCTCCCAACGGATTCTTCCGCATCGATATCCCCCAAAGCCGCCCGTGGATACACCAATGTTTTGACTTACCATAGCCCCTTTGAGGGATTCATGGTACGAATCAAACTCGCCATCGTCGGCGGGATTTTTTTGGCATTCCCTATCCTGTTCTATCAGGCTTGGCGGTTTATCGCACCGGGTCTCTACAAGAAGGAAAAACGTTTCATTTTCCCGACTGTGATCTCCGCCTGGTTCTGTTTTGTGACAGGAGGATTATTCGCCTATTTCTTTGTGCTTCCCATCATGGTCTATTTTTTCGGCAGCTTTTCGACTCCGGACATTCCGGGATTCTGGTCAACAGACAGGTATTTCACCAACTCGCTCCACATCATGCTTGCGTTCGGTGTGGTTTTTGAGGAGCCGGTTGTCATTCTGCTGCTGGCCTTTGTTGGCCTGATTCGATACCGGCATCTGAAAAAATGGCGGCCTTATGTGATTGTGGGGATATTCGTCGTGGCCGCCGTGATTACTCCGCCGGATCCCGTCAGCCAGACAATGTGCGCCATCCCACTTCTTCTCCTTTATGAAATCTCCGCCCAGTGCGTACGGATCTATCAACGCACGCGGGGAATCGTCGACGAAAAAGAGGAAAGCGAGGAAGAAGAAGCCACCCCCTGACCTCT
>ENA-UPTA01005780-UPTA01005780.1-activated-sludge-metagenome-genome-assembly--contig:-NODE-5780-length-11188-cov-20.028115_pt1 | contig 11188 bp, 14 predicted proteins | sample MGYA00238184_ERZ773361 | MGnify/ENA primary metagenome ERZ773361 (study PRJEB29100, sample SAMN05720205) | activated sludge metagenome | isolation source: anaerobic digester from wastewater...
GAATGCACCTTAAACCAACATGTTTTCTGTCTTGACAATGGGGAGGGGCTCATAAATGACGTAATACTTTTGCACGATTTATATTTTCTGGTTTTTCTGATTGCACAATAGCATCACGCATGCGATGCAGATCATCTGGCTTTTTCATAAGTTCGGTAGCTATAGTGCATTGATTCTGAATTTCACATTCAGTTTCGCCTATCTCAATTAGCCCCCGATTTTCAAAAGGTGCTGTTTCTTTATAACAAGCAAGAGGACATATAATATCAGTAGTTACTTTTCTTCTTTTTTTCCATGCCCGAATTATCGCGATCTTTATACTAAGTCGAAATTCGTCACATTGTACTTTATCCATAGTAGCATTTCTACCATACTTATTTTCAAGTTCGTGCATCGTTACTTTACTAATCGATCTGGCTGCATGTTGTAGTGCTTGAATTGCAGTGCTTGTTGTGTATCGTCTAGGGGTTCTTGACATTCTTTGAAGTGCTCCAAGAGCTTTTTCATAAGAACCAAGTGAAGCGAGCTTATTGTGCATCCAAACAAAATTATTCAGTGGCCCACGTTTAAATTCTTTAATTGCATAAACAGGCAGTAATGTCTGTTTATATTGATTTAACGCATTAGTGGCAGCTTTTCGAGCTTCACCAGAATTTAAAAGCACATCTGTTAGAATTGTAGTGTCAACAATAGCTTTATTCAATTAACAAATCCGCAGCATATTCAAAATGACTTGGTTCTGAAATTAATCCTACTGCTTCAAATAACATTATTTCGTCAACAGCTTCATCAAAGTTGATAAATGGTTCTGTTTGTATTCTGGTTACAATTTTTTTGATAACTTTTAATTGTTCCAAGTTTGCGGGTAAACCGTCTAAATTTTTTAATGCATTGTAAATAGCACTTATTATAGCGCCAAAACCATCACCGAGAGTACGACAGCAAAACAATTCAGGAAGTAAAGCCTGAAAACGTTGAATTGCATCATCTGATAAAATTAATTTATTCTCTATAATCATATTAATGGCTATATTTATATTATTTATTCCTTCTTGCAGAAGAGATAATGCTGTGCCGAGTTCAGGTTTAAGTTCATGCGTAAGTGGATATAATTCTCGAAGAGAAATATTTGATTTTACCGTTGGATTATCTATGGTGGCAGATATAGTTCCAGAAGAAGTTGCAGTTGCTGATGTGGTTGTTGTTAAAGATGTAGTTGTAGACGCAGTTGCATATATATTATCAGCAGGTGTTACGAAATTTGGTTTTCTAATAAATTTAGTTCTACCATTACCTGTAAAATCGTTTTGGTCTATTGTATAATCTTCTATATCAATAACTTCAGCTAAATCAGGCATGATCTAAAACCATGAAATTTTTGCTATCACGTTTTATTAAATGATATGCTTGTTCAATCCAATCTTTTACGTTAAATTGACCCCTTGATACCGTCTTGATTGTATAATAATCAATATCGTAAATAACCTCATATTTTGTCAAGTGCACTGGAGGTATTTCATCCTCTAATCCTACAGGTACTTTAAAATCAATTTTTCTATCTACTGCTTTTAACATAATTTGGGCTGCAGTTGATTCACCTTCCCAAACGAAAGAATATGATGGTAATAATACTTTACCTTGAATATTAAAAATCTTATTTGTTGGAACAGACATAATTTTGGAATCTATAATAGTACCTGCTGCCGTATCCTTATCTTTGAAATATTTCTTATATATAAGTCGGAAACCTATTCTTTCAAGCTTATTAATATTAAGAGAATCCATTACTAAATTTAAAAATGTCGGTGCATGTTCTATAAATTCTTTTAAACTTGACGTTGGTTTGGTGTCAATTAAATGAGAGCGATCAAGTGACACCATAACATCAAAACGATCATTTATTACAAATCTAGTTACGTTTGGCTCTGCTTGATTTGCTTTTAAGCCAAACCACGCAAGATTAGCTTCAGACCAAATCAAACCAGCACGATCCCAAAGTATATAAGCATTGTCATATCTGATTTCTATCGTGGCTGATGTAAGCTTAAATTGCGAAAAATCGAGAGAAGAATTCATCTATTTAATTCTCTTATTATTTATTTGTAATAACTATTATTAATTCTTAAAGTTAACAGTACTAAACTATATCAGTGAAACATGCAGAACCAAAAGTGTCATGCGCCACTCTCTGCTTAAAATAGGACGGAATTTAAATAACGCCTTTTTTGAATAGAAATCAAGGAATTTTTTAAAAAACCGTTCTAAGTTCAACGTTCTAAGTTCAATGTAAAAAATTAAAGACTGGGAAATATCTGGGCACACCATACTATTTTTTCCAACGCGTTAGTCTTTTGAAAAAATTCTTCCAGTCGCTTTTTGAACTGCTTAGGGTCGGGTCTTGAAATATAAGTTTTTTCAAATTGCACTTTGTTTTCTCCTGGTATATTTTTAAAGGAATAGGACGTCATGCTTTAAAAGAAAAAACACTTTTTATGAGGAGTGATTATGATTCACAGTAACAAACCATTTGTCAAAGCGGGATATTTGGGATTGTTCGTTATTATAGTGAGTGTTTTGCTGCTTTTTATCTTTCCGTCGAAAGTGCCGTCACTGCCCAAGGGTTTTGTCACTCCTATTATCGCGTTTGAATTTGTTCAAACAAAAGCGGAAGTGATAAAAATGTTCGGCAGCGAAGACATCATCCTGCGGGACAAACTGGTTCGTGCCATGGATCTCGGGAACCGGCTGGATTATTTGTATATGTGTCTGTATTCGATTTTTCTGCTGATGATTTCGGTCAAATGCGCTACGCTTTCCCAAAATAAATATTATTATGCTGGTGCGGTGCTCGCCATGGTGGTATTAGCCGCCGACGCACTGGAAAACATACAATTGCTTGCGATCACGGCGAATCTTTCAAATGGAAATTTTGATTCCCAACTTCAGCTTCTTCATCTGTTTACCTGGATCAAGTGGGGCGGTATCGCATCAATATTTCTGGTGCTTGCTCACTGGTTTTTAAAAGGGACGCGGTTTTCAAAGATAATCGGCATCACGGGCATTTTAAGTTTTATTCTAGGCACCATGGCCTATATGAATCGTTCGATAATGAATGAAATATTTTCTTTATCGGTTGTACTGATATTTGTGATGATGATTATCTATTGCTTCATATATAAAGTTGACAGTACTAATGGGTTCAGGTCTTGAAATATCAGTTTTTTAGAATTCCACTTTGTTTTGTTCTTGGTATATTTTTTAAAGGATACACATTTGATTATCTATAAAAATACTTGACACTAGACGACCGGTCTATTATGCTTCTCCTCAAATGAACAACCCAGACGCAAGCAGAGGGGAATTAGGCCCACAATTATCCCACTCCGCCACGCTTCGGGGATAATTCGACCATCAAATTTCAGTGCACTTTGTTTCTGAAATTTTGGTCTCATTAAGGAGAAGAAACATGAATAATTATGAACGATTAAGAGAAATTCTGGACGCGCATCCGGCGACGGCACCCAAGACCAAGTCAATCGATGAGATTCTGCGGCTGCTTTTTACACCGGAAGAGGTGGCTCTGGCCGTTCATATGAGTTTTAAATACAAAAGCGTTTCCAAAATAGCCGGGGCGGCAGGTGTTACGGAAGAGAATGCCAAGAAAAATCTGGAGTCGATGGCGAACAAGGGAATCATTTATTCCCGGAACAAAGAGGGCGAAAAATTCTATGGCCTGCTGCCGCTGATTCCAGGAGTTTTTGAGTTCCCCTTTATGAAGGGCGGCGGGACTCCCATGCACATGCGCTTGGGACAACTATGGGAAGAATATCACCACGAAGCGTTGGGATTGTCTTTTGCCGGTAACCCTACGCCGATGATGAGGGTGGTTGCCGTGGAAAAATCCATCAAAGCGGAAAACCGTGTGCATCCCTATGAAGAAGTCCGCAGTTTTATCAGAGACGCGAATTACATTGCGCTAACGCAGTGCGCCTGCCGGGTCAGCGTGGCCAAGTGCGACAAACCCAGGGAAGTCTGTCTTATTTTTGAAGACGTGGGTGAGTTTCTCGTGGAGAGAGGATTTGCCCGCCAGATCAGCAAAGAAGAGGGAATGAAGGTGCTGGATGAAGCGGAAAGAGCCGGACTTGTTCATACCAGCAATAACAGTTCCGACAAAGCTCTGCTGATCTGCAATTGCTGTCCGTGCTGTTGCACGGTTCTGCGGGGCATGACGCAGTTGAAACAACCTCACGCGTTTGAACCCAGCCGGTTCGAGGCTCGTGTCATCAGTGAAAACTGTAATGGCTGCGCTATTTGTGCCGAAGAACGCTGTCCTATGAAAACCATCGAGATGAAGGATGATGTTGCCTTCGTCAACGCGGCCGATTGCATCGGTTGCGGTCTTTGCGTAACCGGCTGTCCTGTAGACGCCATTGTCCTGGAAGAAAGGAAGCAATTGCCTGCCATTCCGGCAACGGTGACGGAAATGGGCGCGAAAGTTCTTCAGGAAAAAGGAAGGCTTGACGCTTTTCTGAAAATTATGCAGAGTTAATGAGACTCAAAAACTTCCCCCTTTGAAAAAGGGGGATAAGAGGGGGATAGTTCGACCAACAAATCTCAGTACGTTTCACTTCTGAAATTTGGGTCTCACTAAATCTCCCCTTACCCCTCTTTAGAAAAGAGGGGAATCATCGGTTTATTCAGGAGAGTCGGCAATGGCGCGAGCCAATACCCGGGAAGAAATCATCCGTAAAGGCGCCGAACTGATTCACGCGCAGGGCTTCAACGCCACCGGACTGCAACACGAAATCCGGGGACACCATACTAGTTTTTTCCACCGCTTCAGTCTTTTGAAAAAAATTCTTCCAGCCGCTTTTTTACGACAGCCGGAAAAATATCTGCCATCTGGAGAAGCTTATCTTTATTGATGTGTTCAAGGTTAAGTTCATCCGGAAAAGGAACGTGCTTGCGCAGGTAGATGGTATCGAGGAGTGCTTTTTCCGGCAGTGCCAGATTAAATCCATCTCTTGTTTCGAAACCGTTGAATAAGCGTGAGGCAATACGGGAAAATTCAATAGTCACGCCGCCGAATTCAACATTGCGCGATTGGCCGACCGCCGTCTCCAGCGTCAGGACGGTGCAGACAAACGGCGCCTGAAGGATAACACCATGACGATTGAGCGCCCATTCGCAGGAAATGTAAGACGGCGTTCGCAGAAAACAGGCCACCTCCTCAATGGCGGGCCTGCCGTCGCGCATGGTATTGAGATAAACGCCGCGTGCTACCCGCTCAACAAAACCTTTTGCCAGCGCCCGTGTAAGAAAGACATTGGCATTGCCGGTAAATTTTTCTACATCGGCATAGCGGAAAAGTTGCGGCAGTTGCCTTAAAATCGCTACAGATGTCATGGCAGCCGCATTCCTTTTTTCTTGAGTTCCTTAAAGAGGGATTGCACGGCGCTCATATAAGCATCGAAACTTTCTTTGCGTTGAATCGCGAAAACATCAGGCGGCAGAAAGCGCGATAAATCCTGAGAGATGGCCGTTGTCATGGACGCTTTGCTTTCTTTTGAAGGTGCGGCAAAAAAATCCATCGAGCGACGGGCAACGAAAGGTTCCCTGTACATCCTGAATTTTCTTTCGATGAATTCGATAGTCGCGGTTGTGTTCAGAATGGTGCGGAGATACCAGACGTCAAACAGGTCACGCCCTTTAAGGTAGCGGCGTTCAAGCAGGGAACGGACTTTGTCGGAAAGAATTTCCTCCGGTGTCTCGGCGACGACAACGGCGTTGGGACGCGGAATGCGGAAACTGCCTTCGGCAATCAAATAAGCAACGGGCGGAAGGCCGGAAAGAATATGGTTTTTGCTTTCCGGCTTTTGTTCGGGAGCAAGGCCTTCAACTTCAAACTTCACGGAAATCTTTTCCCGTGATGATTCGGGATGGAAATTCAAAAAGCATTTGAATGAATCCTTGCGTGATTGTTTTTCCGCGGCTGTAAGCGCACCCGTGCCGAAATGGGAAATCATGACCCGCTCCATGCCTTGAATGGCCGACTCCAGAACAGGCCATACCTTTTCCATGGGCAGCGGCGTTACAAAATCCAAATCTTCCGAGAAACGGTTGCCGCCGTAGCACCAGCGGATCGCCGTTCCGCCCTGAAAAATCAGATCCCGGCTGCCGCGCTGCTGATATAAATGGTTCAGGATAATCAACTGCGCAATTTCAGCCCGCCGGATATATGTCTCGCGATAATTCTTCATAATGATTTACACTATAATACACATTTGTATTGTAATGTAAACAATTATTTTATTGCAAAAGAAAGAGCCAGTCTTTGCTTGACAACTAGACGACCGGTCTATTATATTGCTATTCAACATACATAAGGAGAATAAACATGAATTATTATGAACGATTAAGAGAAATTCTGGACGCGCATCCGGCGACGGCACCCAAAACAAAGTCAATCGATGAGATTCTGCGGCTTCTTTTTACGCCGGAGGAGGCGGCTCTGGCCGTTCATATGAGTTTTAAATATAAAAGCGTTTCCAAAATAGCCCAAGTGGCGGGTGTTACGGAAGAGAATGCCAAAAAAAATCTGGAATCGATGGCGAACAAGGGAATCATTTATTCACGGAATAAAGAGGGCGAAAAATTCTATGGCCTGCTTCCGCTGATTCCGGGCGTTTTCGAGTTCCCCTTTATGAAGGGCGGTGGTACTCCCATGCACAAGCGTCTGGGAGAACTCTGGGAAGAATATCATCATGAAGCGCTGGGAGCATCTTTTGCCGGCCAGCCCACGCCACTGATGCGAGTGGTTGCGGTGGAAAAATCCATCAAGGCGGAAAACCGTGTGCATCCGTATGAAGAAGTCCGCAATTTTATCAGGGACGCGAAATACATCGCGCTTACCCAGTGCGCCTGCCGGGTCAGCGTGGCCAAATGCGATAAGCCCAAAGAAGTATGCCTTATTTTTGAAGAGATGGCGGAGTTTCTCGTGGAAAGAGGGTTTGCCCGTCACATCAGCAAAGAAGAGGGAATGAAGGTGCTGGATGAAGCGGAAAAAGCGGGACTGGTTCATACGAGCAATAACAGTTCCGACAAAGCCCTGCTGATCTGCAATTGCTGTCCCTGCTGCTGCACGGTTCTGCGCGGCATGACGCAGTTGAAACAACCTCACGCTTTTGAACCCAGCCGGTTCGAGGCCCGTGTCATCAGTGAAAATTGCAATGGCTGTGCTATCTGCGCCGAAGAACGCTGCCCGATGAAAACAATTGAGATGAAAAATGATGTTGCAGTGGTCAATGCGGCCAGTTGCATCGGCTGCGGTCTTTGCGTGAGCGGTTGTCCGATGGATGCCATTGTCCTGGAAGAACGGAAGCAATTGCCTGCTATTCCGGCAACGGTGACGGAAATGGGCGCGAAAGTGCTTCAGGAAAAAGGACGACTTGACGCTTTTCTGAAAATTATGGGAAACTAATGAAACTCAAATTTCAGAAACGTAGTGAACTGAAATTTGTAAGTTGAATTATCCAATCCCGACATGCAACCTGAAGGTCACTGTAGTCGGGATTGGATAATGCAGCGATGAGATAAAGGATATTAAGTCCGTTTATTTAAGGAGTGTCATCAATGGCGCGAGCCAATACCCGGGAAGAAATCATCCGCAAAGGCGCCGAGCTGATTCACGCTCAGGGCTTCAACGCTACCGGCCTGCAACAGATTCTTCAGGTCGCGAATATCCCCAAGGGGTCTTTCTATTTTTATTTCAAAAGCAAGGAAGATTTCGGCATGGAGGTCATTGATTATTTTAATGAGATGATCAACGGAATTTTCACAAAATATTTAACTGATAGAAAGATACCGCCCATGAAGAGGCTGGAAAACTTATTTGACTGTTTCGCAAACATTTTTCAGAAAAGCGGATTCACGTTGGGATGTCCCATCGGGAATCTTTCGCAGGAACTGGCCGATACGAATGAACGCCTGCGCCTTCATCTGGAAGGTGTGATTGAAAAGCTTGTCGCTCAAGTAGAATCATGTCTGAAAGAGGCCCAGGCGGATGGATCGCTGCCGATGAATCTGAACGCGGCGGATACGGCGCACTTCATTTTTGATGGATTTGAAGGAGCTGTTCTGCATATGAAGGTGGTGAAGAGTATCGAGCCTTTTCATGCTTTTCGAAATAACTTGCTCAAATATTTCAAATATATAATACAGGCAGAAGAAAAAGAAACAAGGATATAGAAGATGCACGAACTCCCTGTCACGGATGAAATCCTGAAGATTGTCCTGAAACACGCGCAGAGAAACAATGTGCAGCGGGTGGTCAGTATCAATCTGCAGATCGGCAAACTCAGTGATCTGGAGGATGAATGGATTCAGCGCTATTTTGATCACTTGAGCAAGGGCACTTTGGCCGAAGGGGCCAAACTCAAAATTGAGCGGATGCCGATTAAAATGCAGTGTAATGCCTGTTCCCAGGCCTATGAAGTCGAAATGGCGGGCTTGGAAAATCTTGTTTGTCCGAAATGCGGGGAAGAGGGCGCTTCGCTTCTTTCGGGACGGGAATATTATATTAAAGATATGGAGGTCCAGTAGTGGCAGAAGTAAGATTGATTGAAGTCAAGGAGGAAATCCTTGCGGATAATATCAAAGTGGCCGCGGGGGTCCGGGAAAATCTGCAAAAAACAAAAACGATGCTGATCAATCTGATGTCTTCGCCGGGGTCGGGCAAGACCAGTCTGATTCTGCAAACTATTGCCGGTTTGAAGGACAGCCTGAAACTGGGCGTGATCGAAGCGGATATCGATTCGATGGTGGACGCGGAAAAAGTGGCCGCCAAAGGAATCCGCGCTGTGCAGCTCAAGACGGGAGGGTTCTGTCATCTGGATGCCACGATGGTGACCAAGGGTATAGACGCTTTGAACGTGGGCGATCTGGATCTGGTGATTATCGAAAACGTGGGCAATCTGGTCTGCCCGGCGGAATTCGATACCGGCGCCCATAAAAATGTGATGATTCTGAGTGTGCCCGAAGGGGACGACAAACCGCTTAAATACCCGCTGATGTTTTCCATCTGTGATGTGCTGCTGGTCAATAAGATTGATTATCTGTCGTTGAGCGATTTTGATCTGGAAGCCATGCGCAAACGGGTTCTGGCGTTGAATCCCAAAATCGAAATTATCGAGGTGTCCTGCAAAACGGGGGCCGGGATAGACCAATGGATTGGCTGGGTAAAGAAAGAAGTTGCAGCGTTTAAAAATTTGAAATAGATTCCTTTTCATTAATGAGACAACAATTCATAAAAGCAAGAGAGGGCAGACGATATGACGATTGATGAAAAATATAAACGAGCCGGAGAAATCATCAGCACAGCGGGAGGCACGCCGCTTCCCGTCAATGAGACGCTGATCAAACTTTTAAAGTTTTTTATCAAGGAAGACGAACTGGATTTTATTGCCGCTTTTGCGGAAAAGAAATCCCAGACCATGGAACAGTTAAAGCAGTCCAGCGGCCTGTCCGAAGATGAGATCAATAAAAAAGTGAAAGACCTGGCGAAAAGGGGCGTTATCTTCAATCAGCCCAACAGCAAGGGCATCATGGTTTTCCGGTTGCTGCCGCTGTTTAACGTCGGAACGTTTGAATACAATTTCATGGGTAAACTGGTCATTGACGACAGGAACAAGGAAATTGCCGGGTTGTTCAATCAGATGTTTGCGGATCTGAACAATATGGTTCAGGATAATTACGATGTGATCGTTCCGATGCTGATGGCCGGACCGGCCATCGACAGAACGGTGCCTGTCTTTGAAAATAAACCCAAGAGTGAACCGGTTAAAATCGTCATCAATGAAAAACTCGAAGAAGCCAAAGACAGAGTAGTGCCGTCCCAACGGGTTGAAGAACTCATTCAGAAGTTTGACGAAATTGCCCTCGGGCATTGCTTCTGCCGCCATTACGAGGATATCAAGGGAACGCCCTGCAAACAGACCGACGCCAGGGAAACCTGCTTTACGTTCGGCAAGTCGGCACGATTTACGTTCGAGCAGGGATTTTCAAGATTGATTACAAAAGAAGAAGCCCTGAAAGTCTTAAAAGAAGCCGAGGAAGCGGGCCTGGTACACAAGGCCTATCATCCCAATTTCGACACTACCAAGGATGAAACCAGCATTTGCAACTGCTGCCGGTGCTGCTGCGGAAACGGCGTGGATCATATGATCGCGCCCATCGCCAACGTGACCAGTTTTATGGCCGTGGTGAACGACGACCTCTGCATCGGCTGCGGCACCTGCGTGAAGAAATGTCACACCTACGCTGCGTATTTGAATGACGATAAGAAAGCCCGCAGGCATGATGACCGCTGCATCGGCTGCGGCGTATGCGCGCATTTCTGTCCGCAAAACGCGATCACGATGGTGAAAGGCGCAGAAAGAATTGTAAGAATCCAGCCGCCGAAACGGAAATAGTTCTCAATTTGCCTTTTGGCGCAGGATGGCTCCGGCAGGGATTTCTTTTTCCACAGGCAGATAAATCTGATTGTCATTATTCGCTTCGCGGATGGTATTTCCCTTTGCGTCAACCATCGTGCGCGTATCGATTTTAATGGTGTCATCAGGCAGCAATAATTCCACGTCATCGCCGGCGGTCAAATGATTGCGGACGCCGACAAGCATCATTTTCTTCGCTGCATCATACTGCAAAACGATACCCGCCGGTTCATGCGTCTGGATGTATTTAATGTCCGGATTGATTTCGTTTATTTTTTCTTCGGCAAAGGCAAACCCGGTGGTGTAGCCGCGGTTGGAAATGGTGCCCAGTTCGTCCCTCCATTCCCGCCTGAATTTGGATTCGTTTTTTTCGTGCAAAAGGGCATTCAGCGCCTGCCGGTATGTTCGTGTGACTACGGCCACGTAATAAGCTGATTTCATCCGGCCCTCGATTTTCAGACTGGTCACACCGGCGGCCAGAACGTCGGGCAGATGTTCGATGAGGCACAAATCTTTGGAACTGAGCAAATAGCTGTAGCGTTCGTCTTCTTCCAGAATCAGAGGATCGTCCGGTCTTGTGGATTCGTAGAGTTTATACTCCCAGCGGCAGGGCTGAGAGCAGTCGCCTTCGTTGGCACTGCGACGGTTGCGAAAGGCCGAGAGATAGCAGCGGCCGGAGTAGGACATGCACATCGCGC
>ENA-UPTA01005781-UPTA01005781.1-activated-sludge-metagenome-genome-assembly--contig:-NODE-5781-length-11187-cov-9.950144_pt1 | contig 11187 bp, 10 predicted proteins | sample MGYA00238184_ERZ773361 | MGnify/ENA primary metagenome ERZ773361 (study PRJEB29100, sample SAMN05720205) | activated sludge metagenome | isolation source: anaerobic digester from wastewater...
CGCCAGCCGGTGCCGTATTTCGACGCGCTGGGCCTGCGCCTGCCCGATGTGCTGGACGATGAAGCCGGCGTGCGCGGCGTGGACCGCTACCGCGCCGCGCTGGCCCACATGGCGGCGCACCGGCGCTGGAGCACGCCGCTGGTGGCCGACAACTGGAGCCCCTTCCAGCGGCTGGCGGTGGAGTTTTTCGAGGATGCGCGGGTGGACGCGCTGGCCTGCCGCCTCTACCCCGGCCTGCGCCGCATCCTGCTGGCGCTGCACCCGCATCCGCAGGCCGGCGATTGCGATGCCGAAACCACCTCTTGCCTGCGCCACCGGCTGGCCCGCGTGTCCCGCGCGCTGCTGGACCCGGATCACGGTGAAACCGACCCGGACCTCCTGAATAGCGTCGCCGCGTTCCAGGCGTTGATGGCCGAGGGCGAAGCCAGCACCGCCGCCATGGCGAAACTGGCGCTGCGGTACGTGGCCCGAACCCGTCGCGCCAGCGACCAGTTCGCGCGCGTTTTTTTCGAAGACACGGTTGTCAGCTGGCGGGACGACAACCGCCACCTGTGGCGCTTCATCGAAGCAGGCGACGAGGAAGACAGTTTCGAGCGCCCGCGCCGCAGCAGCACCGCCGATGACGACGCACCCCTGCCCCCGCGCCTGTACCCCGAGTGGGACGCCACCACCCGCACCTACCGCCCGGACTGGGTGAGTGTGTACGACCGCCTGCAGCCGGCGGGCGATGCCGCCACCATCGACCGGCTGCTGGCGCGGCACGCCGGCCTGGCGCGGCAGCTCAAGCGCCTGCTGGACCTGCTCAAGCCCCAGGACCGCGTGCGCACGAGGTTTCAGGAGGAAGGCAGCGAACTGGATCTGGATGTGGCACTGCGCGCCGTGGTGGACTGGCGCACCGGCCACACGCCGGATACCCGCATCAACATGAGCCACCGCACCAACGGGCGCAGCATCGCGGTACTGCTGCTGCTGGACCTTTCCGAATCGCTGAACGAAACCGTGGCCGGCAGCGACCAGACGCTGCTGGAGCTGGCCCAGGAAGCGGTGGCGTTGCTGGCCTGGGCCATCGACCAGCTCGGCGACCGCTTTGCGATTGCCGGCTTTGCCTCCAACACCCGTCACGAGGTGCGCTACCAGCACATCCTGGGTTTCTCAGAACGTTGGGGCGAGGCGCCGAAGGCGCGGCTGGCCGGCCTGCAGGCGGGATGGTCGACCCGCATGGGCGCGGCGCTGCGCCATGGTGCGCATTACCTGGGTGCACGCCAGGGGGACAAGAAGCTGCTGCTGGTGTTGACCGACGGCGAGCCGTCCGACGTGGACGTGGCCGACCCGCAGGCGCTGATCGCAGACACCCGCCAGGCGGTGCAGGAGCTCGACAGCCAGGGCATCCATTGCCACGCCATCAGCCTGGACCCGCAGGCGGACCGCTACGCGCGCGAGATCTTTGGCCACCACTTCACCGTGGTGGACCGGGTCGAACAATTGCCCGAGAGACTGCCCCGGCTGTTCATGAGCCTGACGCACTGAACCGGAAGCCGGGCGTCTCCTGACCGTTGGCCGCGACTGCCGGGCTGGCCAGCGCGCTACGCCCGAAACGCCAGCCAATTCTGTTCATCAGCACCAACACCGAAAAACGAATTGAATCAGATGGCCTGCAGGGCAGGCAGATCCAGGACGCGGTAGATTCGGCCGTGCTTGTCCAAGGGTTCAATCACGCCCTCACGCACCAAGGCGCTGACCTCGCGACTGACGGTCTCCAGCTTCAGATCCATCATGGCCCCCATGTCCTCCCGGGAAAACAAGGTCGCAATCTGTGCATCTGCCGGATTTCGCATTTTCAGGATGAAATGCGCCACGCGCTGGCGCGCGGTGCCAAAGTTCAGGTCGGCGAGCCAGTCATCGGCCTCACGCAGCGCGCTTTGCCACTTCTCCATGAGCCGCTTGTGCAGTCGCGTGGAACTGCTGCCCAGTGCGTTGATGACCTGCGCCGGAATCCGGCAGACCGAGATGTCGCTCAAGGCAACCGCCTCGCTGCCGTAACGCGAGGTGGCGAGCGCCTCCAGACCGGCAACGTCGCCCGGGCGCAGCACGCGCACGATGCGCTGGCGACCATCGGGCGTGACGCGAACCAGCTTGATCATGCCCGAACGCAAGGTGAAGATGGCCGAGGCCCCAGCACCCTCCGCGAACAAGGTGGTACCTGCCTGGAGTTCCAGGTCGTCGATCGGCGCATGGATCTGGCCGAAATCCTGCTCATTGAGGTCCGCAAACAGCACCATGTCGCGGATGCCGCAGTTGCGGCAGTCCGAGGTGCCCTTCCATGCCGATTCGGTCTTGATGGGAATCATGGGTTACCTGACACTGTCACGCTGCGGTTGCCTGTCTCGAGTGTCTGCGCAAAGTGATGAACGCATCCCGGCACGCCTTGTGGTTGCTCAGGTTGCATTCGAAACCGCACCACACGGACTTGCCTGCTGGGCCCGAACCTGTTATCGAAATCAAGATGTGCATGCCGATCAACCCCGGACGACCCGTCTGGCTGTTTCCAGTCGCTGATCCAGGTAGGCACCGTAGAAATCGGAGTTCGAACCCCCGACCAGTCGTTCGGCGACTTCGACCCCACCGCGGCCGAAAAACAGAACGGTGGGCGCCATTTTGATCTGCCAGCGACGGATCAGCTGGTCCTGCGTCAACGCCTGGCCCAGAAAATCCCTCACTGGGCGCGCGCTGCCCATGTCAACCTGGACGACATCGATCTGCGCTTGCGCGCGCATCGGACCCAGGTAGTGGTTACGCGCCACATCACAGAACGGACACCCCTTCAGACTCACCAGGACCAGCAGCGGTTCACCGCGCCGCAGGGCCCCGGCCAGCGAATCGGCGAGTGAACCCACTTGTGGCATGGTGACCGTCGCCGCATGAACAAACCGTACCGTCGCAAGGCAGGTCGCGGCCACCATCACGTCCCGGCGGCTTACCGTCTGAAGCCGCGCGGCTCGAGACGCTTCCAGAGACGTCATGGAGACTGGTGCTCCATCAGCAGATAGGTGTTGTAAGCGTTCATTCGATTGGCAACCTGAAACAGGGGCAGTCCGTCGAACCGGCTCCAGTCGGTTGCCCGATAGGCATCCTCGAAGGGTTCGAGATTGCGCGCCGCCTGCCCCATCTTCTCACGCAGATAGACCAGGTAGTCGCGCGTCAGTTCCATGTCCTTGCGGGCATCGCGCGACAGGGGGCCATGCCCCGGTACGATGGTGGTTGCATCAAAACTCAGCAGGTGTTCGAGCGCCTGGATCCAGCGGCGGCTGTCGGCCTGTCCGACAAATGGAATGCGATTGCGAAACACGAGATCGCCCGCGAACAGCACCTTTTCCGAAGGGACATAGACCACCAGATCCTCCGGCGTATGAGCCGGGCCGGCATGCCGGATCAGCAAGGTGGTCGAACCCACCTCCAGCGTCAGGTCGCCGTCCAGCCATTGGTCAGGCGGCACCAGGACCGTCTGTGCATTCACCCAGGGCGCGATCTCGCGCCGTGAATGTTCGAGCCGCAGACGCGCTGTATCGGAGTTCAGGTATTCCCCCGCGGAACGGTGCGCGATGACCCGCGCGCCCTGCTGGCGCAAGGTCTGGAGTCCGTAGATATGGTCCGCATGGTAGTGGGTGACGATGACGTGCGTGACCGGTTTCGGCGTCACCTTCCGGATCTCGGCCAAGAGACGCTCGGCAAGAATCGGCGAGCCCAGGGCATCGATGACCACCACGCCGGCCGACGTGACGACGAACGCCGCGTTGGAAATGAAATTCTGGTTGGCCGTGGAGCCCAACGCAGACACACCCTCGACATACCAGACCGAGTGCGACACCCGCACGGCGTTCATCGGAATCACCGGCTGGGCCCCGGCAGAAAGCGTCACGCAGGTCGCCAGCCACAGGATGAAATGCGGCATGCGCACCAGACGGCGCAGCGCGAGGCCGATGCTCAACACCATGAAGCGCTCATATCGGCCCCTCTTCGGCATCCGCAATTGGCATGCAGCCACCCGGAACCCCAAAACGCCGAACCCGTACCGGGCTGAACCGGCCTATTTCCCACTGAGGTACTCTGCAACCGCTGCCATTTCCAGCGGCGTCATCTTGGCAACGATCGAATGCATCACCTCGTTGTCGTTGGTGCGCTCGCGCTGACCGAACTGCCGAAGCTGCGTTTCGATGTAGACCGCGTACTGTCCGGCCAGGCGGGGCAAAGAGGCGGTACCCAGGCCATCCTTCCCATGGCAACTGGCGCATGCAGGCACGCTGCTGAAGCGGTTGCCATGCAGGTAGACATACTTGCCCATCCCTGCCAGATCCTCATCCTTCGCGGGCTCACGCGGCGCGGCCTTCTTTTCAAAGTATCGTCCCAACGCCACCATCTCGTCGGGTGTCAGTTTCGCAACCATCGCGCTCATGGCCGTGCTTTTGCGTTTGCCGCTCTTGAAGTTCTCGAGCTGCTTCGCGGTGTACTCCCAATGCTGCCCGGCCAGTCGGGGGAAAACTTCGCTGGACGACTCCCCTTCCGTGCCGTGGCAAACGAAACAAACCCCGCCGACAATTTTTTTCGCGCGCTCCTCATCGGCCTGTGCCCAAGCCGAACCAGCCATCGCGAGCACGGCCATCATGACCAGAGACCTCATCGCCTTCATCCTGGACTCCATCGCCCCACCGATCGATCAATTGAACGTGTCGCCGACAAGCCGCCGGCGACAACTCACGAAGCTCAGGCCAGTGTGTCCGCCCAGATATTGCGCGCCCAGCCCATCGCATACCCGGCTTCCAGTTCGTTCGCAGCACTGGAAACGCCCCCGGAACCCGGAACCGTCAGCATGGTCTTCTGCGCGGCGTCGTACCGATGCACGCTGGCCACATGCACCGCCTCGTCGGCGCTGACGAAGCTGTAACAGGTGTTGGTGTAGATCGGCAATGCGTTCGGCTGTTTTCCCGTCAGCAGCGCGACCACGGCCGCCGCGCAGGTCTTGCCATGCTGGTTGGCCATGTGGCCCGATTTGGGCATCAGCGGCGCGACCTGAATCGAGTCGCCCAGGACATGGATGTTCCGGGCCGCCTTGGCTTCATGGGTCAGAAAATCGACCTCGCACCAGCGCTTGTTCGCCGTTGCCAAGCCGGACCTGACCGCGATATCACCAGCGCGCATCGCGGGCAGCACGTTCAGGACGGCGGCCTTGAAGTCGTCGTTGAATTCAAACTTCAGCGTGTTCGTGGCGACATCGACATCCGCCAGACTGTGCTTGGGCCGGTATTCGATGATCCCTTTGTAGCGATCTGCCCAGGCCTTCTTGAACAGCGGCCCCTTGGACGTCACGTCGTCGTTGGCGTCAAAGATGATCACTTTGCTCTTCGGCTTGGCCTTGCTGAAGTAGCTTGCCACCTGGCACGCGCGCTCGTACGGACCGGGCGGGCAACGATATGGCGCCAGCGGAATGGTCAAGGCATACACGCCGCCGTCCGGCATGGCTTCAAGTTGTTTGCGCAGCGCCACGGTCTGCGGCCCCGCCTTCCAGGCGTGCAGCACTTTTTCCTGCGCGCCGGGTTTGTTCATGCCGGGCAGCGTCTCCCACATGAAGTCGATGCCCGGCGACAAAATCAACCGGTCGTAGCCCAGTTCGCCCCCGCTGGCCAGCTTGACGGTTCGCTTGTCCGCGTCGATGCCGGACACCCTGTCGCGCACCACATTGACGCCATGACGCTTGGCCAGGTTGTCATAGGAGACGGTGATGTCCGCCATGGTCTTGCTGCCGCCGAGGACCAGGTTCGAGATGGGGCAGGACACGAAGTCCGCGTTGGGTTCGATCAAGGTCACCCGGATGCTTTGTTCCGACCACATGCGGATGTACTTGGCGGCGGTGGCGCCACCGAAACCGCCCCCAACAACCACCACATGCGGTCCGCCCGAGCCGCCCGACGCGGCACAACCGCCCATCATCCCGGCGACTCCGAGCAAAGAACCAGCTCCAAGGACCCGCACCAATTCACGACGCTTCATGGCTTGCTCCCTTATTTCTTCAGTGCGGCGAAATAGCCGGCCAAGGCCTGAAGCTGCTCATCCGAGTAGCCCTTGGCCAATTGGTGCATCAAGGTCGCGGGTTTCTTGCCCGTCTTGAAGTCCATCATCTTCTTGAGCATCTCGTCCTTGTTGACGCCTGCCAGAGACTCCATGCCAGGCTGAGCAATGCCCGCCGTGCCGTGACAGGTCGCACAGGTCGAAGCCCAACCGCGCACCTGCATGGGGTCCATGGTTTGAGCGCCCGCCCATCCGGCCAAAGTGCTCAACATGCCGACCGCAGCCAACCGATTCCATCGCATCATGGTGTCTCCTGGAAAAATGCCTTGTGATCCCCGGACAACGTCAACCTCCCGCCCGAGGCCTCGCCACCCTGGTCGTCACTCCTATCGGGGGTTACCGCAAGCGGCACGGCCTGTCGGTCGGAACCACTAAATCCGGAGTGACTTATGTTTTGCCGAATGCTACGGCCTGTCGATCAGGGGCGTACACCGTAGAAACCCGATGCAACCCGCCTGCCGGGAAAGAAAAGTCCAGACATGCGGCAAACGTCGGCCCCGACAAGCCATCCCGGTCCTGAACAGCTCCAAGGGAACGAGGCAGACGCCGCTTCAGGGCTTGACGGTTTCGGACTGGACGACCAGATCCAGCACGTAGACCGTCTTCGAAGCACCCGGCGGCGCCGAGGCGCGTTGGAACCGCTTCAGGCGAACCACGTTCTTCACGCCGGGGGTGTGCTTGTAGCCCTCGATGCTTTCGAACAGCGGCCGCCAAGCACCTGGCGTGCCAACCGTCAAGCCCTGCTCGTCAAACCGCCGGTCGCGCACCAGCAGGCACAGGGTTTCACCGTTCAGGGGGTTGTTGCAGGCCACTCGTTGCGCGGCGATTTCCATGAAAACCCGGGTCGCGGGCCCGTACAACGCTTCCGGTGTCGCCTGTCCGGTCAGGGTCAGGTTGACGCCCGTCGGATCGCTCAGGCGCAGGTTGGTCGGCGTGCCTTTGCTCAGCTCGACCCGCAGCCCCTTCGCGAGCAGCTCCGCCATGGCTTTGTCGGCCTGCATCAACGGCGCGTCGCAAGCCATCATGGTGGAGGCCACGCGGCCCACGGTCAACACGCCGTCGGGGCCGAGTTGAAACGATCCGGTCAACTGGTTGCACCCGCCCTGGACCTGCAGGCGCGAACCCGAAAAGCTCAGGACGAACGGCCGGGCAGCGTCCGGCAGCACCGCGCCGAGCCGCTGGCCTTGCGCGTTGATGGCAGACACGAGGGTCCAGCGATGGTCTTCCAGGGCCTTGAGCAGCGCGGCGGCAGGTGTCGGTGCAGCGGCAGTCGCCGAAACCCGTTTCAATACCTGGTTCGACGCGCTGGCCCAATCGGCCGCGGCATTGCGATACAGCGCCAGCAAGCGCCCTTCCCCGACGGCAAACCGTTGGCCGTTGCCCTCCAGGGTGACGGTATTGCCGTCGGCATTCCAGAAGAATTTGCCGGTCTCGACGCTCGGAGCGGACTGGCGATCAAGGTACTGGGTCGAAAGCTCGTAGCGTCCGTCCGGCTTGAGGTTCAGGCGCGTCCGGATGCCGGGGCAGTCGGCACAGGGCAACACGCCCTCATAGACGCCAGCCCAGTCGAGCGCGTTCTGGCTGCTGTGCAGGTCCGGGGCCGCCGTCCCGTCCTTCGAAGCGGACGGAGCGCCCGCATTCTGGGTGCCAGCACAACCGGCGAGCAGGGCCAGCAAAAGGCCCCCGAAAACCATTGTCTTCATCAATCACTCCCATCAAAAAAGCAGAAACCTTCAGTTGGGCCGCTTGAACCACGGCGCGGTTTCAAACACAGCCGCCGGGAAGCCCTGGCCATTGAGTGCCAGGCTGCGCTTGAGCACGAAATCGAACAACAGGCTGTTGAAGTCCCGTAGGCCCCGCAAGGGTGCCAGCGAGGCCGGGTCCAGCAACTTACGTTTGAACAGCGCTTCCAGGTAGATCAATGGCACCACGCCAGGCAGCGGGTAGTCCGAGGCATTCAACAAGCGATCGTGCCAGTCGCGGCGCTCCAGCAGGGTGGCCACCACGCCCATGCGGTTGCCCTGGGTGACGGCGGCGATGTCCCCGACCAGGTTGCCGCGGTAGGCCGGCTCGTCCATCAGCCGCGCAAAGAGATCGAAGTTGGGTACCAGGGCCGATCCGCCCTTGTCGGTGTCGTGCCCTTCCCCCAGCGATGCGCAATGGGCCACCACCACCTTGACCCCTGCGTCGAGCGGCCGCCGCAGGCGCAGCGGATTGCCCAGGTGCTCGCCAAAGCCATGCACCGCGCGTTCGTCGCCGGCATGTGTGATCAGGGGCAGGCGCAGCGCCGCCAGTCGGGCGTAGAAACGATCGCAGCGCGCGCCGGCAGGATCGATGTTCTGGGCCGACGGCAGCCACTTGATGCCGCGCGCGCCGTTGGCCACCGCGGCGTCCAGCCGGTCCAGCGCGCGCGGGTCATAGGGATGGATCGAGGGCGCCCAGACGATGTGGGCGGGGTATTTTCTGGCCAATCCGGCCACATAGTCATCGGGAACGTGAAAGGTCGATCGCTCCGGCATCGGGGCGCCGGCGTCGTCACGGGCCCAGTCAAAGCCAAACAACAGCACATGGAACCCGGGCGGCATGTCCTTGCATTGCGCCAGCAGTCGTTCCACAAAGCTGCGGTCCACATTGCCGGGCGACTCGTCCACGCAGGATGCATTGACGTAGTCGTCCCTGAAAAATTCACTTCAAGCGCCCACCGCCGCATAAACCGGTAGCCGTTCAATGTTGCGGGGCACTCGTCGCGCCCAAAGCATGGCGATGTCGCTCGCGGCGGCCCGCGCCATGGCAAACCCCTGCCAAGATCGGCCCCACAAGCTGGCCTTCTGCAGGCACAACAAAACGGACCACAAGAAGGCCACGCCGTTCTTGACGATTCGGCGCAGCAGCCAGCGGATGTTGTAGCCTGCGGCGCACAGCACCGCGTGCAGCCGGTCACCGATTTCTCCCTTGAGGTGACAGCGATCCATGCGGTGATCGGCCTTGAGATGGCCGATGATCGGCTCAATGGCCTGGCGCCGCCTGAGTGATCTTCTGTCTTGCTCGCTGATCCGCTTGCTCTTGCCCCGGTGCACGATGCGCACATCCGGGTTGTGCGCATCCACCCCCCGGTAGCCCAGATCCACAAACGCCGTGGTGGGCTCGGTGTGCGTGTCCTGCATCAGGATCGTGACCTGCTCCAGTTGTTCGGCCAGGGTATGACCGTCGTACGGGTTGCCGTGAAACGCCCGTGCGCCCACGATCAGGTTGCCATTGAGCGTGCTGGCAATGCCCACCTTGACGCCGAACTCATAGGGTTGTTTGGCCTTGCCCTTGGCGATGCAGTCCACCTCGGGGGCGTGCCAGGCGTACAGCTTGGGCTGTCCGTCTGCGGCCTTGCGCTGGCCGCTCTGGGCGTTGATGCGTGCGGCCTTGCTCAAGGCCTCACCGAGCGCCTCTCGCACGGCGGCCCCGATGGCGCTGGTCTTGCGTTCGATCTCGCGCTGCAGCCGACCCACGATGGTTCTCTGGCGTTTGATGGCCCGGCGCATGCGATTGAACTGGCGGGCATGGGCGTAGCGAGCAGCCTTGCGGCTCAGATGCCGGCCTTCCTTGGCAAAGGTCTGCTTCAGATCGATGCCGGCGTCCTTGGCCGCCGCCACCAGTTTGGCGCGTGCGCTCTCCAGCAGGCGGCTGTCGGTGGGGTGGGCGATCGCCTTGTGCTGCACGGTGCTGTCCACGATCACGCGGCTGAGCTCCTGGGGCTTGATCAGCTTGAGAGCAACCGCCACGTTGATGGTCTGCGCCAGCAACTCCTCCACACCGTCTTCGCCCAGCAACTGGCGGAACTTGACCAGGGTGGTGGCGTCGCAGGGCGGGCGGTCTTCGTAGTAGGCGCAGCCCGAGAAGAACTGCCAGCGCGGGGTGTCGGCCCAGCGGGCCACCACGCCCTCGTCGGATTCGTTGAAGGCGTGTTTGAGGTACAGCAGGGCGATCATGATGCGCAGCGGCACGCGCGGGCGTCCGGCGTTGCTGGCTACAGCGGCACGTTGCACCTGTTCACCGAAGAGGTCCAGCTCGGGCATGGCCACGCCAGCGCGGCCTTTGCGGGAGAACACCTGGGCCACCCGAGCTTCGATCTCTTGCCAAGGCATGCGCGAGGCCAGCACGGCCAGCGGGTGGCGCAGGTCGATCATGTGGTCGATGCGCGAGCGAAAGAAGTCGTCGGTGGCGGGGCAGGTAAACATCGCGGCAGAACTCCCAGAAATCTGCACCGATTGGAATTCAAACCGGGAGCTCCCACCATCAGCAATCGCCCTGAAACCCAGTGTTCATGCGGGTTGCGGCGGTTCTTCAGGGGCGACCAATTAACAAGATGCCAGAAAGGATGGGCTCAGGACGATGCCCCTGATGCGCCCCGGATCGAACCCCGAAGCAGCGACCACATCAGCCCGCCCGTGAGCATGCCCAGCACGTAAACACCAAAGACCAACATGGACACCGACATGGTTGCACTCATGCCCAGCAGTGTGATGGTGACACTGGTCAGATTCTGAACTTTGAAAAGAATGACAACAGCCAACGCGACAATCAGCAGTCCGATATAGACATACCGCATCCCAACTCCTTTCTTCACCGCCAGATATTGCTCAAAGGGATATTCTCGACTGCCCATTCCCAGTAGATGGCCGGAGCATTCAAGAAACCCCGCATCATTCCGATCACCCCCCGGCTGAATCAGTGTAGCACCCGACTTTGACGTGTTCGATCAGGCTACCGGCAGCAAGGACAATGACATGCCATCGCGAAATGTTCCTCAACGTAGCGGCATCGAGGCGCGAGGGTCTCCGCATGCGACAACAAGGATCACCAAGGAGCCCAGACCATGACGATGGGGTGCCGACGGTTCACGCGGGTTGGACGCTGCTGCGCCGCGCATTCAGACAACCCAACCCTGCCTCATGAAAAGTGCGTTCAGCCTGACGACAAACAAAAAGGGCTTACGAACCATCCGTAAGCCCTCAATGCAAGTTGAATTCCTGGTGGGTGATGCAGGGTTTGAACCTGCGACCCCTGCCGTGTGAA
>ENA-UPTA01005782-UPTA01005782.1-activated-sludge-metagenome-genome-assembly--contig:-NODE-5782-length-11187-cov-5.675710_pt1 | contig 11187 bp, 8 predicted proteins | sample MGYA00238184_ERZ773361 | MGnify/ENA primary metagenome ERZ773361 (study PRJEB29100, sample SAMN05720205) | activated sludge metagenome | isolation source: anaerobic digester from wastewater...
TTATATATCGCCCCCACATGCCGCGTCGCCCGTGATTCCGGATGGTCGTTTATTTTTATCAGCAAGGAGACATGGGAGTCGCTGCACGTTGTTTTTGCATTTGTTTTTATTGTCGCAACGGTGTTTCATTTTATTTATAATATTGGACTTCTTACCAGATATATCGTTGAAAAAGTAAAAGGGCGAAATGTCCTGAAAACTGAGGCTGTCGCGGCGCTGATTATTATTGCGGCATTGTGGGTGATGTCTTCGTTCAAAATTCCTCCCGCAGGATGGATTATCGATCTTCATGACACGGTTAAATTTTCATGGGATTCTGACCGGAGAGATGGAACGGAATTTCAGCGTGGACGGGGTTTCAATCGGGGCCGGGGAGAAGGGCGCAGGGGCCGTTAATCTTCAAGGGTGTGCGCGGGGGTAAAACAGCTTGTGCGTTATCAGAGAAATGATATACTGAATTATCCAATACACATTACAGGGGCATTATGGAATCAGCACATACATTAAAACTTGTCGATGATATTATTCTACTTCTCCATGCGCTCAGGGATGAGAAAGCGACGGGGACGATAAAACGCAGGCTTGTTGATATCGTCGTGTACATCAGGACCCAGCATGATTACCGCGGTGATCTGCGGGGGCAGCAGACGGAATCCATTGCGGAACTTGAAACTGCGGTCATAGGATTTCTTGAAAAATTTAACGGCGATGAGTTCGAGGAGATTTATCCGGTCATCCGGGAGATCATCCGTCTTACCCCGAAGTTCTTCGTGTTCGGAATTGATATCGCCGAGCTCCGTGACATCGCCCACGATTTCGACGACGAGTACCGGTATCACCCCGCGTTTAAATCAATCGCCTCCGACATACGCCGTCTGACCCATCAGAACCTTTCAGATAAAGTCATTGTGAAGATAGAAAAACTTGAGGATTTTCTCCGGTCCGACAAGACCAATGACATGGTGGACGGGAGCATCATCGTGGGCGCCACGGATGATGATAAGGAGGAGCTCCTGGAGTCGCAGATTTTCAGGGATCTCATCGGTCTGAAGGACAAGCTGAAAATTGCCTGGACCAACAAGGATGAAAACCGGGAGAAGGTGTTTTCCCAGCAGGAGCTCTCAAATATTATTGAACTCATTCTTGTGAAGCTTGCCAATGAAGATGTGAAGATGCTTCCGGCATATACTTTTTTTATTGAATATCTGCAGGAGTCCCTTGAGAAGCTGAAATACTTTAACTGGGAAGAGATTCCCATGGGGAAAATCCGGTACTATCTGAAAAAACTTATCGAAGAGGTGATGAACAGCAGCATTACGCACAAGGGGGAGATACTGTTCCGCCTGATGACCGTCGACACGCTTCTTGAGCAGATATCCTTTATCTCCTATTCAAATGTCGTAAATTCTGAGCTTCATGTCATAACCGATGACAATTACATCGTCTCCCTCCACCTCCTGGTAAACCTTGCGCTGTGCGCCCGTGCGGTGGGCCATGGCACCAAGCATCTGGGACGTTTCGCGCTTCTCGCTGATAACCTCCTTGAGGAAATACAGAGGCGCCCGGACAGGGCTGCCCACTTTCCGCCGATAATAGATGTTATGAACGCGGAGCTTGAAGACAATTTCTCCCACCTGCAGGAACTCTAGGCGCTTGGCATTCAGGGGGAGGATAAGTCCTCTATGCTGAACAAGGTGCTGAATAATCTAATACGGGAGAAAACAACACATCTCCTCGCGAACCTTATCAACAATATCAAGACATACCTTGATGTGAAGGAGCAGGGCCGGTTCACGGGTATCCTGAAGCGCATTAATGATTCCGGGCGTTTCGAGATGTCTGATTTTGTTTTTCATTTCGGTACCGATGTGCCGCAGGGAGGGGAGGAGTGGAACTGCGCCGAGTTTATGGGAGGCAAAGGCTGTTCTCAGGTCCGCAATGCCCGTCTTATCAGGGAAGGGCGTCTTGAAAACATTGAAGTGCCGAAAGGCAGCGGATTCAGCACTCTTACCTGGCATTATGTAAAGGACAACGAGGAAAGGCTACTGGCGCTGAAGCAGGAAGTTGTAGCAATGATCAGCGATCTTGAGACCCGTACGGGAAAAAAATTCGGCGCCGGGGAAAATCCCCTGCTCCTCATGGCCCGTTCCGGGGCTACGCTCTCAATGCCGGGAGTCCTCGGTACAATCGGGCATATCGGCATGAATGAAGAAATCACGTCAATGTGGTCGAAGCAGCTGGATGATCCGCGGTGCGCGTACCAGGCATATATAAGTTTCATGCTGAGTTACGCGGCAACGGTTCTGGATGTGCATACGAACAACATTATTAACATGGTAGGGTATTCCAAATATGACAACCTTTTCAGGCAGGACCTGGAAACGCTGAAGCGCGCCTCGGCGAATATCCTTGACGCGATACAGCTTGAGTGTTTTCTGGGCGTCCATGCGATTCCTGAAGATCCCTATGAGCAGATATACAATGCGGTGCTTGCGGTATTCCGTTCTTTTGAAAATAAGGTTGTCCGGAAACAGGCGCGGGCATTCAACATGCCGGAAGAGTTTCAGACGGCATGTCTTATCCAGGAGTGTCTTCCGATCCTGTCCTCAACGGACTGCTCCGGCGTGCTGTTTACGCGGAACCCCAGCACCGGTTCCCTCGGGAGAAAATACGAAGAGGAGATTGAATTTATTGAAGGATTTTTCGGCAATGTGATAGCCGACGGGATTGTCACGCCTGCGTCCACGGAGGAGTTTGTTGAAAAGTATCCGGAGCAGTATGAAGTGCTGAAGAAGTTCAAATATTACGATGAGAGGGAACAGCGGTATCCCACTGACATCGAGTTCGCTGTGAGGGGAGGGAAGACATATATTGTGCAGTCCCGTATTCTCAAGCAGTCCCCTGTAGCAGTGATACTGAACAGCTATAGCTTCTACAAGGAGAATATCTACAGCCCCTTTAAGCTGATTAAACGTACCGCCTTCAGCCTTAACCGCAAGATCATAAAAACCTATCTTGACCAGAAAGAAACGGATAATTTTCCCATCATCGCCAGGGGGAAACCGGTTTACGGCGGTGCAGTGCGCGGGCGGATCATTATGGACCAGGACCATATCAACAACTATGAAGACCCGCTCATATTTATCACAGAGAGCAATGTACCGCCAATCGTCATTATGAAGGAGGAAAAATTTGTCGGTTACATCTCCAAAGAGGGGGGCATGACCTCCCATGCGGCGCTTGTCGCCATCGGTGAGCGGAAGCCCTGTGTAACTGATGTCCGGTGGGCCTGGGGAGAAGAGGGGGATGATATTATTCTCGGAGAGACCCATCTCCATGAAGGAGATTTTATCACCCTTGACGCGAACTCCGGCAACATTTACCAGGAGCCCATACCCATTGTTGCGATGTCCGCAATTGACAAGGATTACCGGAAAGTCAGGGATGAAATTATCAGTGTCATGGATGAGCTGATCTCCTCCTCTGATGAACCGGAGATTCTCGATTAGGTACTACATTCAAATTTAAACGATTATCATCATGAGATAATGCAGAAGGTGTACTACTGCCGCCTTCGGCGGCGGAGAACACCTTCGTTCCCCCGAAGTATTTTCAGTTTAAAAATTTGATACTCATCCCTGAAGGTGGTAATATGTGAATTATGCAACAGGGCATAAGAAAAATATGATTTGACAAATTGGTAAAAAGTGATCATAATACTGCAGTTATGAATTGAATTTGACGGCAATCTGTCCATGCCGCGGGGTGATGAAATCATTTAATGAAAAGTGAAATAACAGATAACGGCAAGCACCTCTATACGCTCTATCCCGGAGAGTATTTCGCAACCAGTGAAGACTGTATCGTTTCTACGGTTACCGGTGCCTGTGTCGTGGTGTGCCTTTTCGATGGAATAAAAAAAATAATCGGTATGGGACACTTCATTGTTCCGGGAATTGTAGGGACCGAAGGCCTCGGGTATGATGAAATTACCAGCAAGGGAATCGGCGACATGGAGTTTCTCATGGGAGAGGTGGTGAAGCTCGGCGGAGACCGGCGCAACCTCACCGCGGAAATTTATGGAGCGGGCAGTTTTTTACTTGGCGATGACAGCGCTCAGGATATCTCCGAGAGTAATATACGATTTCTTCATGAATATTTTAAAATGGAGAACATAAAGATACTGAACGAGGACCTCGGTGGTGATTCGCGGAGGAAAATTGATCTCTGTACCTGCGATGGCAGTTCACAGTGCGTGTATATCGAAAAGAAAATCGAATATTCCGAATTTTCAATGCTTGAAAAGGAATATATTGCGAAAGCTTTCTCCAACAAAAACAAGTTTGGGGATGTTTTTTTCTTTGATACCGCGACCTATGAAACACTGATCAGCCTGATTCCTGATATAATTTACCGTATTAACAAAGATGGTAACTTCAATTATGTCAGTGATTCTGTCATCCGTCTCGGTTACGCTCCCGGGGAGCTTGTGGGGAGGCATTTCAGTGTCATTATTCATCCGGACGATGTACAGAATGTCCAGCGGTCGGTTGTGCTGCCGAAGCTGAAGGGAAAAAAAAATGAGGAAGAAACCCCGCCGCTTCTTTTTGATGAACGCAGAACAGGAAAGCGCATAACAAAAAATCTTCGGGTTCGTCTGCTCCCGAAAGAGGAATTCCGGAACGAGGAAAAATGCCCCTTCGGGGAGGTTATCAGCACCGGCCATTATAGCGTGACTGAAGAAGGACACGATTTCTCCGGGTCCATCGGTCTGATACGGGATATTACTGATGTGGTGAGCGTACAGCGGGCGCTTTTGCAAACAGAGAAATATTACCGCTATCTCATGGATAATTCGTCTGATATATTCAGCATTCTCGCATTAGACGGTACGATTCTGTACAAAAGCAACTCGGTCTTCAGGGTCACCGGATATAATTCTTTTGACCTCGCCGGAGAAAATGAGTTCGACTTAACCCATGAGGAGGATCACGGGCTTCTCCGGAATATGGTATTTGATCCGCGGGATACCATGCAGCCCCGTGATTATATCGAGCACCGTTTTCTTCATAAGGACAAGTACTGGATAATTCTGGAGTCATCGGTATTCAAGATTGTTGATGAAGATAAAAAGATGCTTCTTGTCGCCCTGTATTCGCGGGATGTAACAAAACGCAAAATGGCGGAAAACAGCCTGAAAGCGGCCCTTCATGAGAAGGAAGTGCTTCTGCAGGAAATTCATCACCGGGTAAAAAACAACCTTCAGGTTATCACAAGTCTCCTGAACCTCCACGCCAGCAGGTCCGGGAATAAGGAGGTTGCGGAAAACCTCCATGATTCGCAGAACCGGATACGGGCAATGGCACTGATTCATGAACGGCTGTATCAGTCCCAGAATCTTTCCATGGTTGATTTCAATGATTATATACGGGCCATTTCCGGAGAACTGTTTCATTCTTACTGCCTCCATCCCGAAAGGATACGTCTTGAAATTGAGGTCGAAAAAGTGATGCTTGATATAAACAAGGCAATCCCCTGCGGCCTCATTATCAATGAAGTGATAACAAATGCATTCAAATATGCGTTTCCCGATGAGAATATCCGTAACGGCATCCTTCAGATCAAAATGCACCGTGATAACGCGGGTATGGTGCAACTGCGGATTTCCGATAACGGAATAGGATTGCCCGATGAAGCCTGCTGTGAAAGCAATAAAACCCTGGGATTTATGCTTATAAATCTTCTCACGATGGACCAGCTCAAAGGTACTGTGGATATTTCAGGAAAAAACGGAACCACTGTTGTGATACAATTTCCAGCCGGGAACAGTGAAGCCCTGTAGGTTTTTTGCCAGAAAATTATTGTTTGTTTAATCCGCACAGAAAACCTGGATTCGGGGATTGTTCAAATTTAATTTCCCCGGCATACTTCCCATGTCGTAAAAGATACTGCTCAGTTCCTCTTTGCAATATACCGGACGGGTTTCTTTCTATCAATGCAGTGCCGGTTTCCGGATGCGGCCACTTGTAACAAGGGAGGAAGTATACTGTCATAAAGGAGTATGACGCAATGAAAAGTAAAACTATCACAGGGAGGCTCAGGGGAATATTGTCGGTATTAGTTATTCCTTTGAGTATGTGTAACATAATGAATACAAACAATGATGCAGCAACCGGGAAAATTGTTATATATAACGCATTAACAAAAACGACATCAGAATTGGGGCGTGTCGTGAAAAGTGATGAAGAATGGCGGAGGATATTAACCCCGGAACAATACCGCATAGCAAGAAAAAAGGGCACCGAACCCCCGTTCACGGGAAAGTATCACGATAACCATGAACATGGTATATATCGCTGCGTATGCTGCGGAACAGACCTCTTCAGTTCCGATGCAAAATTTGAATCAGGAACGGGGTGGCCAAGTTTTTCCGGGCCTGTTTCAGAGATGAATATCCGGACCATACCGGACGACAGCCTTTTTATGCGGCGTACCGAGGTACTCTGCGCAAGGTGTGATGCCCATCTGGGCCACGTGTTTGATGACGGCCCTCCTCCTTCGGGACTGCGCTATTGCCTGAATTCCGCATCTCTTGATTTTTTAAAGGCGCGGCAGAACTGACACGGGGAATGTCCCTTGACTTCCCCCGTGTAATTTTTATCTTCCATAGTTTTGTTTTTTTATTGCAATTAATAAACATGATATTACCATATTTGACCGCTTTCGTTGTTGGAAGACGGAATGTAAACTATGGAGATCGCGAATGTATACACACTATAAAATAATCAGCAATAAAATCCTGATTCATACAACCGGCCGCCTCTGTGAATCAACGGAGGAGTTATTAAAAAGCGATCTTTTCCGGGAACTGTTGAAACGGTGCATCCTGGAACTTGCGGAGAAAGAATCCCCCCTCCTCGGAATATTCAGTGTTCCCGGCGATAAAATCGGCGAACGGCAGATAGAAGTCCTGGTGAATACCCTGGAGAACCTTTTAAAAATAGAAGGAAAGGTCGTTCCGAATATACTTCCCGAGTCGGCACAGTTCTTCCGGGACATTCAGCTTTTCAGTGATTTTGTCGAGTACTTCTATAACTACTGGCGCGGGTACGAGCGGTATGTGGTGTGCAATTCCGCGGGGAGCGACCTTGACAAGCGCCCGTACCGGACCTTCAATCAGACTGTGGGAAATCTTACACATTTTGTGCGAAGCGCCTACCGGGACATTGAAGAGAATATTACCGGTTCACATCCCCGGATTTATCGGCAGGTGACTGCGGGAGCGGAGTTTGGCACTATTTCGCTGCCGGTCAGAATCCCCTATGAAGGGGCGTCCTATGAAATACTGAAGCCCGTTTCCATAATTCGTCAGGTGCTTCTTAATCCGCCCCTGATCCTTGATCCTCCCATGAACAAGAGGACGGGGAGTTTCGTGAAAATTGATACAAACCCCCTTGATGCGGTCGATATAGAAACCAGCGAGTGGTTATGCTACCCCGCGAAAGTCGGGGAACTCCTGGTGAATGTGTATTTCCATGAGAAGTATTACGAGCTGGGATTCTCTCTCTGTAATCTTTTTGAGCTCGCTGATGATGAAGACCTGAAAAGAAAGCCCGACGCCGTGTACCTGTACGGCGTCCCCGGAGACGCCCTTGACGGACTGGCGCAGTATCCCACAGTTTTTCACGATGATGAAAAAAACGGGATATTTGTTGCCGCCTGCCCCGGACGCGACGAGTTCGGATACTTCGGGTATCTGAAAAAAATGATGCTCACCCTGCACAACGCGATAATGATAAAGTCGGGACGTCTCCCCTTTCACGGGTCCCTTGTGAAGATAACCATGCGGAACAACGCAGAGGCGACGGTGCTCATGATCGGCGACACCGGGGCGGGGAAGTCCGAAACCCTTGAGGCGTACAGGGCCATCGGAGGGGAGGTAATAAGCAATATCACAATTATTGCGGACGATATGGGCTCCCTGCGCATAGACGATGATGGTTCCATTATAGGGTACGGCACGGAAACAGGGGCGTTCCTCCGCCTCGATGACCTGAAGCCGGGATATGCATTCGGCCAGATAGACCGATCCATCATCATGAATGCCAGCCAGGTGAATGCACGGGTTATCATACCTGTCTGCAGCTATGATAATATCATGAAGGGCTGCCCTGTGGATTACATCCTCTATGCCAACAACTATGATGAAATCGATGAAGACCATCCTGTGATTGAACGCTTCGATAACCATGTGAGCGCCTTCAACACATTCAGGGAGGGCACGGTGATGAGCAAAGGCACCACTACCTCCACGGGACTGGTCCACTCATACTTTGCCAATATCTTCGGGGCCCCCCAGTACCGGGAGCTCCATGACCCTCTGGCATTGAAATTTTTCGAGGCATTTTTTGCGCAGAACATATTTGTCGGTCAGATCCGGACCCGTCTCGGGATACGCGGCTGGGAGATGCAGGGACCGGAGGAAGCGGCGAAGGAACTGCTGCGAATCATATCCTCCGAAAAAAGGTGAGCCGTTACCCCGTCCTGCCTTAGTTCCCCGGAGATGGAAATAAGCCTTGCAATATATGCGGGCCCCCCGTATAGTATCATTAAGACTATGGCGGGGGTGCGGTATGCAGACCATAGAGAACATTCTTGTTCCCATCGATTTTTCCGATTACTCCAGAAAGGCGCTTCAGTATGCGAAGGAATTCGCACTGAAATTCAGTGCGAAGATGTATCTGATATATGTATTCAGGCCGATTTTTGAAGACATCGAGGTGGGTGTTATCAATGAATCAATACAGTTTAACAATGAAATTGAAGAATACGCACGGGAGAAACTGCAGAAACTGATTCAGGATATTATTGGCAGCGATGTGCCGGTTGAGCCGGTAATAAGAATGGGGCGCCCATTTATGGAAATAAACAGGGCTGCGGAAGAATATGACATCGATCTCATAATAATTGCGACTCACGGCCATACCGGTGTTCAGCACCTCCTTTTCGGGAGTACCGCGGAGAAGGTGGTCCGGAAAGCTCCATGCCCTGTGCTTTCCCTCCGTGAGCCGGTGAAGGGATTCAGGTTCGACTGCTGAGTTCAGGATTCTTTCATTCAGGAAATGTTAAGACGTGAAAACGCCTCAGGAAGGCTCCTTTTGTGAGGCAAGATATTGAAGCGCTTCGTCAAGATCCCCGAAAACTTTCACCTTTGACCGTACCAGGTCCAGCATACGGCGGTGCACTTCATTACCGGAAATAAGCACAATCTGTCCCCGGTCACTCCGGTTGTTCATCCGGCCGATTGCAACCATCAGGACCCCTATTGCCGTGCCGTCAACATGCTCGAGTTTGCTGATATCCACTGCGGCATGGGTAAAGGTGAGGTGGGTAAAAGAATTTTCGTACATGGCAAGGAATGCCGGAGCATTGTACATATCCATTCTGTCTGATTCGATAACAACAATAATGTTGTTATCGACAATTCGGTATGAAAAATATTTTTCCTGCTCTTGCATATCATTAATGTCGGGGTAATTTGTTAGTGTTATTTTCGGCTGATTCATCCATAATTATGAATACATTGCGTGCTGCAACCAATTTTTTACAGAAAAATGGAATTTTGATTTTTGGGGTTCAGGCATTCAGGAGCGATACGCTATTTTTCCAGGTATCCCCTGTGTATACTGTCCTCAATGAGCTCATCGGCAAGCTGCCATAGCTTTTCGGACCCTTTCTTCATGGCAGTGTTCCGTTCACGGATTTTTTCACTGACGACGCCGTGTTCACGCCATGCGCGGCCTCCCGTGCCGTGGTTGTGAATCAGGGGCTGGAGGCGGTCCAGGACTGCGGCAAAACGGGCATCCGGGGTCTCTCCCGCCTCAAATTCGTCCCAGATGTTCCGGAATTCAGCTCCCTGGTCTGCCGGCAATATCGCAAATATCCGGTCTGCGGCGGCTTTCTCCCGCTCCTCCTGGCTCTCGCGTCCTTTGTCATCATAGCAGTAGGTGTCACCTGCGTCGATTTCGACGATGTCGTGGAGCAGCACCATTTTCATCACCCGTGACGGATCGATATCACCTTCGGCGTATTCGTGAAGGACCATCACCATCACCGCGAGGTGCCATGAGTGTTCAGCGTCATTTTCCTTTCTGGATTCATCCAAAAGATATGTCTGCCGGAATATCTGCTTCAGCCTGTCGATTTCCCTGATGAACTCTATTTGACGGTGTAATCGTTCATTCGCCATTGTGTCTCCTTTTACCGCAACAATTACAGTTGTTACCGTGTATCTTCGTTTGTCATTCATTAAACAGAAAAAATTATATCTGCCTGAAAGTCAAAGAATATATTCAGCCTGAGTCGCATCAACTGTCATGCGGCAGCGTGAATAGTGCTGTAGGGAATAGCCGGATATTCAAATATACTGAACTTCAAATAATAAAAATTTTGCTGGTAAAAGATACAGTTCTGAATTATTGTATACCTGTGTGTGAAATGACGGTGTAACTGAGGTGGGTTATGGGGAAACTATCAGATAAATTCTCAGGATTTTTTCTGACAAAATATGCCGGGGAAACATTCATGGTACAGCAGCGTGCCGCGGTGTTTATGTGGATGCAGATTGTGTTCATAGGGCTTATTATTTTCTCAATTTTGAGCACCAATATTTTTTCTCCCCAGGTGGCGACTGTGGTGTACAATGGGAGCATGGGTGTGATGATACTTGCGTTTTTTCTTGGCCTCGTGGTCCTGAAATCGGGCAGATATACCATAGCAATATATTTCGGCATCCTGTTTCCCCTTGCCCTTGTGGCATATCAGTCATTTCTTGTCCCCACCAAGGTGGGGAAATACATATATTTTCTCTATCTTTTGCTTTTCATCGTGATGGCTGCGCTGTACGGCAACAGGGTGACGATAAGCGTTATTACATCCCTTGTCATCATGATAGGTATTTCCGTTATTGTGGTTTCCCGGAATATTATCGGTGAACATGTGAAGATCACAATTGCCCACTTTACTGTGGTGTCAATATTCATTGCGACATTATGTATGCTGATTTACCGTATTGTGTGGGCGACCCTTCACGAGGCGGAATCCAGAAAGAGCGAGGTCATGGAGCAGCTGGACCATATCAGCAGTATAATGGAGACATGTTCAAACGTCTCAGAGATGCTTAAGTCC
>ENA-UPTA01005784-UPTA01005784.1-activated-sludge-metagenome-genome-assembly--contig:-NODE-5784-length-11183-cov-4.546729_pt1 | contig 11183 bp, 11 predicted proteins | sample MGYA00238184_ERZ773361 | MGnify/ENA primary metagenome ERZ773361 (study PRJEB29100, sample SAMN05720205) | activated sludge metagenome | isolation source: anaerobic digester from wastewater...
AACCAAATGTGCTAAATGTGCGGTTGGCTTTTATGTCGATTTTCTGTCTGTTCATGTTTAGCACTGTCGTCTTTTAGGGTTGCCTATAACAATTGTATTTACGACATATGGCGTAAATATCACATATAAAAGTACTACTTTTTCTCAATTATCCAAACCAACCACCGGGCTTTTTATATCCTTTCTCCTCTTAACTATATGAGTATAAATCTCCGTCGTCTTCAGTCAGCGATGCTCCAAAAGCTCTTGTACAATGCGGATATCCGTTCCGCCAGGGATCAGATGTGTCGCATAGCTATGCCGCAGGGTGTGCACCGTGGTATGTGTCGTAATACCGGCCTTTTCCGGATAGGCCGTGAAGATGTTTTGTAGGCTCCTGGACGAATATGGACCGCCGTCCTGACCTTCTATCAGATAATGCCCCGGCTTATATCTGGTGATGAATCAGCTGTTGAAATGATTACAGCATTACAACAATTTTGCATTTTCTATCGCATTAACTATCTCATCATTGTTGTCTGCCTTGGGAGATCCTGTATAACCTAATAAATATAGCTTATCATCCCTCAGGAAGAAATAATATCGTGAAAAATACATAAGCATTCCACCATACTTAAAAGTGAATGCGTTCTTTTTTACTTTGTATCCTGCAATTGTCATCCGGGTTTGAACAACTGATTCATTTAGGTCGATGTCGATATTTGCTTTTTGCTTAAAGCGTCGGGCTATAAAATCGTTACTATCCTTAAATGTTTTTTCAATAAACTCATCGATGGAACCATTCAGTTCCACAGCTTCTTCTGTACTGATAGAACTTACCAGAATCGTACTTTTATAAGAATCCTGCAGGTTCAAACAAGAAGGTTGCCATCCTTTCAAAGCCTTTTTATTAAAGGCTTCTTTTATAGCCTTAATGCCCTCTTTTTCCACTGATTCTATTTTATCAGAGTCAAGTGAAGTAAAATCTGACGGTAACATAAAATACAATCCAAGTTGATCACAAGTTACTTTTACAGTTTGAGTATTACTTGGTGAATTACATCCACATAATACGATGATGAAGAGGACATTCTTAATAAGATTGATCATGATTTATCTCTTGAGCTTTTGAATGCAAAATTAATAATATAAAGCCGAGATTATACAGTCTGTTTTTGCTGATATTTTTTAAAACCTGATCACCCCTTATTTTCTCCGAAAGCGTTACTATACCGAACTTTTCCCCTTAGCACATCTGATCAAAATACAATAAGTATCTTCATTTACTTCATCCTTCCTGAGTCGGATAATCTCCCCGGGTCGCAGCCCTGCCGAAAAACTCAGCTACCTAAAAAAGTCCCCCGCGTCCTGTACGATGCCAAGAAATTTAACAGGAAATACATCTCTGCCTGTCACATCGACAGCCGACAAAAAATGATTCACTATGATTTCGCCCGGATGATTTTTCCGATCGGGAAATCCTCATCAGAAGACTGCATTCATATGGATTGAGAACTCGCCCTGCCCTTCCCCATAATCAGCTTCATGGTGTACCCGAATCCGAGCCCGCCGACTGCCCAGACAGGGATTCCGATCAATAGGTTTTTAACTGTTATGCCGCTTCCATCTATCAATGGAAAGATAACAGCCATCATAATCCACATAAGCAATCCCCAATATAGCCCCTGCCTGATCCATCCCCTTCCTTCATACGGATTAGGTTGATTGGCAAGGTTAAGGTTTTTATACCTCGCCGGCTGTCTTTCCAGCCACCTGCTTTTCCGGCTGTCCTTCAGCCAAAACCACAACGGATAGGTAATTGTCATTAAAACCCAGCTCGTTATATTCCTGAGGCAGGGAATGATCTTGCCACATGCATCACAGTACAGGCCAAACCAGTTTTTAAATGCATTATTTTCGACAGACCATTTTTGCCCGGGGTGTAAGGTGCCACAATGCGGAAAGGGAACGAATGTTTTTTCCTGCAGGCTTTTTGAATCATTCCGTTCTATCAGCATGACCTTCGGAACTCTCTGCCCCAGTACCAGTTCATTGAATGCAAGGCCGGGATTGACTATCCAGTGGAGCATCATCGGGTTTTTCCACGTCCGGACCTTGTATTTTGATTGATCATATTCCATATTTATGGTGTTTATTTCGTTTTTCCAGATTGAATCATATTATGCCTTGAAGCCGCCTGATGTACTTTAATTTTCTCATAAATATACACATCAACGCCCTTCCAACGCCACATTCTTTACATGAAAATTTTTTATACACCCTTAGTTTCATCACGACTCTCACTTCCGATTTACCTTCACCTCAGCCGTATGTTCAGGGCGAAAAAGAGGATGGAGTCCGCTTCATGTTCACTACTGCAGCGGTGTATCCGGATAATAAACCCAGCTGCTATTTGTTTACAATTTATGATCTATCATATATTATTATTTTTTATGTATAAATCTTAGATTTTCTGAAGAATTATCGTATAATTAATTTTATATGTCGATTTTTGCACTGTTTTTCAGCTATTTATAAAAATATTTTTCAAAAAAATTTACAAAAAGCTATTTGCATATCAAAATAAGATTTACCTTTGCGCCTCATTATTCAACAAAAAATAAATACAAGTCGTGAATACATTAAGTTATAAGACGGTTTCAGCTAAAAAAGAGACTGTTGAAAAAAAATGGTTCGTCATCGATGCGGAAAATGAAGTGGTAGGCCGTCTTTGTAGCAAGATCGCTCATGTATTGAGGGGTAAGCACCGTCCGGATTACACTCCCCATGTCGATTGCGGTGATTACGTGATTGTAATCAATGCTGATAAGGTCCGCTTCACCGGTTCCAAGTGGCAGCAAAAGGAATATATCAGGTACTCTTTGTATCCGGGAGGTCAGAAGAGGGTGGTTGCCGAGAAAATGCACGAGAACCAGCCTGTGAAGGTCATTGAGACTGCAGTGAAGGGTATGTTGCCTAAAAATAAATTGGGCAATGCCATGTATAAGAAGTTATTTGTCTATGCAGGTGATTCACACAACCACGCTGCACAGAAACCAGAAACATTAAAATTCTAAGTAAATGGAAATCATAAACGCAATAGGAAGAAGAAAATCTTCCGTAGCAAGAATTTACCTTTCCAAAGGCGAAGGAAAAATCACCGTCAACGGGAAGGATTATAAAGAATATTTTCCACAAGGACACATCCAGTTGAAGGTGGTAGAACCGACAGGAACTGTTGAGGCTTCAGGTATCTACAATATCAAGGTCAACGTACGTGGAGGCGGGATCAAAGGTCAGGCTGAAGCCATCAGAATGGCGATTGCCAGGGCATTGGTCAAGATCGATGAAGAATTCAAAAAGCCTTTGAAGTCTAAAAAACTGTTGTCCAGAGACTCCAGAGAGGTGGAACGTAAGAAATACGGTAAGCCTAAGGCAAGAAAGAGCTTCCAGTTCAGTAAGCGTTAATGCCTGTTTTTATCAAAAAGATTATACAAACCATTATAGTATAAATATAAATCAATGGAAAAACCATCATATAAAGAATTACTGGATGCCGGAGTGCATTTCGGACATCTCAAAAGAAAGTGGAACCCTAAGATGCATCCTTATATCTTCATGGAGCGCAAGGGTATCCATATCATTGACCTGAACAGAACAGCAGACTGTCTTGAGAATGCTGCAGGTGCCATGAAACAGATGGCTAAGTCCGGCAAGAAGATTCTGTTTGTTGCGACAAAAAAGCAGGCACGTGATATCGTCTCTGAAGCTGCAAAGAGTGTCAATATGCCTTTCGTAACCGAGCGTTGGTTGGGTGGTATGATGACCAACTTTGCCACAATCCGACGATCTGTTAAAAAGATGCACAACATAGATAGAATGTTGAGCGACACAACCTTGACCAGCGTAACCAAGAAGGAGCGTTTGCTGATGGGACGTGAGAAGGTAAAGATGGAACGTGTGTTCGGTGGTGTCGCCAGCCTGAACAGACTACCATCAGCGGTATTTGTTGTGGATGTCGGACACGAGCACATCGCTATCTCAGAAGCTCACAAGCTTGGCATGAAGACATTCGCCATGGTGGATACCAATGCGGATCCCAATCAGGTTGATTTCCCAATCCCAAGCAATGACGACGCTTCCAAGTCCATCTCTCTCATCGTCAATTATATGACCAATGCTATCAAGGAAGGTTTGGAGGAGAGAAAGGCTATGAAGCAGGATAACGAGGGCGAAGAGGAAGATGCATAATTTCCTCAGCTGCCTTGATTCATTAATTTTTATAAATCAATCATAAAATGAGTGTAGAAATATCAGCAAGTGCGGTGAAGCAACTCCGCGATACAACCGGTGCAGGAATGATGGACTGTAAAAAAGCCCTTACCGAAGCTAATGGTGATTTTGAAGCTGCCATTGAAATCCTGCGTAAAAAAGGTCAGAAACTTTCATTAAAGAGAGCAGACCGCGATGCCAAGGAAGGCGTAGTCATCGCTCAGGTAAGTGCTGACGGAAAGAAAGGTATCGTCATCAAACTGAGCTCCGAGACGGACTTCGTTGCCAAGAACGAAGACTTTATCGCTCTTGCCAAGAAGTTTGCCAATATAGCTTTGGAAACATTCCCTGCAACCAAGGAAGACTTGCTGGCCTTGCCTTTCGAAGGTATTACCATTGGAGATAAGGTGACAGAACAGGTGGGTGTTATCGGTGAGAAGATCGAACTGGCCGATTACGAGCAATTGGAAGCTGAACAAGTTGTTCCTTATATTCACAGTGGATACAGGGCTGGCGTAATCGTGGGTCTGAACAAAGCTAACGGTCAATCTGCAGAAGCCGGTGAAGACCTGGCAATGCAGGTAGCAGCCATGAAGCCCGTTGCAGTGGATAAGGATGGCGTCGATGCTGAGACCATAGCAAAGGAAATCGAGATCGGTAAGGAGGTTGCACGCGCTGAAGGTAAGCCTGAAGACATGTTGGAAAAAATTGCCATGGGCAAACTGAATAAATTTTATCAGGAGAGCACATTGCTCAATCAGGCATTCGTGAAGGGTGATGGAAAGAAATCCGTAAGGGATTATCTTGCCTCCATCGACAAAGACCTGACGGTGACCGGCTTCAGACATGTAGCTCTGGGTTAAGAAAATTGAAAAAAGCGAATGGAACTCCATTCGCTTTTTTTATACCTGTTTGCATCCTGTTTTGAAAGTTTCGTCTCCCCATTTTATCATTTTGTTCTATTTAGTTTAAAAAATCTTGACATGGAGTTGCCTTATAAGAGAATATTACTGAAGCTGAGCGGTGAGTCATTGATGGGAGGACAGGGATTTGGCATTGAATCTGAGCGATTAGAGCATTATGCCACGGAAATCAGGTCGGCCATCGATCTGGGTGTGGAAGTGGCAGTCGTCATTGGTGGTGGTAATATTTTCAGAGGTCTTCAGGCCCATAATTCAGGTATCGAAAGGGTTACCGGCGATTATATGGGGATGCTGGCCACCGTCATCAATGGTATGGCAGTGCAGAGTATGTTGGAGACTAAAGGTGTCTATACGAGATTATTGTCTGCTCTGGAGATCAGAGAGGTGGCGGAGCCTTACATCCGACGACGCGCCACACGCCATTTGGAGAAGGGTAGAGTGGTTATTTTTTCTGCCGGGACCGGTAGTCCATACTTTACAACTGATTCAGCAGCCGCTTTGCGGGCCAATGAGATTAGTGCTGATGTCTTGTTAAAAGGCACCAGGGTGGACGGCATCTTTTCTTCAGATCCCGAAAAAGACCCGACTGCTACCAGATATTCTGAAATCACCTTCGATGAAGTGATCAATAAAAATCTCAATGTGATGGATATGACGGCATTTACCCTGTGCCGTGAAAATTCATTGCCGATCATCGTTTTCGACATTAATACTCCCGGTAACCTTGCCCGACTGCTGAAAGGAGAAAAAGTAGGTACACTGGTGAGAAACCGGTAATGTGCAGGTTTTTCTTAACGACATTTCCAACCAGGTTTCAAGATTGATCGTTCCTATAATAAAGGATATTTGTGATTATGAAACAGTCGATATTGCTTGGAATGGTCATTTTACTTTACATGGTGTTTTCCGGCGGGTGCACAAAAGATAGCGTACTTTGTACTGATGATGGCATATTCTGCGGTTCTATGGTCAACTACGTTGATGAAAAGGCTCTTGCTGCCATCAACAGTTATTTGAACAGACAGGAAAAGAATCAGGCCGATAGCGTCAAACTACGCTTGCTTAAAGATTGGCTGGAGTGTAAGAGTTGTATTCAGGAGGTCCGGATATTGTGTAATTCCTGCATTGAAACATACCCTACTCAAAGCGAATTGTCGGTCAGGCTGACAGGTTCAGAGCCTGACAATGTGCTGGTGCTGGATATCCTTATGTCGAAGCCGTTGAAGGCTATCAGGTTTCATTGATTTAGTTTTCCCGGATATGGGCACAGTGCAAATTATGGTTACGAATAAAAGTCATGGATTGCAGTTTTGACTGATGTAAGTCGCCTTTCGGGATCAAAACACACCGTATTAGATCCATATATCACCTATTGGCATAAAGGTATCTTTTTCACTTTTCAAACTTCTCACTCCACATCAATTTTGTCCGCTTCTTCGTTTTTCCCAGTTCCATGCGGTACGTACAATGTCATCAAGATTGTATCTAAGCTTCCAGCTTAGTTGCTCCCTGGCCTTTGAATTGTCGGCATATACTGCCACGACATCACCGGCACGCCGAGGTCCGATGACATGATTAGGCCTGATTTCATTGACCCGAACAAAGGCATCGATGACTTCAAGAACGGTATTACCGGTTGCAGAGCCCAGGTTGTAGATATCGAAAGGTAGTGTATAATGATTTTCCAGCAGGAGCTTCATCGCCAGGGCATGTGCTGCTGCTATGTCCGAAACATGAATGTAATCACGGATGCAAGTGCCGTCCCTGGTATCGTAATCCTGACCAAAGACCGTAAAACCAGGTCTCTTGCCGATAGCAGTTTCAGTTATGACCGGTACAAGATTTGAGGCATTGATGGTGGGCGATTCGCCGATTTCATTAGAGGGATGGGCACCGGCAGGATTGAAATAACGCAACGCGATGGATTTCATAGGTGAACCTGAAGATGCCAGATCCATCAGGATTTCTTCACAGATCAATTTTGTTCGTGCATAGGGACTGCGTATTTCTCCAAGAGGACTGGATTCCGAGACCGGAAGTTGATCGGCATCGCCATAGACGCTGCACGAGGATGAAAACAGGAAGCGGTTGCACCCATTTTTCAGAGCTGTCTGCAGGAGATTGGCCAAGCCCGATACATTGTTGACATAGTATTTAAGGGGCAATTGCACGGATTCATTGACCGCCTTGAATGCTGCAAAGTGGATGATGCCATCGATTCTTCCTTCCCGTGTAAAAACCTCCTGCATCCGGTTGATATCTCCTGCATCATAATTATAGAAAGTGACATCTTTTCCGGTGATTGCTTTTATCCCCTGTAGGGCACTTCCATCGGAATTACTTAAATCATCAACACATACGACTTCAAAACCTGACTCGATGAGCTCTACGATTGTGTGACTGCCTATATAGCCACATCCGCCGGTGACGAGTATTTTCGACATAGATAGACCTATACGTTTATTCAATGATAAATTTTCTGGTGATCAAATTTTTGCCGAAACGGATACTGGCAAAATATACTCCGCTATGTAGTCCGTCAGTGCTCAACTGAATGAGATTCTCTCCCCTTAATTCCCTGTTTCTGATGATATTTCCAAGTAAGTCGGTTATGATGATATTCCCGGACATCGGTGCTCCCATACTTATATTCAGCACATTACCTGCCGGATTAGGGAATAACCGGATGTCTGCATGTATCATTTGCTCCGTAGCAGACCGCTCTACACAGGTTACCTTAGCATGCCAGCCCTGGTATGCATTCAAAGGGTCCGTCTTGAAGAGAAAGGTAAGCGCGCCGGATGGATTGTCTGCAATAATATTGCCGGGCAATTTTGATCCGCACAGCTTTCCGATAAGCGGAGCTGATGTGTTTTCTCCATTGTATATCCTGAGGATATCCTTCTTGCATCCGTTACTTTCCTCAAGATCAAAACTCAACCATTCTACATACATTTTTTTCGTTGAATCAGCAGGGAAGATGGTTTTAACAACCGTAGTTCCGTTATTATAGGTACTCAAACCCCCGGAATCCAAAAAATTATAATCACAATCAATTATTGTTGTCGAATCCATGATATATACCGTTCCGGTGACAATGGACGCGTATGTTTGAAAGCTACGGCCATCTTCTTCTACGTCTATTTTGAATTCAACGGTTTCGAAGTCCTTCAAGGCTGCTTTGGCAACAATCCTAAAGGTGATATCGAGGCTGTCTCCGGACGCAATCTCTCCGGGTTGGATCGATGCTGTCAGTACATTAACCTTAGTGGCGTTGGTACCTATCGGTGTGCAAGTGACGATGGATGACGAAGACAGGCCGGCATCCACATTAAATAACCGGACATTCAAATCAAATTCCTCACCACCTGTAATATAACCATCAGCGTTACTATCATTGTCATAGTTCAGGTAATTGGCTGTCAATGAAGGACCACGTCCTATCTTATAAGTCATGACCGGGCCCTTGTTACTGAAATCCCACAATCTTAGTCCACTTGGAATATCAGAAATCCACCAACGTGATGATGGGGTGGTGCTGTCGTTATATTCCGCCATTCGGCCTTTCCTGAAGCATGCACCCGAATGGTCGTTGATATTGTTGTTCTGGTGGACAACATATACCTGATGGTTGGTGGTTTGATTATCTCCGTTTTCATTGATGCGCCATACAACCAGACCTTCATCGGGTATTCCCTCACTTCTTCCGGTTTTAAGACGGTTTTGAAACATATAATACTCCGTTGGAATATCCGGATTTCTATAGGAATATGCGGCATATGCATTAGCAGTGTCAGTAAGGATTTCATTCTTTCCTGTGACGTCTGTATCTCTCAACCAGCCAATCCTATGCATGAAGTAAGGGTTGGGCAATGTCGGATTAGCATCGGGTCCTCCGGAGCACATGACATCGAATGCGCCAATGCCATCCGGACCGGATTTGTTGTCATATTTGTATGTATCAGGCCATTTGCATATCATGTGGCCGTTTTCGTGAACTACCGTACCGATGGTCAATGGAGATTTGGCAGGTGAGGTATTGTATCTGCCCGATCTTACACCATTAGCAGAGAAACCACTATAATAGCCCTGATGAAACCACATGCCCTTGGCCCATGATGGCGGGTTGCCCGTGTACATCAGGTTGATTGCCTGGATGGTTTTGTCGGGATTGGTGGATAGGGTAGAGAAGTCAAATCCTGTACTTTTGATCCAATTCAGTGCCAGGTCCAATATTTGTTGGGCCCCGACAGCATAAGGCATGGCGTCATATTCCTGGAAGGTTCTGGGTGCTCTGAAAATTCCGAAGACGACATTTTGATAGTCGAGCAGTCCTCCCGAGATATCCAGATAATACTGTCTCAAAGATCCATTATTACCAAACCGAACATAGTTAAGACCGTTACAGAAATCAATGTAATCCTCACTCTTTAAGGTAGCTACTTCATCCGAAAAATCAACAATGATGCAAAGACCCTTCAAATTTCCCTGCAATACTTCACCTGATCGCTGGTAGGTTGTGTAACTATTTTGAACGGCCTCTACGGTAGGTAGTCCAAAGAGCGATTGAGCGTTGTGATTCATGACCTCCTGCACATATTCCGGACGGATATCTAAATGTTTTGGTACACCGGGATCGACATTCAGCGTTGCACCTCCTGATTGAGAACCAAAATATCTGTATTCGGTGGCTATTAACTCTCTGCCATCCTCCGATAATCGGGCATAACAAATCCATTTACTGGCATCATCCCTGACAAGGGTATAACCATCCAGGCCTTCCGCACGCATATAAAATTCGGAGCCGAACAGCCTCACATCGACTTGTGAACCATCGGGTTGGGAAAAGGTCTTTATTTCGCCATTATAATTGGAAGAAAATGCGGTTAGTGAAAGAAGGAAAAGAAAAAAAGTCTGAAAAAAACGCATCTGGCAATCATTTAATTTAGAAAAAATAAAAATTGAAAGGTAAAGATAGGAATGTATCTATCAAATTGAAAGGATATTCGGTTAATTTGTATCATAGTAGTGTGCATTGTTTCTTTTCATCCAATGAATTTGAAAGCAATCGGAAAGCCTTTCCGGGTGAAAGAAAGTGACTCGTGTTTCAGAGAAAATGATTTCTGAACCATTGTCTGATGTGCCATCTTTTCAATGATTGTTGAATGACAGCAGCTTAAGTGTATTGACAATTATGGAACACCCTGTTTGTATAACTCCTGTAATAGTGAATATATGGCATCGGCTGTTTTTTCCCAGGAGAATCTCTTGATGTTATTAAATCCCTTCTCAATCAGTTCCGCTCTCAATAGACTATCCTCCATTATATTCTTCATGGCATCGGCAATCGCGTTGTCATCGGATGGATTTACCAGTAAGGCAGCTCCTCCTGAGGCTTCCGGCAAGGACGAAGTGTTGGAGGCTATTACCGGGCAGCCGCACCGCTGTGCTTCTATGACCGGCATGCCAAATCCCTCAAAGTAGGATACACACAATAAGGCGGATGCGTGATTGAGGATATGGGATATTTCCTCATTTGACCGATAACCAAGCAGTTCCACATCCTGTTTATAACTATGTTTGTCCAGGATTGTATAGAATTCTTCATCATTCCACCCTTTGCCTCCGATGAATTTCAGTTTTGTCAACCTTCCTGTTCTATTTTTATATAATTCAAAGGCTCTTAATAGACCGATGACGTTTTTTCTGGGTTGGATGGTGCCCAGGTGCACGAAATAGTCCTGCCTGACAGTGATTCCCTCGAACTCAAAACCCTCATTTAAGCCTAATCCGACGACTTCGACCTTGTCCGGCGCAATATCGTATTGTTGAAGAATGTCTTGTCTTGTGGCTTCACTGACAGTGGCTATCCTGTCTGCACGACGTGCAAACTTAGGCATGAAATACCTGTAATAAAGCAGTTGCATTCCCTTAAATCCATCCGGGGTATGGAGGTAGGCCAGGTCGTGTATCACGAGTAGGGTAGGAAGCCTGGTTCGTAACGACAAG
>ENA-UPTA01005789-UPTA01005789.1-activated-sludge-metagenome-genome-assembly--contig:-NODE-5789-length-11175-cov-7.191097_pt1 | contig 11175 bp, 10 predicted proteins | sample MGYA00238184_ERZ773361 | MGnify/ENA primary metagenome ERZ773361 (study PRJEB29100, sample SAMN05720205) | activated sludge metagenome | isolation source: anaerobic digester from wastewater...
TTTTGTAATTAAGTTTCATATATTAAATTCCTCCGAAGTAATAATAATATTATTATAGCATAAGTTTAATTACGGAATAAATCAATTTATTTTTAATAACAAAAAAGCATGTACAACATGCTCTTTTGTGTGTCCCCCTCTGATTCTGAATATTAATCCACCTTGAGATTCTCCCCATAACGTTTAATCTTCCTGGTGGTAGTCTTTACAAATTCAGTATCCCTGATGACAAGTTTTTTGATTGCTTTGTATGTCGGGACCTGAGAATTTACTTCCTTTACAAGCTCCATCATTTTATTATAAATGAATTTTTTGTCCGTATTCTTAAACTCATCTTCAAATACCTGAAGGGCTGGAAATACTGCTGCTGTTACTATGCTGTCCCCTTCTTTATCGTTTACACCGAATACAAGGCACTCCTCAACGAATTTGCTTTTTGCTAATTTTTGTTCTAATTCTTCAGGGAAAATGTTTTTGCCGGTTTTTGTTACTATCATGGATTTTTTTCTTCCGGTTATATATACAAAATTATTCTCATCTATATATCCCAAATCTCCAGTATGAAAATATCCGCCTTCAAATATTCTTGCGTTTTCTTCTGGCATATCCATATAGCCCTTCATTATGTTAGGCCCTTTTGCACAAATCTCGCCAATACCGTCAGTATCTTTGTCAAGAATGACTATTTCAACACCTGGTAATGGTTTTCCTGCAGAAGCATCAACAAAATCCTTATCAGAATTCAAACAAATTATAGGTGAACACTCAGTAAGGCCATACCCTTGCAAAAATGCAACACCAATAGATCTGTAAAATTTAGCAACTGCCGGAGATATAGCGGCGGCTCCAGATATCATCAGTCTCATATTCCCGCCTAAACCTGCAATGACTGCAGAAAACAGTTTTCTTCTTATATTTCTGCTAAGATGAAGAGTATCAGCTACTTTCATAACAGCGTTCAGTTTTTTCAAGCTTCCTGACTTTTCCGCTGCTTTGATAATATTCTTATACATTCCTTCAAATAGCAGAGGAACTGAAAGCATTACGCTTGGTTTTAATTCTTCCATGTTTTTCTTGATATGCTTGAGGCCTTCAGCATACCCGATAGACGCTCCTAGATAAAGAGGACAAATGAATCCGCAGGTGCATTCATAAGTATGATGCAATGGTAGAATAGAAAGAAAAACATCCGTGGGTTTAATGTTTATCATGCTAGACATTGCCATGAGATTGGATACTATGTTTCTATGCGAGAGCTGTACAGCTTTTGAAACAGAAGTTGTTGCTGATGTATAAAGTATTATAAGTGTCTCTTCTGTATCTATTTTGGCATCAAGGAAAGTCCTGTCGCCTGATTCAATAAGCTTATCTCCTTTTGAAAGAAGGTCTCCAACATTAAAGAATCTTTCATTGTCAGAATAATTTCCATCCATATTTATAAAATATTTTATAAATGAGAGTTCCTCTGCCAAATTCTTTATTTCATTTGCTTTCTTGTCTGTGAAAATTACAGCTTCCGGTTTTGATGACTCAAATATGTATTTTAAGTCATTCTGATTAAGCTGGACATCAACAGGTACTACTATACCTGTACCGTTTACTACTGCCATATAAGATACAGACCACAAATATCTGTTCTCTCCCATAACAACGACTCTTTTGTCTTTAAGCCCTATATTACATAATGCAGTACCAAGGCTCTTTATATCTTTTACGAATCTATTATATGAATAGGCCTCGTATTTATCTGTTGCTTTGTTTTTTTCCAGCAGTGCGTCTTTTTCACCGAATAATTCAGCAGCGCCATAAATCGCTTCTCTAATATCGGTTACTTTTCTTACTTCATATATTCCTTTTGCGCCGATAGCCATTTGTCATACCTCCAATTTGTTCCATTATATATCAGTAATTTCATTATTGCAATACTTTTTATTACCAAGTCATAAAAAGTTAAATGTATAAAAAATGCGGATTACCGCATTCTTTGAAATTGCAGATCTCCGCATTCCTTAATTAGTTGTAATATTTTTACTTCATACGAAGAAAGCTGGGAATAGTAATGCTATCATCATCTTTCTTCTTTTCAGGCTGTGATATAACCTCAGGTGCTTTCTTCTCTTCAACTTTCTCAGTATCAGTATCTTCTTCCTGTGGAAGATGAATCTCGAAGATTTTCGTCGCTTTAATTTCTTCTTTTGCCTCTATCTCCTTTTTTACTGCTTCCTTAGCTTCTTCAATCTCTTTTTTTGAATCTTTATTGTCAGCAGCTGGTTTTTCTTCTTTTTTTGGTATCAGTATAGAAGGTTGAACTTCGTTTACATCATCATCAAATCCTGTTGCAATTATCGTTATAATGATCTGATCTGTCATATTAGGGTCTATAGTAGCTCCCCAGATTATATTCGCAGACTCGTCAGCGGCTTCATATATCTTATTTGCAGCATGATCAACTTCAAATAATCCCATATCAGGACCACCTGTAATATTTACAAGAAGCTTTTTGGCTCCTTCAATGGATGTTTCAAGTAATGGGCTCTTTATTGCTTCCATTGCAGCTTGCTCACATTTGTCTTCTCCTGTTCCTCTGCCGATACCCATATGCGCGATTCCTGCATCGGTCATTACCGTTTTAACATCAGCAAAATCAAGATTAATGAGTCCAGGTACTGCAATAAGATCTGATATACTTTGTACACCTTTAAAAAGGACATTATCAGCAGTGCTGAATGCTTCCATTATTGTTATCTTCTTATCCGAAATTTGCAACAACCTGTCATTGGGTACGACAATCAATGTATCAACTACTGATTTTAATCTGGATAGACCTTTTTCAGCATTTTCTTTTCTTTTCCTGCCCTCAAAAGTAAAGGGTTTCGTTACAATACAGACAGTAAGTATGCCAAGTTGTCTTGCTTCCTGAGCAATAATCGGAACGGCTCCGGTTCCAGTGCCTCCGCCCATTCCAGCTGTTATGAATATCATATCAGCACCTTTAATATGCTCAATTATAATGTCTTTGGATTCTTCTGCGCTTCTTTCTCCTATTTCAGGAATAGAACCTGCTCCTAATCCTTTTGTCAGTTTTTCACCTATCTGAATTTTTGTAGTAGCCTTTGAATTCATCAAGGCCTGTTTATCAGTATTTATTGAAATAAATTCGACACCTTTTAATCCTGAAACAATCATCCTATCAATTGCGTTGTTGCCAGCGCCGCCTACACCTATAACTTTTATCTGAGCGAATTGCTCCATCTCCATTTCGAATTGAAGCATAATTACTCCCCTTTCTTGTAAGAAAATTCTACTTTCCAATAATTAACAACATTATACCAAATATTATACCATCTTGTATATACATAATAAAAAACTTTTTTATTTAGATTACTCTGCTGCTGGATTAAAAAATGGAGTACTAGAAATTGTAAAGTCAATATAACCTTTATCATTCTGATCTATGTTAGTTAATATGGAACACATAACATTTGCATTATATTTCACATCTTTTGTCATATCCATTAAGATTTCCAATCTATTATCGTATCTTATTACTGCTCTGTTATTATCCAGAATTTCTATTTCGTCAATCAATGCTCTTATCGCTGTATAATTAGCCAAATCATATTTTTCTATCTCTTTGCACAAGACAGATATGTCTTTTAACATGTAATTACATGTTAGAATATTCTGTCCGAAGTAAAAGAAATCCAGATTCACACCTTTAATCATTATAGATTTTTCATTTTTAACTGATGATGTATCTATTAAAGTACCATCATAATCAAAATAAATCATATAGTCACTTTGCTGTATGCACATAATCGGCACTCTGGAAAGACAATTGATTAAGAGATCGTTTTTACCTGACCTTTTAATACTTATATCCCTGATGTTAACATCATTTAATATCTCTTCTTCTACTTTCACAAGATGCCCGCTCAAAATATTTCCTTCTGATAACAAAAGCAGATTTAAGTTCTCACCTATTTCTATATCATATTTCTCGAGTATGCTAATCTTACACATATCATCTTTTTCGATTACAACATTTTCCAGATCAAAATATGATGAGAATAGAAATGTCACTGTACATGATACTAAAAATAATATTATTAAGATGATTTTAATTCTGTTTGCTTTCATGTTTGAATTATATCATATGTTATCTGAAGGTCACATTTTTATTGAATAAGTACTGTAATATTCCAGCTATAGCTACCGATATTGCTTTTGAGATAAATTTATATACTCCAATATTCTCATACAAAAAGACAAAAATTGAAGATCCGACAAGCAACCCAATCAAGCATACTGATGCAAAATAAATGAACTTAATCCCAATCCTGTCTGTCTTTTTGAAATTATATCTGGAATTAAGAAAAAAACTCAAAGATATTCCCGCTGAAACCGAAATGCAATTTGAAAGGATATAATTAATACTCATTAAATCCGACAAAATATACAATACTGTTATATCCAGAATAGTCGCAATTGTCCCAATAACAATGTATGTAAGGAATATCTTGTGCTTTTTAAATAAATCAAGCATTTAAAAAATACTTAGCAGTCTCTTTCAGACCCTCGTTCAGATCATATTCAGGAAGCCAGGACAAAAGCTCGTTTATTCCTGTATTTTTAAGATAACTGTCTTTTATATCTCCTTTTCTAGGCTCTGTAAATATAGCCTTCTTTTCGTATCCAACCTGATTTTTCATAATATCAAATAAAGAAATAATATCTGTATATACATTAGTAGATACATTGGCAGTAAAGTTGGTACTGCATTCGAGAGCTTTCACATTTGCTGATGCAATATCTTTGACATATATGAAATCTCTTGTCTGTTTTCCATCACCATGTATATAACAATCTTTTTTTCCAACCATCCGGTTCATAAAAACAGCTACTACTCCGCCTTCTCCTTCCGCCTTCTGTCTTGGGCCATAAACATTCGCATATCTTAATATACCGTATGTCATATCATTGTTTTCTGCAAAAATCCTTATGCATTGTTCTGAAGTAAGCTTTGATAATCCATAGAAGGATAACGGATTTTTCGGATGCTCTTCATCTATAGGGAGATATACAGGATTACCGTAAATTGCAGCACTGCTTGCAAAAACAAATCTTTTTACCTTATATTTTGAACAAGCTTGTAAAAGATTAATAATTCCTATTATATTTGTATTAACATCAAATAATGGATTTTCCATGGATACCGCAACAGAAATCTGAGCCGCGTGGTGGCAGACTGCATCTATAGGGAATCTGTTAAAAATGGCTTCTATATCATCACGATTAGTTATATCCCCTTTTATAAACTCTGTCTTACTGTTCAGATTTTTCAGATTACCTGAACTTAAGTTATCCATCACTACTACTTTATGCTTTTTGTTAATTAAAGCATCAGTTATGTGTGAACCTATAAAACCGCATCCACCTGTTACAAGGATCATAATTATATACCTAAAAACCCTTTCATCCTATTACATACATCGAAAGCTTGTTTTTCGTCAGGCATTTCAGCAAAAACTCTCAGCAAAGGTTCCGTACCGGAAAATCTTGCAACCAGCCATCCTCCATTTTTGAAATATACCTTTAAACCGTCTTCATAACTTAACTTATCAATCTGGATGGAAAAATCTGGAATCAGTTTAGCTGTGTATAGAATATTAGTAAGTCTGTTTTTATCTTCAGGATCAAATGTATAAGAGTTTTCTATCATTACCCTGTATCCATATTTGTTATAAATTTCTTTTAGAATCACCGACAGGCATTTTTTCGTTACTGCCATCATCTCAATCAGTAAGGAAGCAGCAAAAATACCATCTTTACCGGATATATGCCCTCGAACCGTCAACCCTCCGCTTGACTCACCGCCCAAAACCGCATTTGTCTGATCAATCTTTGCGCTTATATGCTTGAAACCGACACGTACTTCATGACATTTATACCCGAAATCCTTTGCCATATCATCTAGCACATGGGTTGTAGCTATGTTGCGTACAACATCCCCTTTCCATCCTTTGAACTTTACCAGATAATAATAAAGTAGCATCATTATCTCATTTGGGTGAATAAATCTGCCTTTATCATCAATTACCCCTAATCTGTCTGCATCACCATCAGTACCCAGTCCAATATCATAGCCATCCTCAACAACCATCGCTGAAAGCTTACCTAAGGTTGCAGCGCTTGGAGAAGGTAGTTTGCCCCCGAATAAAGTGTCGTGTCTGTCATTGATTACATCGACATCACATCTTAAAGTAAGCAATATTGTCTGTAATGATGTTTTCGATACTCCATACATTGGATCTAGCAGTACCTTAAGCCTTGCCTTCATAATTGCTGGTTTGTCCAAAAAACTCATTATCCCATCAATATAATCATTGAATGGATCGATTATTGTCAGTAAATCCGTTTTAATAGCTTTTTCAAAAGGTATGGTATTAATTTGTTTTATATTCTTTATATATTTCTCAATTTCGTCAGTCACTTCCATTGATGCATCCCTGCCACCTTCGGTGAAAAGCTTGATACCGTTATATAAAGCTGGATTATGGCTTGCTGTTACTGCAATTCCATAATATGATTTTTCCTGTTTTACCTGAAACATAATCAATGGTGTAGGTGAATTTCTATATATGAAATGGACTTTAACTGAGTTACCGCAGAAAACTTCTGCTGCCCATTTAGCTCCCTCTTCTGATAAGAACCTTCTGTCATACCCAATTATTACCGGTTTATCTTGTTTTGATGAAGCTCTAATATTGTCACATAATCCCTGCACTAATAACTGTATATTTGATTTGGTAAATTCATCTCCAATAATAGCTCTCCATCCTCCAGTTCCAAACTTAATCATTATTACCTCTTGTTTTCATTATTTCTTCTACTCTATTTAAATCATCCATTGTATTAACTCCAAAAACTTCTTCCTGGTTCTGAATACTGCATATTATTACCTTCTCTCCCTCTTCTTTTAATAGGGTTGGAAGATCTGTGAGATAATATTCATTCTGAGCATTCCTGTTGGTCATTCGGTTTAGAATCCAGTTAAGTTTTCTCCCGTTAAACAGCATAACTCCGAAAAATACTTCGTTTATCTTTTTCTGCTCATCATTGCAATCAGGTTCTTCTATAATTCTTACATAAGCCTTTTTACTGTCACGCAGCACTCTGCCATATGGTAATGATACATCTTTGAGCAGCACTGATAGCATAACGCATGCCGCAGGATCGTTTTTCTTAATACTGTCATTATATGCTTTAAAAACCTTCTTATATGTTTTTGCAGTTAGTAGAGGCATGTCTCCGAATGTAACAAGTACAGGCCCGTCATATGTAGAAAAAAATTCACTTGCACATTTTACAGCATGGCCTGTACCCAACTGTTCTTCCTGCACTGCATATGAGTACTTATTTCCAAGATGATCATAAACCTGTTCCTTTTTATATCCGACAACAAGAATAATCTCATCAACAAATGAAAGTTCCTTAACGACATAATCAATCATAGGTCTGCCATTGACAATCCTCATTGCTTTAGGCGTACCCTCTTTCTCTGAACCGATCCTTTTACCTTTACCAGCAGCTAATACCACAGCTTTCATATATCCACCCCCTAAAATACAGGATAAACTTTCCATATTCCATTTTCCAGTACAGCTTTAAAAACAACAGTACTGTATATCTCATTCGTATCTTCTCCTTTAGTATACTTCAAAGTAACAGATACATCAGCAATTTTTCCTGCTTCATCAGTAATTGTATAAGAATTTATTGTGTACCCTATAATTTTCGTTGACTTTATAATTGGAAAAGTATTTTCCAGCCATTCATCATAGTCTGCAACTCTTGCATCAAGCGGAGTTAGTACAAAAAGCATATACTGGTTTAAAATACTTGTATTGCTTAGAACTGACAGGTACTCCTTTGCAGCTGTTGCTGGTGTTCTTCCGATTGGGTCTTTATCCCCATCTTTCAACGGGTACTTGTCCTGGTCCTGAGGAAAAATGTATTTAACCGGATCATAGCTCACTCCATTATTCCAGAACATATATGAAAATGATCCAAGTTCCCTTAAAGCTCTGACCTGTCCATATACCTGCTCATATCCGTAATAATAAATTGAATCAGCAGGATAAAGATATTTTGCAGTAAAGTCCTGTATCCATAACCTGACTTTCGCATTACCCTCAAAAGCTGCATTTTTTTCAATCGAATCTTTCATTGCACCAAGTACCATCCCATATGGATTCATATCCGGATATTCAAAACCGTACCATCCGGTTGTGTAATGGCTTGGATAAATCATTGGGCATATATAATCCACAACTGTGGTTATCCTGTACCAGTTTTGTCCGATTTTCAAACAATCATCTGAATCCCACTGCCTGGCAACAAGGCCGAATATGTCAGCGCTTACATTTACATTGTATGGTTTTAATGCTTCATAAGCATCCTTTAGAAATCCGTGTATTATTTCATCTGACCGGGTGTCTCCATGTATCTGCATGTACTGCTGATAATATGTTCCCCATTTGCGTCCTTCTGGAAATCTCACATAATCAAAATTAATTTCGTCAAAACCTGCAAGTGCAGCTTCTTTTGCTGCAGCTATATTATAGTTCTGAACCCACTCATCATATGCATCTACCCATGCTGAACGATTATCGTCCAGCCATATGCTTCCATCTGGATTTTTTATGGCATGCTGATATTCATTAAACTTTGCTAGGGTATCATCCTGGAATGAAGTAACTCTGCCTATTGTATAAATACCATAATTTTTGAATGTATCAAGTAAAAATTTAATATCATTGAACCGTGGAGGTTCTGACTGGATCTGAGTTATGCATTCTGCTTGCATTGGTATAGTAATAGCGCCATCCCCGCTCTTAATATTTAAAACCACAGCATTCATCTCTGTACCCAGAATCGTACCAATTATTTTCTCTAATGTGGTAAGGCTATTTTCCAAATATTTCAATTCATTTATTTTAGATGTATCATTTGCGGCTAATGCCTCAACATATATTTTATATAATTGTATGTTTGCATCTTCGCAGCGTACAAGCCTCCAGTCTGGTTGTCCGGTTATTCCATAATTCTTTGTAAGTACTGAATCAACCAAATACATCGCTCTTATATTATCACCATCAGGTTTTTCTCCTGTTTCTCCCAATGGCTTCAATGGCACATAAAACTCCTTATCCTGTTCTTTCCTCTGTAATTCCAATTGTTCTCTTTCCAGCCTGGCCATTTCTTCCGGATCTGTTGTCTGTGTCGGTTCGGGAGATATGCTTTGTGTAGGCTGATCAGAAGGTGTCGGATTATTCTGTTCTGTCTGTGTAGGCTGAACTGAATCTGTAGGTTCTGAGGTAACAGTCTGTTCAGGTTTCTGGCACGCAGTCATCAATAGCATAATTGCGATTACCAGCAGGATTGTTATACATGTCTTTCTCATTCGTTTCTCCATTTTCACTATTTTTCTTTTGCGTACATGCTTATAAGGCAGTATAATTATTGCTTATTATATTACTTTTCTCATTATTAAGTAAAGCATTTACAATGCTTTTCTATTTGGACTTGAGTTTATTTTTAGCCTTTCTTAGAATGGTCTCTATCTTTTCTAAATCATCTTCAGAAAATCTTTTATTGAATGAATAGATCAATGAAGCGCTTAAAGGAACCTTATTTATATACTCATTAAGACCAATAAAATACTGCAGATAAGGATTTTCATTTATTTCATCTATTATCCTTAATTCTGTAAAATTATACTCGTTTTTTAGAATATATGCGCCTAAGACCATTCGTAACGGCTTTGCTGGAGCGCCTCGTCTGCTAAATTTGCTGGCATAAATCCTTTCTATTTCATCCCAAGGAATAATATCAGCATATCTAACCCATCTGTTGTCTTTGTTGAGTATGCCGCCAAATGGCGTTATAAAGGAATAAATATTAATCTGGCCTGCCTGCTTTTTATACATTTTCAAATACCTGTATGTACTTTCTGCTTATACTGTCCAAACTGTAATAATCTAAAATCCTTTCAGCTCTGTTCTCAAGGTATTCCATATCCTTCTCAGTGTTTAATACAGCAAGCATTTTATTGGCTACCTCTGTTTCATCATCATCATATTCAAGGTCAGCATCAAACTCCACATTTTCCAATTCACTGATAGATGGTATTGGAGTACTGACAACAGGAGCACTAAAAACCATAGCTTCCAAAGGAGCCAAGCCGAATCCTTCATATGATGAAGTATTTATGAATAAATCCGCATTTTTATAATATCCGAAGAGAATTTCCCTGCTCACTCTTCCAGTTATAATAATTCTATTAGCAAGGTTGTTTTCAACTATATATCTGTATATCTCTCCCTTTTCCGATATGTCCCCAACCAGTACAAGATCGTGATCTATTATAGGAATAAGCTTTTCAAACGCTTTTACAGCAAGTATTATATTCTTCTGAGGTTTATCGCTTCCTACTGCAACAAGATGCCTTTTTTTGAAAACCACATCAACACTTTTGGTCATCTGTGCTAACGGATTAGGTATAGTTATTATTTTTGACGGGTCAAGACCCTTTTTATTTGTAAGTTCATCTTTTACAAAATCTGAAACGGCTACTACTTTAGCTACTCTCTTCAACATTCTTGGCCTTAATTTATCCAATACAAAGAAATCCTCACCTTTGATTAATCCGTGTGAGGTAATAACGATTTTTGTTTTTAGCCTAAAATTCATATACTGCTCAACCTGCGGATAATACATTACATCAACAGATGATTTTTTGATGAACCAAGGTAGAAATTTGTTATAGAAAAGTATACCTTTTGCAGTAGCTATCACGTTAAACAGCGGGTACCTGTCTCTTAAGCCTTCTGCATTATCTTCATTAGCAAATATGATAAAATTATATCCATTCATATTGCTGTATAGACCTTCGATAATACTTAAAGCTGCTATCTCGTTTCCAACAGCTTTTTTATAATCCTTAATAAATGTCAGGTCAATGCCTATAGTATAGGCCATAATCATCTCCATAAAACATCTAAAATTAAATCAAGCCAATTATATATTAAATATATAATTTATGCAATTAAATAATATGCTGTGATAGTGTAAACTTGTTTGGGGATTGATAAAATAAAAGAGAAATCCTAT
>ENA-UPTA01005790-UPTA01005790.1-activated-sludge-metagenome-genome-assembly--contig:-NODE-5790-length-11175-cov-6.802338_pt1 | contig 11175 bp, 15 predicted proteins | sample MGYA00238184_ERZ773361 | MGnify/ENA primary metagenome ERZ773361 (study PRJEB29100, sample SAMN05720205) | activated sludge metagenome | isolation source: anaerobic digester from wastewater...
GCGGCGGTCACGGCCTGGTCCGCGATGTCCCCGGTGGCGATGGTGCCGTCGGCGATCTTGGCGCTGGTGACGGCGCCGTCGGCGAGCGCCGTTGTGTCCACGCCTCCGCCCTCGAGGTTGCGGATCGCGTCGCGCACGGCTTTTGCCCATCCGCTCGGCCCTCCGAGGGGGGGGTTGTCCAGCGCCTGGCCAGGCCCGCCGAAATCGTCAATGGTCGCCACAAGAGGTCCTTTCGGGTTGGTGGTTTCAGGCCCACGTCGCGGGGGGTCCTGGCGGGCCGGGTACGGCCACCACCTGGATCGGCCCGTCGAGGGCGACCAGGTCCGCGACGTCCACCGGGCCGGGGCCGGTGATCAGGGCGTGGTAGTCGGCGCGCAGCCCCGCCGTGCGGATCCGCAGCAGGTACGGCACCGGGTCCTCGGTGGCCCAGCCCGGGTCGTCTGAGGCCACCACCTGCGCGGTGATCGCCCCGGTGTCGTCGAGTTCGCACACCACCTTCGTGGCGGTGACCAGGGCCGGGTCGGCGTCGCGCAGCACCGCCGGGGAGGCGACGGCCAGACGCACCGTGCCGGTGTCGGGGCTGCCGTCGGCCAGCAGGAACGTGCCCGTGACAGTGACCATGTCAGTAGGCCACCGCTTGCCAGAAGAACAAGGGCTGGGGAGTGGCGGGTGTCGGGCCCGGAGGCAATTCTGTTTCCGTGACACGGATCGTCGCGGTCGTCCCCATCGTCGAAACCACGCGGACGCGACCAGCCCACATCCCCAACGGAACGGCAACTACAGACCACCTACCAGTAGGTGAGATACCCGTGGTTACCGTCACCTCGATCGGCCCGGCGCTGAGCATGGCGCTGCCGACGCCTCCCACGGCGCGGACGGCGACGGCGTCAATCGCCGCCTCGGTCGAGTCGGCGATCGCCTTGGTGATGACGTTCAGGTCGGCGAGGTCGCCGTCGTTGCCGCCGTCGGTGTAGTAGATGCCGCGATCCGTGGTCGCCACTATGGTCTCCCTGCCAGTTGTCCGATGGTGTGCCCGTGGCCGGTCGCCCGTCCCGCGAGTTGTCCGATGGTGTGCGCGTGGCCCCCGGTGCGTCCGGCCAGCGACCCGATGGTGTGGGCGTGTGGTGTGGCGGTGGCCAGCACCTCCAACGTTTTGACCCCGGCGGGTTTCTCCCGCAGGGCGGCGGCGGTGGTCGCAGCTAGGTCGGGCATCTCGCCCTCCACGACCAGCACCCGCATGTGCCACATGTCCCCGCCCACATGGGTCTCGACCTCGACGGTCTGCGTGCCGGTCAAGGTGGCGGCCACCGAGGCGGCCATGGCCTTGGACGAGCCGCGGCGGCGCCACTGCGCGGGGCGGGCCAGCACCTCCCGCAGCAGGTCCGCCGGCAGCCCGGCGTAGTCGGGGAACAGCCCGGCGACCATCGCCATGAAGGGCAGCACGGATGCGGGGGCGGTGACCGCGTTCTCGGCGCACGACCGGCCTTGCGGGTTCGTGACCGGGTCGAGAGCGTCGACAGCTTCCAGCACAATGTCGGCCTGGGAGGTCAGGGCGCCAAGCCAGCGGGACAGCAGCCCGGGTGCGGTGTGCGGGTCGGCCAGCTGCTGGTCCGCGGCCCGCACATAGTCCGGCAGCAGCGCCCAGGTCGACGTTGTCAGCGACGTCGACACCGGTCAGGGCCCTGCCGGTGCGACGGTCACCGTGACAGTGCCGGTGGCGGGAAGCGACCCGAGGGGAAGGGCGACGGGGGCGGCGGGTTCGGTGACGTCGACGGCGTAGTCGACGCCGGGCACCCGGGCAGCGATCGCCTTGAGCTCATCAGGGGTGACGTCCTCACCCCAGGTCCACACGGCGGGGCTGATCGCAGCGGTCAGCGCCGCTGCGACGGCGGCCAGGACACTGGCCTCGGTCGCCCCGGGCGCCAGGCGCACGGTCATCTCGATGTCGACGGTCAGGATGTCCACGCCGAGGGTGTGCACCCGCAGGTTGGACTGTTTCCGGTCGGTCAGCGCCGCCTGGATCTCGGCCAGCCGGGCGGCGCCCAGCGGCCCGCCGTTGCCGTGCACGAACGCGGTGAGGTGCCCGCCGTCCTCGCCGGGGTCGTTGCCCGATTCGGGATCCCACAGGTCCACGGCGGCGGCGCGGGACACATCCGGAAGGTTCGCCAGCCACGCGACGAACGCTGAGGGAAGGACCAGGCCCTGGCTGTCCAGGATGAAGGTGGTGGCGACCCGCGACCGGTAGGCACGGTCGTCCTCCGGATCGGTGCCGCCGGTGAACGCGCCCTCGGCCACGACCTGCACCGTGTGCGGGTCGAGGTCCAGCCAGTCCACCCCGACACCTGGCAGCACCGAGTTGCCCAGCGACCCGGGGTCGACGGCCACGACCGTGACGACCAGCTGGTCGGCGGTCACAGTCACCGTGTCGGAGGCCACGAACTCGAGGGCGTCGACCATGAACCGTGACCCGGCGGGCACCGAGATGGTGCGGGTCGTGTCCAGCCAGATCCGCACCTGCCCGGACGCGGGGGTGCCGGGATGGCGGGGGACGTCCTTGAGCGCCAGCAGAGCCTCCAGCACCACGCCGGGCAGCCGGTTGACGCTGTAGATGAGGTCGGACACGGACAGGCACAGGGCCTCGGCGATGACCGCCTCCAGGGACCCGTTGACCGGCACCCAGGTGGGGTCGGAGGCCTGCACCGCCGCGGACCATTCGTCGAACATGGCCTGCGGGTCACGGTCGTCGATCAGGGGCACCAGGTCGACGATGTTCAGGGACGGCTCCACTTAGATCACCTCTACGCTGGGCGCCCAGGTGGCGCTGACTTTGACCTTGACCTTGCCGTCGACGGCCTGCTCGACCACGACGTCTTTGACTGCGACGTCCGGTTCGCAGGCCACCACCGTGGAGGCGACGAGATCCCCGGACACGGCCTGCTGCCCGGATGGGTCCGTCAGCCCGTAGCCGGGGGCCAGACCGCGTTCCCCGGGCTGGCAGCAGAGCACATGCCCGACGATTTCGGCGGCGTGGCGGGGTGTGAGCTGCGGGATGGTCACGACCCGCCCGGAGGCGTCCATGCGCATCGGGAAGCCCAGCGTGGAACCGCCGGAGCGGCGTGCGCGCAGCTGCGAGACCAGGAACGTGCGCGGCACAGGCCGCCCACCCCAGGACATGTCACGTCGGCCCCACGTCGAGACCGGATCCGTCCACAGGCTCACAGTCGTCTCCTCATCGGCAGATCAGCACCATGTCGGTGTCGTCGAGGCGGACCAGCAGCGCCGCGTCACCGGCCGTCGGGGTGCCGATGCAGTCGACCGGCCCGACCAGGCCCAGGTCCGCGACCATGGCCCATGCGCCCGCGGCGGTCACCGTCTCGATCCGCGCCCTGAACAGCATCCGAACACAACCCCTCACGTGTAGAAGTTGGGGGCCATCGCCCCGAAGTAGCCGCCCAGCCACCCGCCGCTGATGGTGAGGATCTGCACCCGGCCGCTGGTCGCGGAGATGAACTTCCCCCCACCCAGCGAGATGCCGATGTGGCCGGACACACCGCCGTGCCCGCCCTTGGACTCCTGGTCCCACACGACGATCGCGCCGATCGGCGGGGTGCGTGACGACGTCGTCGGTGTGCCCGCCGGGCGCTTCTCCCACACGTAGCGGGCGTACAGCCCGCCGCGCCCCTCCCCACCGGACACCGCTTCGGACACCCACCGCAGGCAGCGGGCCTCGGCGTAGCCTGTGTTGTTGCGGGCCACAGCCCAGCGGACGTACTCCTCGGGGGTGCGGGTGCAGTTGAGCCACCGCCGGTCCTTACCTTCGATCCATTCCCCGGATCCGAGGTCACCGATCGACGGCAGGTCGCTCCCGGCGCCGCTGCGTTTCTGCGGGATGCCTTTGCGGGGTCTGGCGATGCTCACCGACACCGGCGCTTCGGGGCGGTTCGCGGTCCACCCGACACCGGTGATCAGCCAGGTCCCGGCCCGTTTGCCTTTCAGGTTGTCGCCGCGCAGGTCCACGGTGTGCATGGGGCGCAGCCGCCGGCCGTAGGCGTAGGGCAGGCTCAGGGCGCCGGTGCCGAACGTTGCGGTGTCGTCGTCGTCGAGGTCGGTCTCCAACTCCAGGGCGTCCGTGTCGGCACGGTCGGCCCAGGTGACGCCCCACATGGGCAGGTAGGCGGGCTGCTCGGTCCAGGCCCACCACGGGTCCATGAACAGCACATTTCCGTCCCACTCGGTCCAGGACCAGCCCAGATCCGATGCCAGCGCGTCGATGATGTCCATCACGGTTTCGTCGCTGCCAGGGTCGACCGTGGCCTTGCGCTGCGACGGCTGGGTCCAGCATTTGCCGCCGGCGGCCTTCGCCCGGTTGGCCACCCAGACCGTGGAGCGGACACCTTTGGCCTTCTCGGCTTTCGCCTTGCGCAGCCTGCGTGCCAGTTCCGAGCGCGCCCGCACATCCCAGGCGATCGCCGTCTGCCCGAGGTTCGTCTGCTTCACACCGCCGACTTCCCACCGTCCGTCGCCGGTGACGATCGACGTCCCGGTCAGGCCCAGCTGGGAGCGGGTCATCTGCCCTTTGGTGTCGGTCAGCGCGACCGTCATCTCCCCGGCCTGCCCCAGCCCGTAGGCGACGGTGATGTCGCCCAGCACGTCGTCGGGCAGCGCCAACCGGTCGCCGTTGACCAGCCACATGTCAGCCGTCCAGGGCGTTGACCGGTGGCAGCAGGTCGGGCCGCCGTGACCCGATGCGCTGCGCCAGCCTGACCCGCGGGGACCGGCGGGCGGGGCTGGTCGCGTCGCGCTCGGACAGCCCGGCGGGCGGGGCGGGGATCGGCGCCCCGTTCGGGGACAGCACACCCCACCACTGCTCGAGGGGCTGCTCCGGGTTGACGCTCACGTGGTCCTGCCCATGTTCTTGGCTTTGCCGCGCGGCACCGGCCCGACGACCGGTGACGCGTCGGAGTCCTCGGTCAGCTCGATGTCCGCGGTCGAACGGGTCGGTTTGCCGGGCGCGTTCTCTTCGGTGTCGGTGAACGCCAGCCCGGTGATCCGGAAGGCGCCCATGTGTTCGGCGGACAGGGTGACAACGATCGGGTCCTCGGAGCGCGACAACTGCCGCAGCAGCCGCTGGTATGGCGCCACCGGACGGCCGGCGTCGTACAGGTCCGCGGCGAACGACAGTTTCTCCAGGTTCTTGCCGGTGCGGATCAGCAGCGGGGCGCGGCCGGGCCGGTCGACTTCCTCCCACACGTCCTGCACGTCGGTGGTGGACCTGGCCACGGGGATCAGGGGCAGGCGCAGCAGACCCGCCTCGCGGGTGAACATGCGCATCCGCCGGTCCCCGGCGTCCCTGGCGGCGGCCTCGGCGGTGCCCTTGATGAGCACGGTGACACTAGCCATGGGGCCACCCCTTGCCGCGGCGGCGGGAGTCGGCGGCGGCCTCGGCCTGCATCGCCCGGAACACCGCCCGCACGTCGACGCTGCTGCCCGGGTTGTTGATCGTGGCCTGGTAGTGGTGATGTGTCTCGGTGACGGTGCCCGCTCCGGGGACGGCGTGCAGATGGCGGTCCGGGCCGGACCCGTGGAACGCGGCATAACCGCCGCCGGCCCTGACCCGGTTAGCGTAGGCGTTGAGTCCGGGCCCGGTCACGTCCAGGGCCCGGCCCCGGGCATGATCCGATCCGGGAGATCCGAGATTGTCGAAGCGCAGACCTGAGGTGACCGTCTGGGTGCCGGCCAGGCCGGCGGACAGCCGGGCGTGGGCCATGCCCAACGCGATGCCGGCGCCGCGGGTACGCGGCGACGCGGTGTCGCCCTGCTTCTTGCGGCCTCTCCTGCCCGGAGGGTTCTGGGCCGCGTCCGTCGCGGCGTCGACGGCATCCCAGGCTGATGTCAACGTCACTTCGACGCTGGCCCGGACCTTGCGGCCGTCGATCTGCTTCAACGCCCGGTCCAGGGCCAGTGTCCGCTCAGACGCGTTCTTCGTCTTGGTCGACAGGGTGTCGAACCAGGTGCTGGCTTTGTTCGCCTGCTCGGATGCCCCGCCGAGCCCGTCGGCGAGGCTGGTCGCGGCATCCGCGGTGGTCTGCGACACCAGACCCGTCTTGGCCAGGATCTGCAGCGTCGTCGCCGCGGCACCGGCGAGATACCCCAAGCCCTTGAGCACGACGGACTGCCACTTCATCCACACAGAGATCCACTTGAAGATCCCCGAGGCGATCGCCTGCAGGACCCCCACGATCAGCCACTTGTTCCGTTCGATGGCCTTCGTCGCTGTTTTTAGGGCCCCCGGAATGTCCATGCCCATACCGGTGCTGATACTCATCACCACGTCACCGACGGCCTCTTGGAGGTTCCCCCAGGCGACCTGCGTCTTGGCGATGCCGTCCGCCTGCGCCTTCGCCGAGCCGCCCACCTGGCGGCCCAGCTCCTTCATGATGAGCGCCTGGGCGCCGGCGGCATCACCGGCCGCAACCATCGCTTTGACCTGGTCCTGCTGCTGGGCCGTGAAGGACACCCCGATGCGCGACAGGGCGGTCAGCCCCTTCACGGGGTCGTTCAACGCCTTGCCGACCATGACAGCGCTGGACTGCAGATCCTTGCCGAACGCGACGGACAGATCCAGGGCGAGTTTGTTCGCCCTGGTGAGGGTCTTGCCTTGCACGTTGCCGAAGGTCAGCAGGACGTTGGTCATCTCGCGGATGTTGTCCCCATCGATACCCGAGATGCTCTCCAAATGGTTGATCATCTTTTCGAGGGCAGCCGGGGCTTCGGTGCGGCCCATGGATCGCATCACGGCGACGGTCTGCGCGGCTGCCTTGCGCGCCGAGCGCGCCTCGTTCACCGAGGAGGACAGGAACGTGAACGCTCCGGACAGCCCGGCGATAGCAGCGGTGACACCGGCGGCGACACTGGTGACCTTGCCCCAGCCGGCGGCGAACGCCGACCCGCCTCTGGTGGCTTTCCCGTGCGACCTGTTCAGCCGGTCGGTTTCGCGGCGGCTGCGCTGCGTCGCGTTCGTGGCCTTGTCGAGTTCCTGCGCGGTGTCCTTCTGGACCAGCGCCCAGCGTTTCGCCTCGACCCGGGCTTTGGCCAGGGAGTCTGTGAGCCGTTCGACGTCGCGACGGCCCTCTCCGGTCTGCTCGAGGGCGTCGGTGGCCTTACGGACCTGCCGCTCCAGCGTCTTGACGTCCGTGCGGGCATCGCGCAGGGCGCTCTCGGCCTGGTTCTTGGCGGAGATCAGCAGCTCGATCTTCTCAGCCACCGGTCACCACCTTCTGGGTTCTGGGTTTGGTTGACTGGGCGTCCAGCCGGCGTTCACGGGCCTGCGCGCAGGCCCTCAGGATGTCGAGGCGGATCTGGTCCAAGGCGAGGATGTCGAGGGGGCTGATCGAATCGCTGAACAGGGCGGCGAGTGCTTCAGCCTCCCTGATCGCGGGGAGTCGGCTCAGCCCCTTACCGAAGGGTCCTCGATCGTCTCCACCTCAGCGTCAGTCTCGATCTCCTCCTTGACGAATCGTGCAGCCAGGGAGTCCACGACCGATGGGGATTCGAACAGTTTAAGGACGGCCTCGGCCGAGTCCCGCGCGCCGAGATCCTTCAGCAGGCGGGGGTCGGCGAAGGCAGACGCGCGTTCCTTGCGGCAGTCGATCATGTGCTCACCGCCGTGCAGGATCCCGACGGTGTAGCGGGCCAGGATCAGCGCCGCGTAGGCCTCGCCTTCTTCGACGTCGAAGATCTGGGCCCGCTTCTTCGCATGTTTGCCAGCCTCACTGGTGATGTACTCGCGTGAGGTGGGGACGCGCAGATCCAGTTCCCACGCCGCTTTGTCCGGCTCCGGGGACAGCCGCACGATACGTTCGTTGAGCCGTTTCTGCTCGCGCAGCCCTGCCCGCAGGATTGACTGGAAGTCGTCTGTGAACTCGGTGGCGGTGTCGGTTGCCACATCGACGACCCCGAAGGTGATGTCGTCGCTCACGCCGGGGCCGCCAGCACGATCTGCAGCATGGCCCGCTCACCAGAGTCCGCGTCGATCTCAGGCGGGGCGACCGCCGCCAGGCGCAGACCACCCTTGGATGACCGTGCGCCCGGAATCGGATTGTACGCCCCATCCAAGAAAACCTTGGTCAACGTGATGTCGACCCCGTCGAGGGCGCCGGCGTGCAGCTTGTCCTCAACCGCGGCGTCACGCTCGGCGACATACTTGCGCGCCAGGGTGATCTGCCCGCGGGTACGCCGCCCGGAGGTGAGGATGTCGGCGCCGCCGGACTCCTCCCGGCCGCTGCTGATCTCCCACTCGCTGCCCTCGTCGGACATCGTCGCCCACGGGCCTTTCAGCAGGGAAAGCGGATCCTCAAGGCTGACCTGGATCCGGTCCTGTGTCGTGTTCGTCATCGGCTGCTGCTCCTTACACCAGGGCGGTGGCCGCGTCGGCCACCGAGATCGAGAAGAACGTGAACTCGGCGATCGGTGACAGCCGCAGGCCCACCTTGATCGTGATGTTCCCGGCGGCGATGTCCTCCGGGGTGTTGACCGACGGGCCCGCCTGCACGACGTAGCCGGGGTCGACGACAACACCGTCGACGACCCAGGCGTATAGCGCGCCGGCCGCGGCACGCAGGGACAGCATCCCTTCGACCGCCCCTGCCAGCTGGGCGATCGCCAGGCCACGGCCGTCGATGTTCGACCCCCGGAACGATTCACTCAGGGCGTCGCAGGCGGCCTGCACCGCGTTGACGGTGTCGGCGTGCTGCACCCCGTCCAAGTTGGTGTTGCCACCCAGGCCGCGCACAAGCTTCCAGCTGTAGAACGCGGTGCGCCCGGCGACGGTGCGGGCCACGGACACCCCGGCCGCGTCGAGTTCGGCCCAGTCCGCGTCGAGGAGTTCGTACTCGGGGGTACCGATCGGGATCGCGCCGGAGTCGACGGTGATCAGGGACCGCTGCGGGCCGTACGCGGAGTGCGCCGCGGCGCGACGCCCGGCAGCGACCCCGGCCAGTTCGGCGGCGGTGCCGTCGTCCAGCACCAGGCGGGGCCACAGGATCGTGCACCTGTCTGCCCCGGCATACCCGGCGACCGTCCCGTTGGCGGTCAGCGCGCTGTCCTTCGTGGACCCGGCGGGCAGGGTCAGCAGACCGATCCGGCCGGTGGCGTCGCAGTGTTCCGCGATCGCCTGCCAGGTGGCCGACGTGGACCGGCCCGGGGCCAGCACACACATCCCGGAGCCGAGCCCCAATGTGGTGGCCAGCATCCCGGCTGCGGTCACGGACCCGTCGGAGGCGGTGCCATCTGACAGGGTCACTGTCCCGGCGTCACCCACCGCGCCGGTGACCCGGACCTTCGAGCTGTTGGCGTTGATCGCGGCGAACAGTTCCGCGCCGGTCGCGGCGGTGAACCGTTCGGACACCCCCGGCCCGGCCAGGGTGAACACAGGTTTCTGCCCGGACGGCAGGGCCAGGGTGGCGACCCACGCGTTCGCGGCGGAGCCCGGATAGCGGGCGGTCACGGTGAGGTCGTCGATCACCCCCGAGGCGGAAGCCGCGGAGGACCCCACACCGCGCACGACCCACGCTTCGGCCAGGCCGCAGGCGAACGCCTGCTGCAACGCGTCGTGCATGTCCGCGCCGCCTGCGCGCTGACCGAACACAGCCCTGTACTCGGCCATGCCACGGATCAGGGTGGGGGTGTTGCCGGGGCCTTCCCCGGCGGTTCCGACGACGATAGCACGCCCGGTCGGTACGGCGCTGGAGGTCTGGGAGGCCTCCAGAACATCAATGGAGAAGCTGGTGCGTGCGCCCATGAGCGCCGTCCTTTCAGGAGGTGGTGGGGAGAGTCTGCGCCGCGTCCACAGCGGTCACATCGGTGGTGATGGTGGAGATCGGGAAGCTGATCTCGTCGAGGGTTTCCACCGCGACGATCCGCACGGTGATCAGCCCCGCGGCCAGCGGCCGGGAGGCGGAGTCCTGCTTGCCGGGGCCGGTCTCCTCGGTCAGCTGGCGGGCGTCGATGCTCACCGTGCCGGTGACATCCGGGCGGCGCAGGCAGATGTGGCGCAGGGCCAGCAGCAGCCGGTCACGCCCGATCGAGGCCAAGGTGAGCTGCCCGGACTGCGGGGACACCACCAGCACACCGAGGTCCAGCTGGTAGGTGCACGTCCACTCGGTGCAGGCGCCGCCCTCCTCGGCCTTCATGCCCAGCAGTTCCGCGCTGGTCACGATCACTGACGGCAGCTTGTCGGACCGGTCGGGGAACTCGTCGGCGCACATCACGTGCGGGTCGGGCGGCCACACGGCCGGCTCGTTGTCCACGTCGACCGGTGGGACCTGCGCCCGGACCTCCGACAGGAAGCCCGGGAGCAGCTCGATCAGGTGCGCCTCGGTGAGCCTGCGCACACCCTCATGGCCGAGCATCAGGACTCCCACGGTTTCACGATGTGCTTCGCGATCAGGTCACGGACCTGGGCGCGTTCACCCTTCGTGAAGGCGGGCAGCGGGTCACGTTTCGGCATCCGCTTGGTGCCGTGCTTGTGCAGCACCCAGTGCGGCGCGGTTCGCCCTGCGGGTCCGAACACCGCCATCTGGTCGTTGGACTTCGCCGGCCGCGCGTCTGTGACGGACCGCTTGAGGAGCCCGGTGCGGACCAGGGTCCGGCCACCGAGTCCTTCCTTGCGGCGCTGCACGATGTAGTGCGGGGACAGCGGCTTCCACTTGGGTCGGCCGCCCTTGTCGAAGATGGCCTGCTCACGCACGGAGTAGAACTCACCGACCGCAGGCCAGGCCTTGGAGAGGTTCGAGGCGAGCACCTGTGTGCGGTTCAGCGTCTTCAGCAGCTCGGAGGTGCCCTTGACCTCGACCTTGCCGCCGATCACGGCTGTGTCCCGGGGACGGCGAGCATGATGGTTCCGCGCTTGCGCTTGCGCCACTGACGCAGGATGACTTTCTCGTCCTCGGTGAGGATGCGAGGGTTCAGCCCCACCGAAACCTCGCCGTTCGAGAAGGATGTGCGCTCATTACCGGGGGTCCTGAAGATGCTTGCGGCCTGCCGCAGCATGATCAGGGTCAGCGCCTCACGCACATAGTCGGGGACCGCGTCCAGGTGAGGCCGGCGCAGGTAGCCGAGGACAGCCGCCTGACCCTGCTTGGTGGCGAGCACCGCGGCGTCGCGTTCCTCGTCTGT
>ENA-UPTA01005795-UPTA01005795.1-activated-sludge-metagenome-genome-assembly--contig:-NODE-5795-length-11168-cov-16.961307_pt1 | contig 11168 bp, 14 predicted proteins | sample MGYA00238184_ERZ773361 | MGnify/ENA primary metagenome ERZ773361 (study PRJEB29100, sample SAMN05720205) | activated sludge metagenome | isolation source: anaerobic digester from wastewater...
CGCCTTCCGGTTCTTCTCCGGGAATTTCTTCTTCACCACCTTCAGGAGCAGGTTCAGCAGGAACTTCTTCTTCGCCACCTTCTGGTGCTGGCATTTCAGCAGGAGCTTCTTCACCACCTTCAGGAGCGGGTTCTGCTGAAACTTCTTCACCAGCAGCAGGTTCAGCATCTAAACCAGCAGCCATTTCAGCATCACCTGCAGCATCAGCAGCAGCCATTGCATCGCCACTTGCATCTGCAGCAGCAGCGTCTGCGGTAGCAGCGTCTAAATCAGCTACTTTACTTGCAGCTTGGTCAATTTCTTGCCCAGCAACATCTTCTTTTAAAAGCTTGCTACCATTTTTGTTTAACTTGCTGCCAACACTTTCATTGATGGTTGCAAATAACATATTTCTATTCTTATCAGCTTCTGCCAACGATTTGTATTGGAATTCAGTGATGTTTGCCAACCCACCGATATATGCAAAATCAGCAACATTTGGGTCTTGTTTTAAACCAGCCTTTTTGACATAGTAGTGATGGTTTTCTTTGATAATGCCATAAGCAACACCGTCTGCTGCTCTTTTATAATCAATTAAAGTACCCAAATTACGTGTTTTTGATTCTTTTACAGAAACTTTGTTTACTTCTGCTAAGTTTTTTAGCCTTTCGAAATAAGCTTCTTTTGAACTATGATTCTTCATTTTTATATTTTTATAATAGCTATTATGTACTTTACATTTTTTTATAAATACTTAATTAAGAACAAAAAAATACTAAACTCATATTATTTCATAGTTTTCGTTTATGATTTTGTGCTTAACAAGCATTTCATATACCCTTGGGGTTATTAATTTTTTTCTCTTGTAATTTTCAATGACAGACTGGTTAGCTTTCTTATGTGAAATGCTTTCGTTCAAAAATTTTGCATTTTTATGCAAATTTTCAACAATCTCATAAAAAACCTTTTCGGCTTTCTTCTTTTCAACAAACTCGGCTAATTGCTCTTTTGTGACTATAATTTTCATAATTCGTTGTCAATAAATTCCTTTAAACTTAATTCTTGTGTTAAGTATTCGTTTTTAAGTTCAATCATTTTACCAAGATATCCGGTATTTCTTAAAACTTTAAAAACGAGATTTTCAACTGAGTATTCACCCGCTCTATCAAGTCCGGTCTGTCTATATTTTTTTACCTTATCCTTAATTTTTTCATATTTTTTCAAAAAATCTTCGCTATTAGCATGCTTTTCCAAATCATCAATTGCATTCATATAATCGGCAGATTTTAATTGAACATCTGCAGTATCAATATTTACAATCTTCTTTGTTGGCTTATTAATCCATTCATTTCTATATAGCGAATATGTGCCCGATGCATGATGTGGTTCAGCACTGTCTTGAAAATACATTTCAACGTCATGTCCTTTCACTTGAATTGGAAGGGTATCATTCCACAATGTTTTTTTTAATTTAAAAAAGTCACCGACAAAATCTTTATTTTCTGAAACCTGTCCAAAATCCAAAACAATATGAACATCCAAATCCGAATTTTCATTATAATTGAAATTTGCCATACTGCCAGTTAGCATAATGTCATTGAATTTAAGATTTTCAACATCACTAAACTCAATGAATCTTTTAGCATTCATCAGCAATGCTTTTCTAACTTCAGGTTTCATTTTCTCGCTCTCATCCCAAATAAGCGGAGATAATGTATCGTGCATTTGAAGTGATGAAACATCAACGCTATCTGGTTCAATAACTTCTTTCAATACGTCAGAAACGTTCTTTTTTGACCAGAATTTACATGACCAGCATCTTGGATTTTTCTTATTCTCAGCTTCGTTATGCATGATTATTTTTTCTTGGTAAATACTTTTAATAATTCTTCAGCTACCATTTGAACATCTTGTTGAACGTTCTGTCCTCTCGGCTTTCTTTCAACAAACAGTCTATATAGTGTATCAATCACTTCGTAATCGTATTCTCTCATTAATTCATCAATAACGGCTTTAAGTTTTTCAGCCTTTAATTGATATTCTCTATCATACTCGTCTTCGCTACGATTTAAAACACCTTCATTTACTTTGAAATCAGAGTTTAATTTAACCATGTTTTCAAATAATAGCTTTTTTATATCCTTTTGCTTTTTCATATAAGATAAATACTTATTAATGATACAATAAAAAGGTTCTTTTTACATCTTTTCTTTGTGCTGCAATATCACCCTGTCCTTTTGGCAATACAATAACATCAAAAACACCTTGAGAACCTTCAGGTATTTTTATTAAGTCATCATACATTATTAAGGTATTGATGTCTGCATTATACTTATCAGCAATTCTTTGCTTTAATGTAGCAATGCTGTTTTCGTCTTTTGGTATTAATTTGCCTTTATCGTCCACAGCAAAATGCGGACCTTTTCTAATAAACAAATCATTAAAAATATCTGAGGACACTATTTCAGATGTTTTTGCTTGCGTTAAATCAACCTTCCCTTTTTCTTTTTCGGTAGCATCGACAGAAAAATTCAAGGTCACATCAGGGTCATTCAAGTTATAAACATCACCCATTTTCGTATGCGCATATGAGCCAAAATTATATCCTTTGCTTTTTAATTCACGTGTTATATCTGCAGCAATTTGAAAATATTTTTTTGAGAAAAAATCACCAGCATCATTCCATCTGAAAAGTAATTTTTTACCTTTATTTTTCAATGCCACTATTTCAATTTCACGCCTCAATATTTCTTTAAATTCATCTGGTTTATTTAACAACAGGTTTAAAATTCTTGTTTGCTTTACAAATATTGATGGTATTAAAACATATCTTCCACGTCTTGCATAGCACACTCTCTGGCAAGAACCTGCACCGGGACAAGTGTTTATAATATAAAATTCTTTATTATCCATATCATATACTAACCCACGCAATGCAGGTATGCCGATATTAAATGTTATTGAATTATCAGTACCAGATTTTCCCATTTTTTCGTTTTGACTGATAATATTTGGGGGGTATGCTGTTATGTTATCAATAAAAGCCTGTACATCAATTTCTCCTTTTTCATCAAACGGAATTGCTTTATTGTGTACAAGTAACGATGATTTAGTTCTTTTATCTGAAGGCAATTCCTGATTAGACAATACTTTATTGAGATATTCTTTCAATGCCTCAACATTCATACATTCTTTTGAAACATCACTGAATTCACCTTCCCAATCAATTTCGTTCAATGACATCCCGCCAACACTTTCCATTAATTGAAAAAGTCGTTTCTTATTATCCTTATCCATTGAAAATCATTTTTTATAAATACTCATTTCTATTTAAATAGCATTAGTATTTATATTAAATTCCAGTACGAAATGAATTTAGAATGCTTAAACGACATAATTACCGACAATTTGGCAATACACATTGATTTAACTAACATTAAATCATGGATTGATTGGAATACGGGTTTAACTGCATTTAGCTTAACCAAATGGGCAGGTGCAATTTCAGACAATATTAATCTTATTGATTTCGGTTTAACTGGTTTCGATAACGGAAGAACCGATATTATATGGAGCGGATTTACATTAACACCCAACGACACATTATTTTCAATGCACAGGGTTGGTTATAATGAAGTACAAAACCCAACAACCGGACAAACAAGTGGTATTACGGTAACAACGGAATATCTTCCAATGAGCGCAACTTCAGTAACTGGTGGTACTTCAAATTATTTTGATTTGGCAGGTGGTTATTTGCAAGGATTCTTTAAATTGAATGGATTTAATTATCAATTGTTTCCGGCACGCTATAATACGGGTATTACGATTGAAACACTATTATATCTATATCCAGATTCAGAAGGTATTTTCTTAATGATGGGTGCTCGTGCAGAAGACAAATATAATCCATATTTTTCTGGCGAAACAATGACAGGTATAACAACAACTGGCGTAACAACAAGTTTTGATAATTACTTGGATGCGATTCAGGAAAATCAAACAATAAAGAGTGGATTTGGTGTTTTTGAAGAAAGAATGGAAGCTACATATTCACAACCCAATCCGCTCGATAACATAAAAAATAATGTAATTGCTTTCGAATTAACTGAAGACAAGCATTTGGCTTACAAATATATCAATAAAGACGGCTTAATTGTAACAAACGCTTCGGGTGCAATAATTGAAAGAACTGGTTTTACATGGATTACAATAACATTCACACCTGATTCAATAATCGAAGACCCGGATTTGCTTGAATGCGCAAAACAAAGAACTGGCAAATTAAAATTCTTCGTTAACGGACGCAGTGTTTGGACAATTAACGAATTCCCCGAATTTTATTTTAAAGCACTTATTAATGACAAAGAAAAACAAATAGGTGTCCCATATTCAATTAGCTGGGGCGGTGGTTCATTTGGCTTAAAACATTCATGGCATTATGATTATCAAACATACGAATTATATACGGGACAAGACACAGCATACATTGAAAATAATTTCTTTGTTGAAGCAAATCCAATTCCGGCAGAATGTTATATTCCCCCAACAGGAAGCACATATTTAAGTGGTTTATCGTTAAGTGCTGACAGTCAAACATTTTATGGTATTGACGAATGTAATCCAATGGTGATGATTCCAATGACAGTGATGCGCATTGAATTTACTGGTACAACAGGAAATTCATATTATATTAAATATAATCATCCTGTTTCAGTTTTATCAAACAGGGATTACGTAGTTGAATTGTCGGTATTTGATGCTGGTTTCTTCAGAATCGGTGCAACCAAAAAAATATCAATATTGCCATACGGTAATGTTGACATTAATATTATCAGCGAAACAGTATTTGATTCTGGTTTTGGTATGTGGAAACCATTGAAATGTGTATTCAGAATAAATGATAATACTGGTCAGCAATTTATTAACATTGGTATTTTAATTGAATCCAGTGATATATTTAATGCTGGCATACCGTTATTTATAACTGGATTTGGCTATACAGCAGCAGACATATTAGTACAAGACCCAAGAAAAAACAACCTAACAATAGAGCAAAATTTTGATTCAGCATTTATCGGTGGAATTCAAAAATTAAGGATTTACGATAATGCATTAACATCATCTGAAGTATTACATAATATATATTGGGAAACGAAAAACAATCCATATCAGAATATTATTGTAAGTAAGGGTGGTAGAATTATCTATCGTTAGTATTATGAGTAGACTGTCAGAAATTTATAATGGTTGGAAAAATTTTGCTTTTCCAAATCCCGAAACTGAAGAAATGGCAAAAAAAAGAATCACAATCTGTGTTGATTGTGATAAACTAAAAAGGAATAATACATGCGCACTCTGTGGCTGCTATATGCCAGCAAAGGTAAGAAGTCCAAAATCACATTGCAGATTAAAAAAGTGGTAGTTATACCTTATTGGTTGTGATTAAGTAAGTATTTTCCAAAGCCTTGCCATGAAATTCATTATCTTCTAAGCAAATTTTAGTATATGCTTCAAGAAGTACTGTCTTATCCCCAATTTCAAGCTCAAGACCACCATTAATACATGTTATACAACCAATATAATCTCTCTTTCTGTGTTCAAGAATTGCACCTTTTGGGATAAAAAAGAAAACTACCTTTTCATCTGGTTTGTTTACGTTAATTATTCTTTTATATCTTATTTTAGTGTTGTCATCACAACTATCCCAATCGGTGAAAAAACGAATAATAAAGCCATCCTCAATTTCATGAACTGCCGGAAATCTATCTAACATTTCATTTCTTAATTTAAGAATCTGCTTATTGATTTTGTCTAATATTTGTTTTTTTTCGTCTGTCATTTTAACAATAAGGTGATTTTGACATATTATTATAACGACTACTATTGTCTTCAATAGATAGCGTTCTGTTTTCAATAAAACCTTCAGTATATTCTCTAATAAACAGTGTTTGAATGTTACGTGGGGCATGTTTAAATGCAAGGAAATCTATTTCATCACCATCGGGACTCCACATGGTCACTTGAATATCATCCCAATTTAAGTGTGTGAAATACGCCTCACCTTCAGCTTCTCTATCAGTATCAGGTGTACCACCAAGTCTTGCAGGTGTATAATAACCACCCTTTCCAATTGAAATTTTGTCTGAATCAAAAATCAATGTAAATTTTACAGGTGCTTGTGTTTCATCATGTTTATATTCAATTTCAAGACCATAAAATAATGTTAAGTACGATGCGTCACCAAAATCATTTTCCCAATCACCATCAATTGTTGCATCCGTTACATTAATTTTTATTTTTCTATTTCTTTCAGTTTTTCTATAATCATTGATACTGAGTAATGAATCACAAATAAATTGCTTTTGAAAATCTTCACTCGACAACAATCTCAAATCGTTTTCTTCTTGAAGACGTTTTTCACTACCTAAAAAATCAAAATTGGAAATCTCTTCGTTGATTATTTTTATAAATTCTTTCTTTTTCACAAAGCAAAATTTATTATAAATACTTATTACTTTATATAAATGCAGAAAAATTTGTGCTATCCAAGTATTTATGAAATGAAAGGGTCATTGCTTAATAGTGATATTAAGTTAGGTCAGATAAAGTTAGATGTGACTTTTAAAATTTTATCGCCTGATAGGGGTTATGTAAAATTTTAGACTTGACTTTTCAAAAGAAAGATTAAACGCACCTTGTTATCATATATAAGGTGCGTTTTTTTTTCACAAAAAAATATTTTTTTGAAAAATTTTTCGAAAAAGTTTGTATTTATGATTTTAAGTGCTATATTTGCACTATCATTTTTTAAGATTTATTGCTATAGTTATGAAGAATTTTGTACATATTCAACCCCAGCCACAACAGCATCCACAAGATGGTGAATGGGGAACATGTGCTTAATTTTTCGAAGATGAAGTTTTGAGTTAAACATTGTGAACCCCATTCTGAAAAGAGTGGGGTTTTTTTGTTCTTTGAAATTCTGGGTGTTCCGCAGATGGCTATACGGGCGTGCCTTGGAAGCACGTGTTCGCTGGTTCGAATCCAGCTACCCAGACAACACGGTGAGCGTAGTTCAGTTGGCAGAACACCAGATTGTGGTTCTGGTTGTCGCTGGTTCGAATCCAGTCGTTCACCCAAAAATATCGATGATTTTATCTATATTTTCAAAATATCGATGAATTTATCGATAAAATGAAAATATCGCTTAATTACACGATAATTGTATTTATCACGTAAACAAGTGATAAATAAGTTCTTTGAATTAATGAAAAAATGGGATTTGAAAAATTTTCAAGTATTTATTTACATGAAATATCCTAAGATAATAAAACGTTGTCCTATTTGTGATAAAGAATTTGAAACAAAATCGGGACACCCCAAAGAAAAAACAGTTTGTTCACATTCTTGTGCAAACACATATTTTCGGTCTGGAACTTCAAATCCTAATTACAAAAATGATGATGAATTAACTGGTGTTGCGAAATACATTAGAATTTGTTTTCGATATCATCCTAAAAAATGCGTCTGCTGCAATGAAACAAATATTGTGGAAGTGCATCATTATGATAATAATAAAGAAAATAATTCACCCGAAAACTTAATACCTTTATGTCCAACACATCATCAATATTGGCACAGTAGATTTAGACATTTGATTAAAACAAAGATTGATAAATATATTGTGGAATTTAAAAAAAATTTTATCGGGGTGTAGCGCAGTTGGTAGCGTACCTGCTTTGGGAGCAGGGGGTCGTCAGTTCGAGCCTGACTACCCCGACTGTGTTAGATGAAGATATTGGTTCTCTTCGCCTGATTGTGACTCAGGCTTCTGCGGGTTCGATTCCCGTCTAACACCTAATTATTGTCTCGTGGTGTAACGGCTAACATGGCTGACTCTGACTCAGGAGATTGCAGGTTCGAATCCTGCCGAGACAACAGTGGTGACAGATATAAAAAACTGCACGAGAAACAGACACGAGTGGGTTAAGAGTTGTTTTAATACCCACAATGGTTGCCAGTACCTAATGTCACCCAAATTGACCTCTGGCAGAATGGTTATTGCATCGGTCTTTGAAGCCGACACCCTTTGTGGTTTACAGGTTCGAGTCCTGTGGGGTCAACAAAATATATTTTTTTGCATATATTTTAATATGTTTGCATAAAATTATATTTATTTACATATATTTGCATAATTATTGTTACGTGACGAAGCGATTCGTAATTAAGCCTTTGACTGTAAACCTTCACAGGGGTTCGGTTGCTTTCAGGATATAGTTCACTGGTTATGTGGAAAGTAACACTGTGTTAAGTGATAACTTAATGAAAGTAAAGACAGTCCCGTAACAATACATTGACCCGTAGTGTAATTGGTTAACACGTCTCACTTTGACTGAGAAGACTACAGGTTCGAGTCCTGTCGGGTCAACTTTTTTTACGACAATGCGTTGGTAATGTTGCGTTACAGTTAGGACATAAAATTCTTAGATTTTCAATTCTATGGTCTGAATTATCACCATTAATATGGTCGAGAATTAAACTTATATGTTCACCGTTCCAATTTTCATTCTGACCACATTTTTCACAAATACGTTTTTTTAATCCTTCTTCATATAATCTATTCTTAATATTACCCAAATTTGTATAGGTTGAGCCAGACACTAAAATTTCGATTGTTGAAATTTTGCGAGAATTATTTAATTTGGTGTTTGTTCTCATATACCGTTCTACTTTTGATTCGAAATGTGAAATATCAATATCATATAATTTAATATATTTCTTTAGTGTAGGTCTCGAATTTCCTTTAATTCCCAATCCCAATTTTTGAAGTATTTCGGTATAATTTTTCGAGTTTTTTACAATAGGTTCAAAATTTTCTCGCAAATATTTTGTTTTCATATTTTATTTTTTTAACTTCGTGGTTTATTTTAAAATAAATAGTTAAAAATAAAAAAACAACAACGATGAGTTACAATTTATTTCTTGACGACTTCCGCATGCCAAAAGATGCTTTTGACTACATGCATTTACCAGTCTATATTCAAAAAGAATGGATTGTGGTTCGTAATTACCATGCATTTATTTCATTAATTGAAGGAAAAGGAATTCCCGAAATTATATCTTTTGACCATGACCTTGCAGATGAACATTATGATTATCAGGAACATCTTGATGGTGATTATTATGATATAATGACTGAAAAAACAGGATACCATTGCGCAAAATGGCTCATTGATTATTGTATTGATAACAATAAAGAACTTCCTGCAACGATTCTTATTCATTCAATGAACCCTGCAGGAAGTATGAATATCAAGTCCCTGTTCCAAACCTACTTTAAAGTAATGAACATCACTTCAAGTGGTGTTTATGTCTTACCTTCTTCCAGAAGATGAGCGACTTGAACTTGAACCACTTGAACTTTTACTCATTGAAGAACCACTGCTTCTACCTGTTGATGTACCAACACTTCTACTTTGTGTAGGAGTATTATAACTTCTTGACGGAGCAGTTGACGGTGCTCTTGACGGAGCACTGTAACTTCTACTTGGCTGAGTTGTTGGTCTCGTGTAGGATTGTGGTGTTCTTGACACACTTCTTGTTTGTGGAGTTACATAAGAACGTGATTGTGTTGCATTTGTTGTGCGTCTTTGAACATTTCCTTGAGTACCGTTATAAGTACGTGTTTGAGTACTTGTTGAAGTACGTGTTGTAGTACGAGTATTATTATATTGTGGTCGTTGACTCATACGTGGTGTAGAATAGGTTGGAGTATATGTCCTTTTACTTTCGTTATATAACGGCTTATCCTGCGGATTAACACGTCTTTCTTGTGTAACGGTATTCACACTTTTTTGTGGCTGACTTAATGCTGTTGAAGAACTTTTTCTCATCCCATTTGTCACGTACTTTTGTTGCGAAATAGATTTACTGTTTCCAACTGGAATGTAACTATTTTTTGTATTGCCGTATCTTGAATCATAGCCATAATATTTACTTCCTAATGCACCATGACCATAATTAGGACTCCTGTAATTGTAATAGTTGTAAGAATAATAGTAATTATAATTCGGATATCTCCAACTATAATACGAATCGTAATACCAAGGACTGTACCAGTAGTTATAACTATAATATGGATATCTCCAACTATAATATGGATAGTACCAATCGTAATAGAACGGGTCGTACCAATAAGGATTGCCCCAACTTATACTCCAATAAGGATTATAATATGAAAAACCAATGCCATAATGAAATCTATATATTCTACTTGTGTAATAAAAATCACCATACATATCTTCAATACCATCATTATAACCTTTATTATATGATTGTGTTTCTATTGATACAGGTTGTTTTGATTTTTTATTAAAAATTGTTGTGACTTGTTTCTTATCTTTAGAAGTATAATATAAATCATCATATTCTTCAGGAAACTGTGCTTTTGCTTCTTCGGTACTCAATACTAAAGTATCGCCAAATCTCGCTGCCTCTTTTGCTTCCCAATATTTTTCATAATCAGATTTCTCAACTTGTGCAAATAATGCACTTATTGTGAAAATTCCGATAATTGTTAAAATAATTTTTTTCATGTCAATTGGTTTTTCATAAAATTATTTACCTACCACCCCTTTTTTGCGCACCCTGCATTGGGGGTCTTGTCATACGATTCATTGGACGTGCTTGTTTTTGAAAATTAACTCTATCCCTATCTCTTTGTTGAATAGCGTTACCTGTTCCATCACCAGTTCCGTCTTTTTTCTGAATCCTTTTCTGGTCTCTTTGCATAATCGGGTCACCACTTTTAACCGCTTCCTGATTCATTTTTCTCTGCCTAACCATTTCTTTTGGTTGTTCCTGATTTTGTACATTAACACGGTTTCTTTTCATAATCTGTTTTTCTTGTCTCTGATTCTGAACTTGAACCTGTGTTTGTTCCTGTGCGAACATAGTTGCACCCATTAAAAGTGCTGCAATTGTAAAAATTAATTTCTTTCTCATAACATATTTTTTTTATATAAATACAATGGCAATTTTCATGCCGAATTTTTTATATAAAATATTCGTATTTATTATAAAATTCTTACAATGAAAAAACAAGATGGTAAACAAAGACTTTTCGAAGTTTTGGCAAAAGTAGACCCAACTTTCAAACCCAAAGCAGGTACTGGTGCAAAGCTATA
>ENA-UPTA01005797-UPTA01005797.1-activated-sludge-metagenome-genome-assembly--contig:-NODE-5797-length-11166-cov-13.386104_pt1 | contig 11166 bp, 12 predicted proteins | sample MGYA00238184_ERZ773361 | MGnify/ENA primary metagenome ERZ773361 (study PRJEB29100, sample SAMN05720205) | activated sludge metagenome | isolation source: anaerobic digester from wastewater...
TGCATCGAGGGTTCCCGAAACAGCGTTTGGATGAGCCAGTGTATTGTATTCATCATAATCATAGGGTGTCTTGATGTCCTCGTAACTTGCTTCAATCAACAATGCGCGCCAGCGGTACTTCGTCATTTTTTCGCATAGCTTAAAAAATCTTTCTCGCTGCTGCATGACGGTGGTTATCAGATCAGTCAGCGTTTTGCGCTCCAGAACAAGCATTGTCTCCATGCCTTCTATGCTGTAATCGCCAACTTTCAGTGTCTGGCTTTTTGTGTCGGCGATCCAATTTTTGAATCTGCTAAAGTCAAAAGGATATTTTTCGCGGGTATCAATGAAAACAACGGGCTTGGGAATCTGCCGGGTAATGCTGTGCCCACCCCGTTTGACGATTAAGCGGCCGGTTGGAGGTGGGGCCGGATGATTTTCCTGCACGTCTGTTATGTTCATATTTCACCTTAAAAGATGATTAAATGTTATGTCACTGGAACATCTCCTTATATCTGAACGCAATATCTCTTTTTCAACAGTTTTGCGTGTTCCGCCATGTTCTGATCTTTCTCCCAATCGTCCCAAAGTTGCAAATAGTCCAGAGCGATGAATCGCACCTTGTTTGAATGCTGTACTGCTCTTTGAAACTTCTTCAAATCCTCCTTGTGGCGGTCGTAATTGTCAAAATCATCCGCGTTTAGAGGCTTCCAGTACAAATATAAGAGAAGCACATTATTCACGTCTTGGTAACTGTGCCGCAGTCCAAGGTAATGCTTGATGAGTTGGGCTGCATCCAAATGTGATGCTGGCCATTGACGCATGCTTTCCAGAAGGGCCCACCATTCGTCTTCGCAGCAAAGCCTGTCTCTTGTATAACTTGCCGAAAACTTGGGCTTAGTCAGACTAAGTGGTTCGAGGAGTTTTGATTCGATACCGATCACGGTATCTGTCGATTGAAGCAGAACATCGAGATGTGGCGGTGTACCTCCAAGACCAGTTGGGCATTTTTCCTCAAAGATTAACTTATTAAATCCTGTATAGCCTTCAAATGTCAACCTTGACGGTTCGATCTTCCATCGTCCGAAAGTGTTGGCGGCAAGCGCCGCTGACGAATGGATAGCGCGGAATTTGCCTGTCCATTCGTGACCACTTCCCTTTAAGTAGTCTTCTTTTATCAAATCTGTTTTGATACCTGGTAAAAGATTCCTCTCCGGTTCTTTTAAGTATAGGTAACTATGATCTTCGGGATTAACTAGTTCGTTATAGTTAAACCCTGATTTTTCCCATAATGCATTTTGGGCTCTGTCAACGAGATTCACAATTTCCTCCGATCAGTTCCTTTTGTTCACAAGACTTATTTAGTTGTTGTAATTGTTTATACCGCCCTTCCTCATAAATATGCGCTGTCCAATAATCTGCCCAGTGAAGGAGAAGCGTTAAAGGCTCTTCTTTGTGAGCGATGATCTTGTTATCGTCAATATACTGGCCGTCATGATAGGTTATGGCCTGTGCCTCGGTTTCAGAAAGAGAAATATATTGCGAAATAAGATAGAGGCTGCGGACGGCTAAGCCCATTGCGACGACTGCTGGATTTGTTTTGTAGCAGATTCCCCTGTTTTTCACCACCCATGCATCGTCGTTTGGCAAATAGTAAGGTTTCCCCGGTACACCCAGTTTGCCGATGTCATGAAACAGGCCAACGATGACGCAGCTTTCCTCGTTAATCGATGGCGCTAAGAATTCCCGAAATTTCAACAGGGTTTCCGCCACACCGACGCTATGCTTCAGAAGTCCTTTTTCTTCCGCCAGGTGAAACCTTGTGCTGGCAGGGGAATTAAGCCAAGTGGTTTGTGTTTCCAGGAAATCAAGAAAGCGTTTAAATGAATCTTCTCTTTCTGTAACTTTCCTTTTTAATGTTTCGTAACGATCCATCAATTTCACGATTTCGTCTTTCTCCATGGTATTTAACCTTTGCTCATAATAACAGTTTCTCATTAGCTTTGCATAATTCGCTTCGTGTCATTTCGAGGAGCAAAGCGACGAGAAATCCTTCTTTTATATTGTGGTGTTAAAAGATTTCTCCCTTCGGTCGAAATGACAATTCGATAATTGTGCAAATGTTTCCACTAATCAACCTCAACGATAATCATAGGCGACTTGTGCGGCAATTTGATCATGTCCTTAAATATCATCCGCGGCTTACCCTTTGTCGTCAGCCGGGCGTTCCAGATTTGTCTGGCGATGACTTTATATTCCGGCGCGCCGTAATGTTTTACTTTGTCATTCTCTTCATACAAAAGAAACCACCAGGCAAATTCCTCGGCTATGATTTTTTCCAGGGCATCAATGGTTTTCCATTCGGATTGGCGCAGAAGGATGGTTTCCGCTTCCGGCAGATACTCGTCATCGGGTGCGCCGCAGCAGATAAGCCCCTGGGGATCGACCTTACAAATTATTTCGACGATTTCATCCAGGAGCGCTTTGTTCCCTTCCATGTGATCAATAATCCACTGGTCGTAGATGCTGTCGTAAATCTCTGTCATTCTTCTGAAGAGATGGCTGATGTGTTTTTGATATCTCTCCTTATCACTTAACATAGGATATTTTACTCCTTTCATCGGATATTTTATTGCTTTGGGGTATATCAAATCCATCAAACACGTTTTGCGCCATCTGATCCCCCGAACAAAGGCGGTTTCGGTTGCTGTTTGCGATAACGTTCAACAATTTTGTTGATATTTTTTATGGTCAATTCGCCGGACCCGTCTTCGATGGCGGCCTGAACCAGGGCCTGCTTGGCATAATAATCAATTTCCGCGATATGCATGGGATACATTTTCACCAGGGACGTGAGGTCCTCATTGTAATAGCTGTATCCGTTAAAATGCTCTCTCCAGTGCAGGATCTGGATTTCTTCCGAAGGATAATCCAGATTGAAATGCAGGTTAAATTCCCTTGGTATTTTGCTGAGAGGAGGCATGGTGACCATGCAGAACAGTCCCCGGTAGGTTCGCAGATTACTCAGCAGGTCATAATACAGCAGCATCTGATCGATATTCTCCCACCTGTGATTTTTTTCTTCCGTCCATTTTGTGTTGTAGTGATAATCAACAAACATCAGCAGTGAAGCGTCGCCTGTACTTTCCGCAAAAGCCAGTTCCAGGGGATCTTTCTTCGTCTGGGTAACCGGATCAAACAGTTTGTTATTGTCCGAAGAGCTGCATTTTAATAAATTCGCGTAATCCACTTTTTTAATCTTGAGATTGCATTCATTGGCCAGCGACTCCACGACATCAATCCCGGTCTGTATATCGACGCAGGTTACCAGGATGTTCAGGCCTGTTTTCTTCTCTTTAAGATTCCGGTAGATATCGGCAACCTTTGCAAATTCGATGTTCTGGCCATTGCTGGTCAGAACATTGCTGAAGTTACATGACGGCGTGTAGACCTGATACAGGTCCTCCATGTTGTACATCTGCTGCAACTGCAATTTGCAGGCCTTCTCGATCATGTCCATGGTCATCAATGATTTCTCCCTGCCATCGGAGATCAACGAAGAAAGCAGCGCCATGAAAATGCTGTTCTTGATGAGTCCGCCGGTAAAGTTGTAACGTTCCGCGAGCGCCCGGAGATCCACATCCGGCGCTAATGTAACGAATCCGGGAATTAACGCCTGCCATATTTTGTATCGCAGGTCGGCATCCGGTATGGTGAAGCAGACCTTCAGCGACAAACGGCGATCCAGGGCCGGATCCAGTTGCGCGGGCCGGTTTGTGGATAAAATGACCACGCAATGCGCTTTTTCAATTTCGATCAGGAGCGCCCTGGAATAGTAGCTGTCTTTTTCAAAGAAATCGTCAGCCTCGTCAAAATAGACGATGCCCGAGTTCAGGGAGGCTTCCAGGAACAGGTCCTTGATAGCATCATCAAACATATTACAACGGTGGTGATCAAACTCGCTCATCTTGAGAGAATAAAGCTGCCGGTTGAAATGGCAAGCCAGGGCCTGGGCTGTCATGGTCTTTCCCGTTCCGGAAGGTCCGTGAAAAAGCAGGGTCAGTCCCGTCCCGTAGCCGTAAAAGTCGTCAATCAGGGATGCTGCCTGACTGTTTCGGCAGGCCAGGTAAAGTCCGACACGCGAGACAAGCTCCTTTTTGGTCTCTTCCGGTATGATCACCTGGTCCAGGCGGATCAAGCCGACATCACGCTGAATCAGCCCGGACGCGCTTTTATAAAAGTTGTTGTCACCGACAAAGTAACGCACGTACCGGTCATTCAGGGTGACGTATCGTTCAAAGATGCCGGAACTGTCGCTCTCAATATTCAGGATTTCCTGTCGGATGAGCATGGAATCCATGCTGAAATATTTGCGGCTGGCCAACTGCTCCCGATAATCGCCGCAGAGAATATTCAGGGCCGTCCCTATTTTAATGCTGCTGTCACCTCGCGCTTTTTCCCCGAAATCACAGAGATCAAACATTTCCGCAAACCGCTCATTCGTCGCCAGCAGGAGAAGCAGCAAGAGTAATTTCCTGTTGAATGCATCGATTTTATTATCGCGGCAGAACTTTGTAAAATAAATGGCAACACCTTTCTGTTCGGCCATTTCCGCGCCATGCCGGTTTTTCTGTTCTGTCAGTGCAATCAACTCTGCCAGTTTTTCCGGCCTGCTGTCTGTCGAAGAAACTCCCGCCATCAACATAACCTGAACGTAATCAGGTTTGGCCTGCCACTCCGCCCCGCGCTGCCGCAGGAGCGCGTGCGCTAAAATCAACTGCCCTTCCCGCTCCAATGCCTGCAGGTAATCCAGATTGTCAGCAAAAGACATGTCGGCAATTATATTTTCACGGCAATCGGCCAATGAAACCACCTGCCCCGCCTGCGCGGTGGCAATATGGCCCGTATTCATGGTTGATATCGGTTCTCGCATTTTGATGCCTCCTTAAGCCTGTCTGCGTGGCGGTTCGACGATATCGGCCAGTCCGTACTGAACCGCTTCCTCCGGCGTGAGCCAGGTGTCCACATCCCGAAGAAGGTAGTTTTCCAGTTCGGCGCGGTCCTTGACCCTGGAATAGGTCGCGTAATGGTGGATGACCCGCTCATGCATCATGTCTTCCTCTTTTCTGCCGGCAATAAGCTGGCTATGACTGCCGACGTTCATCGCCGTGAAACGATGCGACAGCACCGACGTGCGCGACGTGATAACCCTTCGCCCCTTCTCTCCGGTCATGAATATCAGCAACCCCATGGACGCGATCATGCCGAGTCCGGTGGTAAAAATTGGAATGCGCGACCATTCCATGATGTCGATAATGGAGAATCCGGCAGAACAGGCCCCGCCGGGTGAATTGATAATCAACTGCATCTGGTTCACATCGCCTTTAATGTTGTGTTCGATGATTTCTTTGCATATGGTCTCGGCGCTTCCATTATTGATCTCGCCCGATAAATAGATGATGCCATATTCGGCTAATGCTTTATCTTCCCGTGAATTTTCTTCTTTGGCCATGCTTCTTTCCTCCCTTTTCATGTCTGATTTGGGCATAGATTAACAGACGATCGTTCCATATTAAGGAACGATTGTATTAATTTTAATGAGACCCAAATTTCAGAAACAAATACCCAAAAGGGCACTATAGGTGCGCTGAAATTTGCTGGTCGTAATGAGACTCAAATTTCATAAGCGCAGCACAATGAAATTTGTAAGTCGAATTATCCAATCCCGATATATCGAGATTGGAAATTATCCCCGAGGCGAATAACCTAAAGGTCACTATAGGCCGAGCGGGATAAATGTGGAGAACTCTTAATGATAAATGAATTATTACGTGGGCTTGGAAATGATGTTATCGTGCCGAAGTTGGTTTATAACTCCGTTCGGGCAGGTCTTTTTGATTTGGCTGTTGATCATCTGTCATTCCCGACCTGATCAGGAATCCAGGAAAAGAATACTGGATGCCCGACAGAATCATTCGGGCATGACAAAAAGCGGTCGAGTCCAAAAGACTCGACCGAGCTTGGGGAAATCTTTTTCTACATTATTACATCATTGGTTTCCCGGATCATTGAAAATTCGGACTGTCAATCCGAATTTTCAATGATACAAAACAGTCCATTGGATTAGCGCTGCACTTACTGATAGCAACAGACCAGTTTTTTCATTTCTGATTTTAATTCTTTGACCAGCCAATCCGGTTTGATAAGGGTTGCCTGCCCCCCGAAGGAAAGCAGCCAGCTGATCAATTCCGGTTCGGACGATGAGGTAAATTTCAGGATGATTTTATTTTTGCCTTTCTTCAATATTTCCTGATCCGGGCTCCAGACACGTTCCGCGACGAAAGAAGCCGCCCAATCGGTGAATTCCACCTCTACCCTGAATGCTTTTTCCTTAATAATGCCGAACTGCTGATTGAACGCCTTTTCAAAATCAAAATTTTCAGGTTGGAAACTGATATCGGTCATGGCCACCGCTTTCATGCGGTGCACGGCCAGCAGCGGATCGTACTTCGGCGCCCGATACGGTTTGCCCGGTTCCTTGGCCTTTTGCGCGTGCAGGTAAATCGCGTCATGATGGGAAAAAAGTTTCAGGGGTTTGATGTAGTAGGTCTTCGGCCCGGAGGAATTCAGGGACTGATAGCTTAGCTTGCAGACTTTATGTTTTTCCATCGCGTCAATCAGGGTGTGGATGATCTGGTGCTGCGGTGTGTAATCAATGGTGCCGGGACGAAATGCGGTAAAATGGCATTCCCCCACCTGATGACCCGCTGCCAGTGAAGTCTTGCTCTTTAAAATGGCCTGCGTTGCTTCCTCGTAAAGCTTCTTGCCAACCAGATGCTGCGTGAAGGACTTGCAAAGCTGGAGGGATTGCAGTTCCGCTTCGGTAAGGGGAATGTTCTGCAGGGAAGCGGTCGCTTTCCGGATCCGATAATAGCTTCTGTTGCCCTGCCTGGTCTCTTCAATATTGATGTCGTAGGCTTTGCGGATGTTATCAATCAATCGCAGAACCGTTTGCTTGGAGCAGTCGAGCATCCGGGCCAAGTCTGTCAGGGAATGGCTTTCGCCTGAGAAAAGCAGACGGGCAAACAGTCCGATCAGCTTTTCGCCGTAACTTTTATAAGGATCGTATTTTTCGGGCATGGGTCCCTCCATGAGCTTAAGTCTTACAGGTATGTAAAAATATAACTTATTGCGTCAATGAAGTAAACCGCAAAAAGAAAAATCGTGCCGTGTTATGGAATGATGTGATGAGAGAATAACCATGATGTCGATTTGGAAAGATTATCATCAAACGGAGAGGAGGACGGAGAATATGTGGCTTTATCTTAAAACTGGTTTCTACTCTGTGGTGCACAAGGAACCTTGCAAAAAAGAAGAACTTTTAATCAGGGCCAGGGCGTGGGAAGATATTGACGCGCTCAGGCAGGTGCTGAAAGATAGATATTCATTTGAAGGCGTGGTCATTGATACGCCAGAGGCCGATTATGCTTACCGGATGGTCGTTCCCCGGCAGACGTTTGCGTTGTTTATTTTAAATGCCGCAGTAGCAGTGCGCTATGACAATTTCAAAAACACGATCAGCATCAATGATCATCCAAGACATAACGCTTATATGCGCTGCTGGAAAGCCATGTACGAATGGCAGAAGAATTTGCAGAGCGTCAGGAGGAAATCATGACATGTGGGACTATGATAAGCATATGAAGGGATTTGAGAAAGAAGATGCCTTAAAAAAATTGTGGGGTCACCCCGAGGTTCGACAGCGGCTATATAAATGGAAGGATTTTCTGGCCGTTGCCAAAGTCCTTGTTCCCCATTTACACGATGGGACTTTTGAACGAAGGCCATGTGAAAGGAAATTGCGTTACATTGGATTCGATTAATAATTAATCTCAAAAACATATGCTAAAATCGTGAAAGTGAATGGCAATATTTTGTATTAATCATTTGCATAAAGCGACGATATGTGTTAGTTTACGCTAACAATCCATACAATGGAGGCAAAATGTTGTCTGATTTTGTTCAAGACCTGGTCGCAAAAGGGCATGTCTCCTTCAGCGTCAAGGATGTTCAAAAAAACAAAAAGTCTTCTCCCGGGGCGGTTCAGGCGGCTTTGCGTCGCTTGCAGAAAAAAGGTGGTATTGCCATGCCCTATCGGGGGTTCTATGTGATTGTTCCCCCGGAATACCGGAACTCCGGTTGTCTTCCTCCGGAACAATTCATTCCCGATCTCATGGCACAGCTTGGTGAGAACTATTATGCGGGGCTTTTAACCGCTGCCGAATATCATGGAGCGGCGCATCAACGTCCTCAAATATTTCAGGTCGTTGCGGCAAAAAGCCGTAGACCGATTTCCTGCGGCAAGATGCGTGTCGGTTTTATCTTCCGAAAAAATGCCGAAAAAATCCCCACGGAAAAAATCAATACTGCTGCGGGAGAGCTGAAGATTTCTACTCCGGAAGCGACGGCTTTTGACCTGGTGGGTTACGTTCATCATTGTGCCGGGCTGAATAATGTCGCAACGGTTCTGGCTGAGCTTACGGAAAAAATCGATGCTGAAAAATTACAGAAACTTGTCGCACTGTCTCCGATTGCCTGGGTGCAACGTTTGGGTTACCTGCTTGATCTGGTGGGTGCAAACGATAAGGCGCACGGCATTGCCGAATATGTGATGAAAAAACAGCCGGTGCGCACGCCATTATCGCCTGCGCTTAAAATCAGCGGGGCAAAGACGGACAGCCGCTGGCGCGTTTTTGTCAACACTAAAGTGGAGCCGGATATATGATCTCGGAAGCCTATATCAAGGAATGGCGGGCGAAAGCTCCATGGCCGAAAAACGATCAGGTGGAGCAGGATCTGATTATCAATCGGGTACTGGTGGTTATTTTCAACCATCCGACCGTTTTTGAAAATCTGGCATTCCGGGGCGGAACCGCCCTTTACAAATTGCATATACCGCCGGTTCGCTATTCGGAAGACATTGATCTGGTGCAATTGAAAGCAGGCGCTATCGGACCGTTGCTGGATGCTCTAAAAGAGGTGCTTGACCCCTGGCTGGGCAATCCGAAACGCAAACAATCTGAAGGACGGATCACGCTGACTTATCGAATGATTGCGGAAAGCGGTTTGCCGCTCAGGCTTAAAGTGGAGATTAATTCCCGGGAGCATTTCAACGTACTGGGAATGGAAAAAAGAAAACTGGAGATACAATCACGCTGGTTTTCCGGCAGTGCAATGATTACGACGTATCAACTGGAAGAATTGCTGGGAACCAAAATGCGGGCGTTGTATCAACGCAAAAAAGGCCGCGATCTTTTTGATTTATGGCAGGCCTTGACAAGCACGAACGTCAATCTTCAATCGGTGGTTGATTGTTTCCTGCATTACATGGAGCGCGAAGGTCACAAAATATCGCGGGCGGAATTTGAGCGGAATCTGCTTCTAAAGCTCGAAGACGCTGATTTTGTCGCTGACGTATCGCCGTTGCTGCTTGCAGGTACCGTGTTTGACTTCCGGGAGGCGGCTACATATTTGCTGAAACAATTATTCCCCCTCATGCCAGGTGAGCCATGGCAGGGAAGTGTTTAATGAAAACAAGGGTAAAATAATATAATGAACATCAGGCTTTCCAAATCGAAATATCTCAACGGCCTGCAGTGCAAAAAACTGCTCTGGTATATTTATCATGAGCCGGAAGAGATTCCGCCGCCCGACGAAGCGACTCAGGCGATCTTTGACCAGGGGCATCTTGTCGGCGACTATGCCAAAAAGCTATTTCCCGATGGTGTGGAGATCGATCATACCGGAACCTTTGACGCTGGCCTGAAATCGACCAGAGAACTCATATCAAAGAGATTACCCATCTTTGAAGCAGCGCTAACCTATAAGCAATGCTATGCCCGCGCGGATATTCTGGAACCGGTAGGCAATGATGAATGGAACCTGATTGAAGTGAAAAGCTCAACGGAGATGAAGGATGTCAATTATCACGACATCGGTTTTCAATATTATCTTTATACCGGCGCGGGGCTGAAGATCAACAAATGTTATCTGATGTGCATTGATAATACGTATGTCCGAAAGGGCGACATAGAACCTGATAAATTATTGAAGAAGATAGACGTGACCGACGTCATCAAAGCAATATACAGCAAAACGATTGAGGCCAATGTGGCGGAAATGCTGGCCGCCATTGCTGCTGACATATTTATCGAGCCGGGTATCGGCCCGCATTGCAGCACGCCATATCCATGCCCTTTGACCGGCAAGTGCTGGTCGGTTCTTCCGGACAGGAACGTATTCCTACTCTACAAAAACAATAAACTGCCGGCAGAATTAATCAAAGACGGCATTTTGAAGCTGGCGGAAATACCTGACAGCGTCGAACTTAACGAGAAGAATCAAATACAGGTCGATTGCGAAAAGACCGGTCAACCGTATATTGATAAAGAAAAGATAAAAGCGTTTTTGGCGACCATTCAATATCCAGCCTACTACATGGATTTTGAAACATGCGGTGCGGCGATTCCACTTTTTGACGATTCCAGTCCGTATCAGCAGATCCCGTTCCAGTTCTCCGTTCATGTTGTGAAAGGAAGAGGAGCGCAACCGGAGCATTATTCATTCCTGGCCGACGGCACAGATGATCCGCGTCCCGAATTTATGGCCAGGCTAAAAGACGTCATGGGCACAAAAGGATCGGTCATTGCTTATAATGCCGTCTTTGAAATGAACATTCTTAAAAAATGTGCCGATGTGCTTCCGGACTATAAAGGCTGGGTGGAATCCATAGGGGAAAGAATGATTGATCTGATCCGTCCTTTCAGGGATTTTGCCTATTATCATCCGGCGCAGAACGGTAGCTGTTCGATCAAAGATGTTTTACCGGTACTAACTGGTAAATCTTATGATGATCTGGAAATCGGCGATGGCGGAACGGCCAGTGCGGAATATTGCAGAGTAACGTTTACAGAGGATAATAAAGACAAGGGAAAAGTCAGAAAGTCGCTGGAAGAATACTGCGGTCTGGATACCATGGGCATGGTGGATATCGTGGAGCAGTTATATGGTATTGAAAAATCATGCGGCTGATTTATTAAACGCATCTTTATAATGGATTCTTGTATTAATTTGACGTGAGGAATAAATTCGATGCACTATAATGATATTCCCGCTAGCAATAAAAAA
>ENA-UPTA01005803-UPTA01005803.1-activated-sludge-metagenome-genome-assembly--contig:-NODE-5803-length-11160-cov-7.330032_pt1 | contig 11160 bp, 6 predicted proteins | sample MGYA00238184_ERZ773361 | MGnify/ENA primary metagenome ERZ773361 (study PRJEB29100, sample SAMN05720205) | activated sludge metagenome | isolation source: anaerobic digester from wastewater...
GGACGAACCCCGACGTCGCCTCCTGGTTCGCCGACTACGCGACGGCCTGCTATCGCGCGCTCGACGGCGCCGTCGACCTCTGGTCGACGCTGAACGAGCCGTGGGTCGTCGCCGACGGCGGCTACCTCCATGGCGTCCTCGCCCCCGGCATCGCGAGCCCCTGGGCCGCTCCGCGCGCCGCGAAGAACCTCCTCCTCGCCCACGCGGCCGGCGTCGCCGCCTACCGCGCCGAAGGGAAGGGGTCGATCGGCCTCGTCGTCAACCTCGAGCCGAAGTACCCCGCCTCCGAGCGCCCCGAGGATCTCGCCGCCGTCGCCCGGGCCGACGCCTACATGAACCGCCAGTACCTCGATCCCGCGCTCCTCGGGAAGGTCCCCGAGGGGCTCGCGGGGATCTTCGGCGAGGCGTGGGAGGGGCCGACCGACGCCGAGCTCGCGGCGATGAAGGCCCCGATCGACTTCCTCGGCGTCAACTACTACACCCGCGGCGTCGTCTACGACGACCCGCGCAGCTTCCCCGTCATGGAGGGGCACGCCTTTCAGCGGAACGCGACACACACCGAGACCGGCTGGGAGGTCTGGCCCGACGGGCTCTACGACGTCCTGACGTGGATCCGGCGCCGCTACGGGAACCTCCCGCTCTACGTCACCGAGAACGGCGCGGCCTTCTACGACCCGCCGGTCGCCCACGGCCCTGTCGTCGACGACCCGCTCCGGGTCGCCTACCTCGACGCGCACCTGGGCGCCGTCCGCCGCGCGATCGCCGACGGCGTCGACGTCCGTGGCTACTTCGCCTGGTCTCTCTTCGACAACCTCGAGTGGGCGCACGGATTCCGGAAGCGGTTCGGCATCGTCCACGTCGACTTCGCGACGCAGAAGCGGACCCCCAAGGCGAGCGCCCGCTTCTACTCCGAGGTGATCCGGACGAACGGGGAGTGCCTCCGCGGCTGAAGCCCGGCCTCCCCGCGCGGACGGGCCCCGCTACGGTCTGAAGCTCACCGCGACGCGCACCGTCGCTCCCGCCGGAACGGGCGGGAGGAGCGTCCCCTCGATCCGCCTCCCGTCGACCGCGACGCGCACCTCGCCCGGCGCGAGCGCCGCGTCGCGGACGACGGCGACCTCGAGCGTCGCGCCCCGCCACGGGCGCGTCATCCTCGCCTCGTCCCAGCCGGGCGGGAGGCACGGGTCGACACGCATCCCGTCCCATTCGGGGCGAACGCCGACGACCCATTCACAGACAACGCGGTGGAGCCACTGCGCCGAGCCGGTGTACCAGGTCCAGCCGGCGCGGCCGTGGAGCGGCGAGTCGGGGCCGTCCACGTTCCCCGGCAGGACGTACGGCTCGGCGAGGTAACGCTCCGGCTCCTTCCGCGTCGGGTCGATCGCCTGAAGGAGGCGCCCGACGAGCTCCGGGTCCTTCGACTTCGCCGCCGCCGCGATCGCCCACGTCGCCGCGTGCGTGTAGACGCCGCCGTTCTCGCGCATCCCCGGCGCGTAGCGGGTGATGTAGCCGATCTCCCGGACGGGGCGGTCGTAGGCCGGCGCGAGGAGGAGCGCGCCCGCATCGCTCACGAGCCGCTCCTTCACGGCCGCCATCGCCGCCGCGGCCCGCCCCGGCGGAGCGACGTCGTTCAGGACGGCCCACGTCTGCGCGTTCAGGTAGATCGAACCGCGCGCGCTCTCCCGGCTCCCGAGCTTCTCGCCGGAGTCGAGCGTCGCGCGCCAGTACCACTCGCCGTCCCAGGCGTGCTCGTTGATCGCCGCGACGAGCGCCTCGCGGCGCCGCGCGAAGTCTGCCGCCCGGGCCGGCTCCCCCGTCCGCCGCCAGAGCTCGCTCCAGTCGGCGAGGAGGCCCGCGAGGAAGTGGGCGAGCCAGACGGACTCCCCCATCTCCTCGAGGCCCGCGGCGGAAAGGCCGTCGTTCCAGTCCCCCGCGCCGATGTACGGAAGGCCGCGCGGGCTCGTCCGCCGGGAGACCCGCTCGAAGGCGCGGAGGACGTGCTCGGTCAGCGGCGCCGGCTGCGGGTCGTCGAGGAACGGCGCCCGGTCGGCGAGGACCGAGAGGTCCCCCGTCTCCTTCACGTACGCCGCGGCGACGAACGGAAGCCAGAGGAGGTCGTCCGTCATCTTCGTGACGTGGCCCAGCTCCGAGAGCGGGTGCCACCAGTGGTAGACGGAGCCGTCGGCGAACTGGTGCGCCGCGTGGAGGGCGATCTGCTCCCGGGTCCGCGCCGGGTCGATCGTCAGCCAGACCTGCGAGTCCTGGAGCTGGTCGCGGAAGCCGTAGGCGCCGCTCTGCTGGTAGTAGCCGCAGCGCCCCTGGATCCGGGCCGAGATCGCCTGGTAGCGGACCCAGTCGTTCAGGAAGGCGTCGAACGTGGCGTCGGGCGTGCTGACACGGTGAGAGGCGAGGAGGCGGCGCCACTCCTCGCGAGCCGCCTCGAGCGAGGCGTCGAACGCCGCGACGGCGCCGAAGCGTGCGAGGAGCGCGCGCACGCCCTCTTCCGTCTCCGCCGTCGCGATCGCGAAGCCGAGGTCGAGCGAGCCTCCCGCGCCGAGCTCCACCGGCACGCGGAGAGCGCCGACGGCGTCGCCGTGCCGGCCGAAGAGGCCGGGCCATGGGGCGCCCGAAAGCGCCGCGGGCGCGGCAAACGAGCCGAGCCGTCCGAGGAAGGCGGCCTTGTCCCCCTCCGCCTCGGCGACGCGGATCGTGCAGGCAAACGCGCTCACGTAGGGGAAGGAGGTGTTCCAGTGCCCCCAGCGGGCCGACCCGACCTCCCACATGTGCGACCGGGCGAAGACGGCGTTCCGCTCCGCGTCCCGCTCGCACTCGAGGAAGAGCTTCGTGAACTCCCGCCGCGGCGACGGCGTCACCCCGCAGTTCCACTCCACGAACGCGACGAGCTCGAGGCGGCGCGGGGCGCCGCTCTCGTTCGTCAGCCGAAGCCGCCAGAGCTCGGCCGTCGCCTCCGGGTCGACGAAGAGCGTCCACTCCGATCCGACGCCGTGGAGCGCGACACGGAACGTCGTGGAGCCGATCCCGTGCCGGCACTCGAAGCGGTCGTAGACGGGGCGCGACGGAGCCGGGGCGAGCGGCCACGACTCCCCCGTCTCGACGTCCCGGAGCCAGAGGAAGCGCCCGGAGGAGTCGCGCGTCAGGTCCTGCTCCCAGCGCGTCACGACGGCGAGCTGGGAGTTGTCGACCCAGGTGAAGCCGGAGCCCGTCTGGCTCACGACGAGGCCGGCGCGGCGGTTCGCGATGACGTTCACCCAGGGGCGGGGCGTCCGCGGGTCGGTGACGACGTACTCGAGCCCGTCGTCGCCGAAGCGCCCGTAGGCGTTCGCCGCGTCGACGCGGCGCGCGGGGGGCTGGCTCATGAGTCCTCCGAAAGGGCGTTCGCGTGCCGTCGGGGTCGCGTCACGGCCGGACGACGACCTCGGCGGGAAGGGTGCGGACGACGACCTCTCCGGCCGGGGAGAGAGGCAGGGGGCGGCCGTCGACGGTCGCCGTCCGCGGGATCGCGGGGAGGGGCGGCTTCAGGACGAGGCCGCCGGGAGGGAGCTCGCGCAGGCCCGAGAGGCGGACGCGGACGTCCGTCCCTTCGGCCGCGAGGGAGAGGTCGAGGAGACCGTACGGGGTGCCGAGCCCCCTCACCGAGACGCCGCGCTCCGAGCGGATCCACCGCTCCGGGAGTCCGGCGCCGACGACGAGGGAGGAGTCCTCCTCCCGCTCGTACGCGAAGAGATCGAGGAAGGAGCGCGCGAAATCGGAGCCGACCCAGGTGTGCGGCATGTCGCCGACGAACTTCGGAGTCCGCGGGTCGCGCCAGACGACCTCGCCCCACTGGTTCCACGCGGCGGGGCGCAGGTCGCGAAGGAGGCTCTCCGCGACGCGGAGCGCCTCGTCGCGCCGGCCCAGGCGCACGAGGGCGCCGACGTTTCGCCACTCGTAGGGAGTGTAGGAATCCCCCTCCCCCGCCTCGCGCTTCGCGAGGTTCTCGACGTACTTCGCGAACGTCCGTCCGAGCGCGGCGCGCGGCAGACGCGCCTCCGCGCCGCCCGGCGAGAGGGCGACCGTCGTCGACGTCGCGTCGAAGTCGCCGAGCTCGGCGCAGCCTGGCACGTAGTCGATCCCGTGCCTCTCCATGACGAGGCGGATCGAGGCGTGGAGGTCGGCCGCGAGCTCGTCGCGGATCTCGGCGAACGCCTTCGCTTCCTCGTCCTTCCCGAGGAACGTCGCGAGGAAGACGGCGTCCTTCAGGCCGCGGAGGCCGAAGAAGCCGTCCCAGTAGGAGTGCATCGGTTTCGCCGAATACCCCTCGTGGCTGATCGACTCGGGGAGGAGGCCGTAGAAGACCCGCTTCTCATTCGTCTCGTACTCCGGCGTCCGGCGCTTCTGCCGGAGCGCGTCGATGTACGAGACGGCGGAGACGACGTGCGGCCACATCCGCGCCGCGAGGCCCCGGTCGCGTGTGTATCGGACCGTCTCGCCGATCAGGAAGAGGAGCTGCCCGTGGCTGTCGTTCTCGGGGACGCCGTCGGCGCCGCGCGCGTCGACGCAGCACGGGACGCGCCCGTCCTCGCCCTGGTAGCCCGCGAACCACATCAGGAACGAGCGGGCGACGCCCCCCTGTCCGAGCCGGAGGAGCGCCTCCGAGGTGAGCGAGCCGTCCCGGATCCAGGAACGGGCGTAGGAGCGCGAACCGGGCTGGATCGCCGGGCCGTCGCGGTTCACGAGGACGAACGCGAGCTGGGAGCGGAGGACCTTCACCCACCGTTCCGCCTCGGGCGGGACGTCGAAGGCGACCCGGTCGAGGCGGCTCCTCCAGGCGGTGCGCTCGCGCGCGAGGAGCGACTCGAAGAGGGCAGAGGCCTCGGCGGGCGGGAGGCCGGGCCACGGCTCCGTCCCGAGCGCCGCCGCGAGCTCAGTCGGCACGCGCGACCTGTCGAACGGGATCGCGAGGACGACCTCGCGCGAACTTCCCCCCGGGACGACGAGGTCGAACGCGAACGCGCCCGAGGCGAAGCCGGTCGGGTCGCTCACGGCGGGCGCCGGAGGGAAGGAGCCGGCGCAGAGGTGGTTCGAGACGTCGCCCGCGTCGAGCGTCGTCGCCCCGGTCGCCGAGGGCGGCACGAGCGCGGCGACGACCCGCTCGCCGTTCACGCGAGCGCGCGCCCCCTCGAACGCGAGCGACCGGATCTCGGAGGCCCCGCCCGGCGTCCCGAGGAACTGCCACGGCGGGTTCACCTGGAGCGGCCGGATCGCGAGGACGAGCCGCACCTTCCGCTCCTCCTTCGTCAGGTTCGCGACCCGGTAGCGCGCGAGGAGGGCGGAGGCGCCCGGGAGCCCCGTCGCGAGCGCCGTCACCTCGAGGCGCGTCTCCCCCGCGTCCCACGTCACCGAGGGGATCGGCAGGTCGCCGTCGACGAGGGCGGGACGCGACGTCACGTCGGCCCAGGTGAGAAGACGGCCCCCGGCGATCAGGAACGGCTCGATCGAGAAGAGGCCGGCGCCCGCCTCGAGCGCGCCGTCCTCCGAGAGGAGCCCCTCGTCCGGGTCGCCGTCGACGCCGACGACGGTCCAGTACGACTGCTCGCCGGCGAGATACCGCGGCCAGGAGCCGCGGGGCGACTCCTTCGCGACCTCGGCGAGGAACGCGTTCGGCGTCGCCGCGAAGGCGAGCGGCTTCACCGAGACCTCCTTCAGCTCGTACGGCTCCGGCCGCGGACCTTCGAGGAGGCGAAGCCGGATCGCCCGCGCCTCGCTCTCGGGGAGGGCCAGGAGGTCCCGCCCGCCGTTTCCGCTCGCCACCTCGCGAACCGTCCGCCACGTGGCGCCGTCTTCCGAGAGATCCACGCCGTAGCGGCTCGCGTACGCGCCGCCGTGCTCGACGACGAGCCCTCCCAGCTCTCGCAGCGCGCCGAGGTCGACCCGCCACTCGGCCGGGCCGGCCCGCGCCGCGCGCCACGACGTCGCCGGGTCTCCGTCCGCCGCGAGCGCGGCTTCGTGTCCCGGGGCGGACGAGGAGGCGGCCCAGGTCGGCGGCCGGGCGGGCGGCTCGGGCGGAAGCTCGAGGAGGACGAGGTCGGCCACCTCGAGCCACCCCTTGCCCCCCTTCCCGGCCGTCACCGTCACCTCGATCGACCCGATCCGCGACGGCGCGCCGCCTCCCGCGGGGCCCCAGGCGAACTCCACCTGCCGCTGCTTCACGCGGAGCGGCTCGAACGCGGCCGGGAACGTCGCGATCCGCTTCCGGAACCACCAGACGTTCTCGCCGGAGGGGTCGGCGAGCTTCAGCTCGAGGTCGTTCGGGAGCGCCTCGCCGCGGAGGCGCATCCGGATCTCCCACCGCTCCGGGAGGACGAGGTCGACCTTCCGCGTCGCCGCGGCCCAGCCCGCCTTCCCGCCGAAATCGAAGTCGAGGCGGACCGCGTCGCGCGCCGCCGGCGCGACGCGCAGGAAGACGCCCGGCGCCGGCGCGGCGGTCCAGCCCGTCCCGCCGAGAGGCGACGTCTTCGGCGTCGGCGCGGCGGCGAGGAGGACGAGCGAGGCGGCGACGAGGGCGAATCGCTTCATTCCTTGATGCTCCCGGCCGTGATGCCGTCGATGTACGAGCGCTGGAGGAAGAGGAAGAGGAGGAGCGCGGGGAGGACCGTCACGACCGCCCCGGCCATCATCAGCTCCGTGTCCTGGACGTGCTCCCCTGCGAGGCTCGCGAGGGAGACCGTCAGCGTCCACTTCGCGTCGTCCGTCAGGACGATGAGCGGCCACATGAAGTCGTTCCAGGTGCCGAGGAACGTCAGGACGCCGAGCGTGACGAGGATCGGCCGGCAGAGCGGGAGGACGATCGACCAGAAGATCCGGAGCTCCCCCGCCCCGTCGATCCGCGCCGCGTCGAGGAGCTCGTCCGGGACCGAGGAGGCGAACTGCCGAACGAGGAAGATCCCGAAGATGCTCGCGATCCCCGGCAGGATCACCCCCGCGAAGGAGTTGACGAGCCCCATCGACCGGAGGAGGAGGAAGACCGGGAGCATCGCGACCTGCCCCGGGATCACCATCGCCGCGAGGAGCCCCGTGAAGAGGCGGCCCCGCGCCGGGAAACGGAGCTTCGCGAAGGCGTAGCCGGCCGCGGCATTCACGACGACGGAGAGGAGCGCCGCGCAGAGCGCGAGGACGGTGCTGTTCACGAAGCTCCGTCCGAGGTCGAGCCTCACGAAGAGCTCGCGGTACTGCGCGAGCGTCGCCTTCGCCGGCAGGAGCGGCGGCGGGGAGGCGTTCGCCTCGCCCGTCGTCATGAACGAGGCCGAGAGCATCCAGAGAAGAGGCGCGAGCGTGACGACGGCCCCGGCGACGAGCGCCGCGTGGAGGGCGAGGGAGGTGAGCGCCCTTCGGCTCACGCGTCGCCCCCTCTCTGGAGCCGGCGCTGGAGGAGCGTCGCGGCGAGGATGACGGCGAACAGGACGAAGGCGATCGAGGCGGCCGAGCCGATGCTCCACCAACGGAAGCCCTGCTTGTACATGAAGAGGGCCACCGAGAGCGTCGCGTTCATCGGCCCCCCCTCGCCCCCCGAGAGGACGTACGGCTCGGCGAAGAGCTGGAAGTAGCCGATCGTCGTCGTCAGGCCGACGAAGAGGAACGTCGGGGCCAGGAGCGGGACCGTGATGCTCCGGAAGCGCTGGAGCGGCCCGGCCCCGTCGATCCGGGCCGCCTCGTAGAGGCTTTCCGGGATCGCCTTCAGCCCGGCGACGAAGATGATCATGTTCGCGCCGAAGTTCTTCCAGGCCGCCATCAGAACGATCGCGGGCATCGCCCAGTGCGGGTCGCCGAGCCAGTCGACCGGCCCGATCCCGAAGGAGCCGAGCGCGGCGTTGAGGAGGCCGAAGCGCGGGTGGTAGAGGTAGCGCCAGACGGCGGCGACGGCGACGAGCGTCGTGACGACCGGCGCGAAGTAGACCGTCCGGAAGAGGCCCGGGAAGCGGACGAGGCGGTGGTTCAGGAGGAGCGCGGAGCCGAGGGAGAGCGAGACGGTGAGCGGTCCGCCGACGAGGACGAAGAAGAACGTGTTCCCGAGCGCCTTCCAGAAGACCGGGTCGTGGAGCAGGCGGGCGTAGTTCCCGAGACCGACGAACCGGGCGGTCGACGGGTCGCCGATCGCGTAGAGGTCGAAGTCGGTCAGCGACAGGAGGAGCGCCGCGACGACCGGCAGCGCGAGGAAGAGGGCGAGGAGGAGGAGGCCGGGGGCGACGAGGAGGAGGCCCGCCCGCGCCTCGCGCGCCCGCCACGAGGAGAGGCGCCTCACGGCTTCTCCCCCGCGGCCTTCCTCTCGAGGAGCCACCGGCGCTTCGCGAGGATCGCGTCGACGTCGGCGTCGAGCGCGGCGAGCGAAGCGTCGAGGTCGCGCGTCCCGCGCGCCACCGGCTCCAGCCGCTCCCAGACCTTCGCGGCGATCTGCTCCCACTCGGGGACCTTCGGCGTCGCGCGGACGTGCTCGAGCTGGAGGCGGAACGACGCGGTTCGCGCGTCGCTCGCCAGCGCCGGCTCGTCCCACGCGGAGCGCCGCGCCGGGAGGTCGCCGCAGAGCTGCCAGAAGCGCTTCTGCGTCGCCGGCTCCGAGAGGTACTCGACGACCTTCCAGGCGTCGTCCTTCCGGGTCGACGAGCGGAAGACGACGAGGCTCGAGCCCCCTGCGAGCGAGACGCCGGGCCACGGCATCCCGTCGGGCGCCGGGAGCGGCGCCGTCGCCCAGGAGCCCTGGAGGCTCGCCGGGAGCCGGCGCCGGAACTCCCCGAGGTTCCACGGCCCGGTGACGTACATCGCGAACTCGCCCGCGGCCATCTGCTGGTAGAGGTTCGCGACCTGGGTGTTCGCGAGCGGCGGCGCGAGGCCGTCGCGGTAGAGGCCGACGAAGAACTCGGCCGCCCGCCGGAACTCCGGGGCCCGGAAGGCGCCGTGTCGGGCGCCGTCCGAGAGGAGCTCCGCCCCCGCGGCGACGGCGAGGGCCACCGGCTGCGCCCACTCGTTCGTCGGGAGGAGGAGCCCGTAGCGCCCGTCGCCCCCTCTCCGCTTCACCGCCTCCATCGCCGCCCGCCAGCCGCTCCAGCTCCGCGGGAGCTCCGGGACGCCGGCGGCGGCGAGGAGGTCCGAGCGGTAGAAGACGAGGCGCGTGTCGACGTACCACGGCACGCCGTAGAGCGTGCCGTCGAGGACGTTCGTCTCCCAGATCCCGGGGAAGGTGTCGTCCGGGCGGACGGCGGCGCTCGCGGCGACACGCGCGTCGAGCGGCTCGATCGCGTCGAGCGCGGCCATCTCCGGGATCCAGGTGTTCCCCATCTGCGCCACGTCGGGAAGCTCCCGGCCGACGTAGGCCGTCAGGAGCTTCTCGTGCGCCGCCGTCCAGGGGATCTGCTGCACCTCGACGCGGAGGCCGGGGTGCCGCCTCTCGAGCTCGGGGACGAGCTCGCGGACGACCTCGCCCTCGCGGCCAAAGGCCCAGAGGCGGACCGCCTCGCCGCGCTCTCCCCCGCGCGCGCAGGCCGTCGCCGCGGCGAGGAGGAGGCCGCAGGCGATCGCCCTCAACGGGTCGCCGCCTCCCCGCTTCGCGCCGGCGCCGCCCCCTCCTCGAGCCAGCCGCCCGTGAACCCGGCGCGACGGAGCCCCTCGCGGATCGGCGGCGACCGCTTCATGAGCCGCCAGAGGAGCCCGCTCCTCTGGTTCTCGAGCATCAGGACGATCGGCCCCTGGTCGATCCCGAGGTAGTTCGTCGCGTACCACCCGGCCTCCGGCACCACTTTACCGAGCGGCGTCGGGACGTCGTTGAACCGGAACGTCGGGTTGAACGCGTCGAAGAAGCCGTATTCGCCCCAGAGGTGCTCGCCGTGGAGCTTCTTCATCTCCCGGATCGCGGGGAGGACGACCTCCGGCGCGAACGGGAGCGAGGCGGCGGCGGCCATCGGGGTGATCGTCCCGTCGTCGTGCGTCCAGAACGAGGAGACGCCGCGGGCGCCGTAGGTGACGAACTTCCGGGCCCTCCCGTCGACCGTGAGCGTCGCGTCGGCCGGGCCGTCGCAGGCCGAGAGGCCCCAGACGTCGGGCCCGTAGCCGAGGAAGCCTTCCGGGTTCCGGATCGCGTAGGCACGCTGGGCGAGGACGGCCCGGCGGGAGTTCTCGAAGTAGTCGATCCCCTTCTCCCGCAGGAAGGCGTCCCGGATCCCGCGGAAGTCGACCCAGATGTGCGAGAACTGGTGGCCGAAGAGCGGCGCGAAGTTCACGTAGGTCTGCCCCTCGTGCTCTGCCCACCTGTAGGTCGAGACGAACGTCTCCCACGCCCCGTCCGTCGCCGGGTGCGTCGGCGAGCCGAGCGCGAGGAGGTAGAGAACCATCGACTCGTCGTAGCCGTGCCAGTCCGCCGGTCCGAAGCCGGTCTCCGGCAGCCAGGCCATGGCGACGCGGGGCGGGCGCGGCTGCATCCACCGCCAGTCGACCCGCTCGTAGAGCCTCTTCGCGAGGTCGCGGACCTCGGCCTCCGCCGCGTCGTCGCGGTCGAAGTAGAGCCCCGCCGAGAGGGCCCCGGCGAGGCAGAGCGTCGTGTCGATCGAGGAGAGCTCGACGTCCTTCCCCCACCTCTTCCCCGTCTCCATGTCGAGGAAGTGGTAGAAGAACCCCCTGTAGCCCGTCATCCCCTCAGCCGCCGTTCCCTGCGGGGCGTTCCAGAGGAACCGGAGGGTGACGAGGACGCGCTCCCGCGCCTCCTCGCGGGTCACCCAGCCCCGCTCGGCCCCGACGAGGTACGCCGAGAGGCCGAAGCCGACGGCGGCGACGCTCGAAAACGACGGGGCGGGCCAGCGGTCGGGGACGAGGCCGTTCCGCGGGTTCGCCGTCTCCCAGAACCAGCGGAACGTCCGGTGCTGCAGCTCTTCGACGAGAGGGTCGAGGACCCGGGAAGGGACCGGGAGCTCGGCCCCGTCCGGGGACGGGACGACGCGCGCGGGCGAGGCCGTTTCCTCACCCGCGCGCGCGGAGGACGGGGAGCCGCAGCCCGCGGCGAACGCCGCGAGGAGGAGCGTCGCGACGGCTCGGGACGCGGGCCGCGGGCTCACGTAGGCCTCGTCAGAAGCCGAAGCTCGCGCCGAGCTGGATCCGGCGCGGGTTGTAGCCCTCGTT
>ENA-UPTA01005806-UPTA01005806.1-activated-sludge-metagenome-genome-assembly--contig:-NODE-5806-length-11157-cov-9.289858_pt1 | contig 11157 bp, 12 predicted proteins | sample MGYA00238184_ERZ773361 | MGnify/ENA primary metagenome ERZ773361 (study PRJEB29100, sample SAMN05720205) | activated sludge metagenome | isolation source: anaerobic digester from wastewater...
GGCGCGTCCAAATGCGGCTAAAACTCAACCAAGAGATACCACTATGCCGCTACATGACAGCACATATTACATCGCAGACCAGATTGTTGTTTGGCTGGACAACTTGAGTGATCTTTTTGACGCCCTAAAGAGCGCCGGGAGGCTACACACCGGTACGACGTATTGGGAAGCTGATTTTATGCCATTGTAATTATAGATGAACAGGCCATAGGTATCCCGTGAGTATGATGCAACGACGCAAAGGCAAGGCCGGCGAACAAGAGCTAGCCCGATTGCTACGCAATAATCTGTCAATTGACGTTACCCGCAATCTCATTCAGGCCCGCAATGGAGGAGCGGATTTAGTGGGCTTGCCAGGGTTCGCATTGGAAGTAAAACGTAGCAAGCAAGCGCGGATAGGCGCTTGGTGGCTACAGACTTGTCAACAAGCGCGCGCAGCAAACGCGCTGCCGGCGCTAGCGTATCGCTTAGATTTTCAGGAATGGCATTTTGTGTTGCCGCTCACAGCACTGGGACTTGCGGAGCCTGGCCCAGATCACTGGAAACTGCGAATCGACGTAAACATGGACGCGTTTTTAGCTATTATCGGACCACTGCTCGCAGTAGCAGAAAAAAGATCCATGCATTCACCCATAGATATCGGAGCCACAACCTCCACAGCACTGAACGCGCTCAGAGCACGTGCACGGCGCGCGTCGTGATCGTATGATGTCCATATCTTCACAGATCATGGAGCGCGGCCATGGACCCAATCACATCAATGCCAGCCGGCAACGGATTGAGGCTGGCGAAAATCGTCAAATCGCATCCGAGCGGACAAGCACACGACATCGTGTTTCTTGATGATTTCTCGCGCGCAGCTGGCGTACAAAGCATTGCTACACACGCCAGCAACAATGCAGGCACTGTCGATATGCATCGTCCGGACACGGACTCGGCCAACCCATGGAACCCCGAACTGCAAAGCGTTCACGATCAAACAAAACGCGACATCGTCGCTGTCGTCGGGTTTATGGGCGTCACGCCCATTATCATGGGGCATTTGCCGCCGGCGCTGGCGCAGCTGAATTTTCCAGATAGCGATCGATGGGCGAATTTGCATATCGAACGACATGCAAGCGATTTAGTTCAAAGCACTGACGACAAAGCTAATTTTTCTCTTCGCCACCCTTCCGGCGCGTTTATTACGATTAGCACAAATGGCATGCCACCCGATTTTTCGGGTCAAGATTTTGACCACCTGTTCAAGCTGACACGCAACAAAACCGAAGCCCCCATTATCCGTATCGAAAACGGACACTCGACGATTACGATGCTGGCTGATGGGACGATCGAAATCACTGCCGACAATCTAGTCAAAATCACTGCCGGCCTGATTGCTCTAAACTGACATGGGCCAGCCTGTTGCACGACAGGGCGACACGATCGCACATGGCGGCTCAGTAACGGGCGTGATCACGGCAGGCAGTGGCAACGTCTTAACCAACGGGCAGCGAACAGCACGACAAGGCGACGCCGTTTTTTGCGTTTTGCACGGCACGCAAGTCATCACGGGCGGCAGCAAAACAGTCCTCACGAACGGCAAACGCACAGCCAGAAAAGGGGACGCCTGTTCATGCGGAGCCATTATTCATAGCGGCAGCAACAACGTATTAGCAGGCGGGTAAGTGACATGACCGACAAAACCGGGCAACAACCCGTCTCGCAAAAAGCGCGGCCCATGGCCCTGTTTATGACGGCGGCAGGCGGTTTTGGCGAGCTAGGGACGATTGGATCTATTGCGGGAGTACTCGGAAATACGCTGAACGCGGCCAGCCTTGTGCTGCCCGTTGGGATGGGCTGGGGATACCTCTTCTGGCTACGCCCCGAAGAAATTATCTACAACCACCCCACGCGGGCAAGCGTCATTCAAACACTGGGCGGAGCGTGGATGGATGACTTTGGCGAAGGCGTGACGAATATCACGCTCACAGGACACACCGGATGGAGACCCAGCGGCAGCAGTTTGCTCGGCGGCGAAGCGGCATTCCTCGCGCTACGACACGGATGTTTTGAACTGTATCATCAGCAGCGCGACGCTGCTGCCGCATCAGGGCTGGATCCGGATAGCGTGCAGATGATTTTCGTCGATACGCTCAATGATACGTGTTATGTCGTCTATCCGTTTTCGATGACACCGCGCAAACACAAATCACGTCCACTTCTATTTCAATATCAGCTGCGGCTGATCGGACTGCAGCGCCTCATATGAACGATATTCCCATCCCATCCCTAGACCCGTCAACAGCCGACACCGCCGACATCTTGCTGGCTGTTGCAGCCCTGCTGGAGGCTAACGGCGCGCAGCTACCGCGACCGTGGACTTACATGTCTAGCGGCCTGCTCAAACTACTGGCAGCAGCATTGCGCAACGATAATACGGCTGATTTTCACGCCGACGCCGAACTGGCCATGCGTTGCATGCACAGCGGAATGATCGCTTGCAGCTTGCTGCGAGACGCCAGCGCGATGCCAGAGCGCTTTCGCTACGGACAAGCACAGTTTGCGCACAAAAGCGCCTGGCTCGCGCTTGTCATGGGCTGGCCATTTCCATCCGCCCCGCAGTATCAGCCACCGCGTGAAATCAGCAATCTGTCCCCGCGACGTATCGCCCCAACAACGAGCGCTCCCAGTGCGCGCGACATCGAAGCGCTACTAGCGCAGCCGGCCAGCATGGATATCGCCAGCATCAACACGTATCTACAAACGATACCCGCCGGAATCTGGATACAAGGAATTTCCGCATGAGTACGACCGCGCCATTCCGTGTTGCGACAGTTTACGTCGGCGATTCGTTGCGCATCATTGCGCTGCGCGAATTAAACGACGCAATGCGCTGGCCGGAGCTGGCTGACCTGAATCAGCTACAGCCGCCATACATCATTGAAAGCATTGATGCACAGCAGAGAATACCTCACACGTTACTGTGGGGTGACACAATTCTTATCCCGTTATCCACCAGCGCCACGCCGCCTGCGACACTCAAAACACTGTACGGGACAGATATAGCGCTACAAAACGGACAACTCACCGCATCAAACGGAGATTGGGCGCTCGCTACGGGCTCCACGAATTTGCTCGCGGCGTTGCATCGGCGGCTGCAGACGCCGCACGCTAATTTGCCGGCACATCCACAATATGGATGCAATATCGCGCGCATCATTGGATTCAAGATTCAACCCGTCGCCCTCCTACTGGGGGCGGCGTATGTCAAATCGGCCCTGCTTGACGATGCGCGCATCCAGGCGGTGTTGCAGCTCACGTATCAAGTGCTCGGCGACACAGTAAGCTATGCAGCTATCGTGCTCCCCATCGGCAGCAGCGTCAGCTTAACAATGAACATCGTGTTCCCCTTACAAAATCACACGTAACGCAACGATATGCCCATGCCACGGTTGTTGTTTTTGAAATCGCACAACATCAGCGAGCCGCTCGACGAACTCATCCAAGAGCACGCACGCCTTGTCGCTGTGTTGCGCTCCCCCGATCATCGCGACGACCAGCGCGAGGCGAGGCGGCAAGCGGACGAATTGCGCAAATATCGCCGGAAACGCCGCAAAGCCCAGCAGCAGACAGCTGTAGGAGCAAAAACAGATGATTGACGAGCTAACGCCAAGATCGTTTATCACGATTACGAACGGGCTCATTGCGTACGCGCGCGGCACCAACAAAACGATCACAGACTACAACATTGGCAGCGTCGCACGTACTTTGCTAGAAGCGCCCGCGATCGAAATCAACGCATTATCGCAGTCGTTCATGAGCGCGCTGTTAGCCGCCATCCCGATCGCTATTTACAATGGATTTTCGTTTCAAGCGCTGCCAGCCAGCGCCGCCAGCGGTTACGTCACGTTTTTCAATGATCCTGACTATCCGGAACACGTTGTTGTGCCCGCTGGAACGCTCGTGCGCGATCCACTAAAAAGCGTGACATATGCAACGCAAGCCGATGCCGAGATGGCGGCCAACGACACCGAGGTCACCGTCGCCGTCGCCGCAACGAGTGTCGGCACGCCGGGCAATGCCGAGCCAAACACGCTACTAGCCTATGTCCCGATTATCTCCGGCGTCACAGTCAACAATATCCACTCCATTACAGGAGGATATGACGCCGAAAGCGCGGACGCACAACGCCAACGCTTCGCTCGATACATTCAGAGCCTCGCGCGCGGCACAAACGGCAGCTTGGAATATATCGCGCTAACAGGGGCGATCTTTAGCAACGAAGGGCTTGTCATTGAGCGAGCAGCCCGCATCCGTATCGACGAATCCGCAGGACATGTCATTGTGTTCGTCTCGAATGGCAGCTCGGCGACATCGCCGGAACTCATTGCTGATATTCAGCGCAAAATCGATGGCGGATATGACAGCGCCAGCGCCACTTGGATCGCCGGCTATCGCCCCGCCGGCATGCGTGTCGATGTTATGCCGTTTTCGCTGGAAACACTCGACATCATCATCGAATGCGATGTCGATAACGCCAACGCGACCGACACGACACGCAACATGATCCGCGACGCGATTACGGCGGTCTTGCTCAACCCGCCTCACGATACGCTGCTGCGACCCGGCGATATCCTCAGCGCCGTATTGCAGTTACCCCCGATCAATGGAGCCGTTTTGTTGTCGCCTACCACGGCCACCACCGTCGCCAACAATACATTGCTGCAGCTCGGGACGCTCACACTGACATGGGCATGATCCGCGCACTGCAAAACAATCTGCCGCGCACCTTCGAGATTCAGCCGGCACCAGAAAGCGCACTGGTTGTGCAATATCACGCCGCGTGCACGCTGACTATCAATGCACACGATCAGCTGCTGATTTCGCTCAGCGCGATCAACGTCACCATAGACCTGGCCGACCACACACTAGAAACACTCTCTAACACGCTGGCCGGGCTCGGATTTTCCGTGATTCAGCAGAATGCGGCATTTTTAGCGTATGACGCGCGCATCCTGATTGCGCAAGACGGGCAATATGCGGGGGGCGATCATATTGCGCTACAAGCGTTTACGAATCCGCTATGGAGCATTATCAAGCCATTGGCGGCCGCCCTGGAAGAGGCGGACGGGCATCGGCTAGCATTTTTGACACAGCTGAATCTGCCGGACGCCGCCGCATTTTGGGCGGACACGTGGGGCGATTATTTTGGCGTTCCGCGACGAATAAACGAAGTTGATGCACATTACACGCAAAGAATCATCGCAGAAGTTTTTAAGGCCCGAAACACAACGATTGCGATTGAGCAGGGCATTCGTGAATCGTTAGACGTTCAGATCACGATTATCGAGCCATGGCGACGCATGTTTAAACTGTCCGGATCACGCTTGTCAGGGCGTGACGCATTGCCCGGCAGTTATTATCAGTATCACATCCTGCATCCGATTAGTGACGATGATGTTGACTGGCCGATTGCACTGGCGGAAATTGATCGGCTGCGGCCAGCCGGCAGCGTCATCGTATTTCCGCGTAACGAACATAGCGGCATCGATTTTACGGTACCCGATCAACTCGCTGTCATTGGCGATCATGGCCACTTACACAGCGCTGCCGTTTTTATGCGCGGCGGCATCCTCAGCAGCACGCTGATTCTGTCCAATAACGAGAACGCCGCTATCTCCCTCGCCGGCGAATATTCGCGCATGCACAGCGTGGCGCTGGTGTGTTTCGTGCCGGATGGCGACCCCACATGGGGCGTTAGCGCATGGGATACAAGAACCTGGTACAGCGCTAGTCAATTTGTGAGCGGAGAACTGACAGCCGATAGGCATCACAGCAGCATGCCGTAACCGGAACGCCGGAACGGCTCATTGAGGGATTGATTATGTCAACAAATGTTATTGCCGTGTCTGGATTTCGAGTCTGCGCCGCTATCGCGATCAAGACACAAACATTACACATGGCATGGGGGACGGGTGACCCCGCGTGGGATAGCGCAATGGAAGCGGCGTCCATCAGCGACGCGGCATTACACAACGAGCTAGGACGCAAAGCTATGACGCAAGTCGCCTATGTGACTCCTGACGATGCTGGCGATATCGTACTATCGAATCAGACGTACTCAATCAGTAGCGCCGCAACGCGCCATTTATATTGCAAATGCGTGTTTGAGGCGGCGGAAGAGAGTAGCGCAACGATCCGAGAAATTGGGATTTTCATGAATTCAATCCCGGCGAGCGGACATGAAAGCGACGCATACCTACTACCCGCTAACGTGCAGACGCCCGGCATTATGATGCTGGAAGACCGATTTGTCGGTGTCATCAGAACCCCGACCAATCGCGAGCTTTTTGAATACGTTATGACAATCTAACCAGCCTATACAAGCCCCTTCAAAGGGGCTTCGAAGGGGCTTCAAAGGGGCTTCAAAGGGGATCTTGAATATGGCGCTAACTTATCCGGCTGATTATTTTGATCGCACTGACGCGTCGAAGCGTTTCGACGCGCACTTATTTCTTGCAAATCGCGTGTTGCAATCTGCAGAGCTCAACGAACTACAAGCGGAAATGCGGGCGCGCGTTCGGGGAATTGGTGACGCTCTATTCGCAGAAGGCGCGGTCATTAAGGACGCGCAGATTTCCATCGACCCCGATTCCGGAGTGACTCAATGTCAATCCGGAATTGTGTACATGAACGGAAAAGCGTACGGCGTTCCGTCCGCGAGCATCACAATCCCACTGAGCGGCACTGTCAGCGTCGGAATTTATCTGATCAACACGATCATTACGCCGCTCGATGATAGCAGTCTGCGCGATCCAGCTGTCAATAGCACAAACTTCCAAGAACCGGGTGCTGATCGCCTCAAAGTGCTCCCGACATGGGGTAGCAGCGCGAGTGCCCCCGCTGGCGACAGTAATGACTATAATTACTATCCAATCTACACGGTGATTGATGGTGTCCTGCAGCCGTACCATAAGCCCCCAGACCTGACCCCGATTGCCTTGGCGCTGGCGCGCTACGACGTACAAAGCACCGGCTCTAACTATGTCAGCTCCGGGTTTGATGTCCAGCAATTGCCTGATGTCGGCGATCAACAGCAATTCATGCTGACAGAAGGCGTTGCGCGAATCAATGGCATTGAGCTGGACATTCCGCATTCCACCCGAACGTTTTACAGCGCCGTGCCAGACTTAGCGAGTGTCAGCGCTGAATCGCATCTTGCGAGCGCGAGCCCGCAAATCGTCACATTGAATCATGCGCCCCTTGACGCCGTCATCATTATTCTGATTACGCGCACGATTACACTTGAAAATGTCGTGCGCGGCGTCACGCCTGGCGGCTTGGATAGCCTCGCTCATAACAGCGTGATACAGCTCACGCTAGTCAAACAGGGCGCAACAACGTATGCGGCTGGCACAGATTACACACTCAGCGGCGATCAGATTAGCTGGGCTCCGGGAGGAGCAGAACCAGCCGGCGGCTCCACCTACCAAGTCACCTACACATATACCGCTGTCTATCCCAATGAACCCACGATCTTGGGCACGACCAGCGCCACCAGCGTGCAGATCATCGGAGCTACAACAGGCAGCAATATCCTGATCGGATATACGTGGCGCATGCCGCGTTACGACCGCATGTGTATCGATTCAGATGGGGTCATCACGTTCGTGCGAGGCGTCAGCCAAACGTCGCTGCCCGTTCCGCCGCCAGTCCCCAATAATTTGCTCCCACTGGCCACGATTTTACAAACGTGGGATAGCGCCACACGCACATGTACGCCGGACGCCGTGCGGATGGTCAGCATGGCAGAGCTGCGGAGTTTCTCGCGGCGGCTGGATGATCTATACGCGCTTGTCGGCGACTGGCGGCTCGCGATCGCCACGAACGCAACGGATCCAGCTACAAAACGCGGGTTGTTTGTCGATTCGTTCGCTAACGACAATATGCGCGACATCGGATTGCCACAAACCGCCATTACGAACAATGACGCCCTCACATTGGGGGTCGATTGGACAGTGCACGATATTTCGTTGTCCAACGTGAACACGCTCGATACCGCAGCCCCCGCCGTGATCTTGGCCCAAGGGCTCGCAACGGACAGTACGGCTATCAACCCATACATGGCGTTCGCACCGATCCCCGCCGAAGCCGTACTAGAACCAGCTATCGATTTCTGGACAGAGACACACGATGTCTGGGGCACGCAAATCGTAAAACGAAACGGCTGGAACGGCGGGGCTGCGGCATCCATCGCGCAAGCCGCATTATCGGCGTGGACAGATCGTGGAGCCGTCACGAGCACGTACAGAGTCGGAGCAGGCGGCGGTCCCAATAATAGTCTTGTCACGGCAGAAATTATTACGGACGTTGTAAGTGATTCCGGGGCGCAATATGCTGCAGAGTATTTGCGGCCACTGACAGTGCATTTTACATTGTCAAATTGGGGAAATTTAGAAACGTTGACGCAAGTACTCTTCGACGGCCTCACGGTTACACCCCGTGCAACTCCGTAACAGCAGGATGAGATAATGACCATTCTAACAGCTACAAGTGCAGGCCAGCTCAGCGGCTATTTCGATATTCCAGCAGACGTGCCGGCAGGGTCAAAACAAGTCCAGTTTTATGGGGCAAGCAACTCTGGCAGCTACGCCGAAGCCACCTTTGTCGGGCGCGGACAAATCCAAACACGCGAATTGCATCGCGTCGTGACTATCAATCTATCGGCACGTTTTGTTGATCCTGTCGCCGAAACGTTTACATTACCCGTTGACCGTATGATTGGCGGCGTTCGAGTCAAATTTTCAGCAGGCGGCACCAGCCGCGTCATTGCGCAAATCCGCGAATGCAGCAACGGGTTCCCAACGGCCAGAACGATCACAGACGGCAGTATCCCGCAGAGCGCCATCAACACGGCGTCGAGCGCGTGGACCGAGATTGCATTAACCCCAAGCATCCTGCAGGCAAATCAGGAATATGCGCTCGTCCTGTTGTGCGACGATGCGACGACGGCTGTGCGCGTAGCGACATTGGGGCAATTTGACAGTGTTGCGCAACAATGGATTACAGAACAGCCCTATCAAATCGGCGTACTTCTCAAATCCAGTAACGCGAGCACGTGGACACCGGACCAGACGTCGGATCTGGCATTTCAACTGTTAGAGCCCACTTACACGCCGTTGAATAGCGCTACGAGCGCTGTTTCCAAAACCATCGCCCTTTCATCGTGCAGCGCCACAAGCGCAGATATCGTGCTCGTAATGGCCGCCGTAGAACGGCCCATGACGGGGTGCGATTGCCAATTTGAAATATCGACGTATCCGAACAGCGCAACGACTAATCAATATATCGTCCGCGAAGGGGAGCCGTTGACGCTGCCAACCCAATATAGTGGGCCTATCACATGCAGCGCGATCCTCACCGGCACACTCCACAGCTCGCCCATTCTATACCCGGCCATTCAGCTCGTGACCGGGTGCGGTCGCAACAGCGGGACATCCATTACGCGCTCAATTCCGTGCGGTGCAACCAGCGCCAGCAGCAGCAAAATGACCGTAAACATGACGGCCATTCTCCCGCAGGGCAGCGACGTCACTGTTCAGGCCCAGATCGGCACCAACGCCAGCAATTTGCCGATTTGGGGCAGCGCGTTCAGCCTTGTGGGTACGCCAGTCCCTGTTGGGAATAATGCATACGAGCGCGTCTATACGGCTTCCGGATTTTCTGTTAGTTCCACCAAGGTACTTTTGACCTTGACGGGCACGCCACAAGCTCAGCCTGTCATTCTCAACATGCAAGCGTATTGCGTGTCCATGTAATCGTCGCACACACCGAGCAAACACATGGCCGAATCGATCATTGATCAAAGGACAGTCAATCGCAACTACACGTTGCCGAACGTCGATAATACGCTGCAAACAGACGTCGGACGGATACGCTCGGCGCTGAGCGCGATAGACGAGGATGTTAATAGCTTGCTCGTCAACTATACGCCGGACAACGTGCTAGCAATGCTGCTGACTGTTGACGGGGCAAGCAGCGGCATTAGCGTGCAATATCTGGGCGGGCAGGAGGCGACGTATTTTGCGGCCAGCAGCACGCTAGCGGCACACATCGGCAGCGGGGGCGGGGCGCATGCCGCAGCAACCACCGCGACAGCTGGTTTTATGGACTCCGCATCCGTCACAAAACTGGCCGGCATTGAGGCGGGAGCGCAAGCCAACACAGTCGCCAGCGTGCAAGGCAAGGTCGGTGTCGTCACGCTCTCCGCATCCGACATTAGCGCCGCCCCATCCACGCACGTGGGCAGCGGCGGCACTGCACACGCGACAGTCACGAGTGTGTCGGCAGGCTTTATGACGGCCAGCGATAAGAGCGCGCTTGATTCGGCCTCTTCGACACTGCGCGTCAGCCATCAATTTTTTCTGCGGGGCTAGTTTATGGGTGCAAAACGTCTAGGGGCTGTCGATATTACGGCCAGCACACAAACGCTACTCTACACGCCGCCCACAAATACAGGCGCAGCGATCACTGCGAGCCTATGCAATCGCAACAGCGCCAGCGTCTTGATTAGACTGGCACTCTGCACCAGCGCCAGCAGCGCATCACCGGCAGCAGGGGAGTACGTCGAATATAATACAACCATCCCGGCCAACGGAATTCTGGAACGTACGGGACTGATCGTGGCTAGCGGGCAATATGTCGTCGCGTATTGTAATAGCGCTGGCGTGTCCGGATTGGCATTCGGGATCGAATCACAGCTACCGCCCAACGTCACAGGAGGACGGCTCGGGGCAAACGATATGACGGCAGCTAGCAACACAACGCTATACGCATGCCCGAGCAATTCGCAATCCGTCGTCACTATCAATTGCTGCAATCGCAATAGCGCTAGCTCGACGACAGTCCGTCTCGCGATTTGCAACAGCGCGTCGCCAGCGGCGAGCGAATATATAGAATATGATACCGTCCTACCCGCCAACGGCGTACTAGAACGCACAGGGCTCGCTTTGGATGGCGGAAAATATCTCGTCGGCTACTGCGCGAGCAGCAGCGTTTCTATGACGTGCTACGGATACACAGAGCCATAACATGGCCATCACATGGGAGCATTGATATGGGACGTTCACTAAGCACGACCACACCGGCAAACACGTCTCCAAGCTATCCGTTTGG
>ENA-UPTA01005809-UPTA01005809.1-activated-sludge-metagenome-genome-assembly--contig:-NODE-5809-length-11156-cov-6.523737_pt1 | contig 11156 bp, 7 predicted proteins | sample MGYA00238184_ERZ773361 | MGnify/ENA primary metagenome ERZ773361 (study PRJEB29100, sample SAMN05720205) | activated sludge metagenome | isolation source: anaerobic digester from wastewater...
GACACTGGCAATGGCGCAGAAAAGCCGCGAGCTGAAGGAACAGGGCATTGACGTAATAAGCCTCAGCCTCGGCGAGCCTGACTTCAACACCCCTGATGATATCAAAGAGGCTGCAAAGAAAGCCATAGATGACAACTACTCGTTCTATCCACCCGTGCCCGGATACAATGACCTCCGCGAGGCAATTGCCCATAAGTTCAAAGAAGAGAATGGACTAGATTATACTCCCGAACAGATAATTGTGTCAGCAGGAGGGAAACACAGCCTCATCAACGTAATGCTTTCGGTTGTTGATCCGGGCGAAGAGGTGATTCTCCTGGCTCCCTACTGGGTCAGTTATCTTGATCACATTACATTCGCCGAAGGCAAGCCGGTTATAATACAGACATCGATCGACAGCGACTTCAAGGTCACTCCGGCACAGCTCGAGGCAGCCCTAAGCCCGCGCACAAGGTTGCTCATCTTCAACTCGCCCTCAAACCCCACAGGTATGGTATATACCCGCGAGGAGATGGCAGCGCTGGTGAAGGTGCTGGAGAAATTTCCGCAGGTGATCATTATCTCGGACGAGATCTACGAACACATTACCTTCTCCGGCAAGCATATAAGCCTGGCTTCATTCAGCAGCATTTACGACAGGGTAGTAACTGTCAACGGAGTTTCAAAGGGCTATGCCATGACCGGATGGAGAATAGGTTATATTGGCGCACCGCTATGGCTCGCGAAGGCCTGCAACAAGCTGCAGGGCCAGTTCACCTCCGGGGTCTCCTCGATATCCCAGAGGGCAGCCCTGGCAGCCGTCACCTCGAAGAGTGATTCGAAGGAGAGGATGCGCGAGGCATTCCTCCGCCGCAGGGACCTGATATGCAGGCTGCTGGGCGAGATCCCGGGTCTCAAGGTAAGGATTCCCCAGGGTGCCTTCTACGTGATGCCTGACATCAGCAACTTCATCGGCAGGAGCTATGACGGAAAGGTGATGAAGAATGCAGATGACCTTACCTTCTTCCTTCTTGCGGAGGCGAGGGTGGCTATGGTGAGCGGAACGGCCTTCGGCGCCGATAACTGCATCAGGATTTCCTATGCCACCTCCGACGACCGCATAACCGAGGCCGTCCGCCGGATTAAGGAGGCGCTGGGGAAACTGTCCTGATCTTCCACATCCATACGGATTCCTGCATGAAGGCAGGTAACGACGCATCTGAGATGCGTCGCTACGATATCATTTGCACATACCTGCCCCGGTGCAGGTGGCACCACATGCAGGTTTCTGCCTGATGAAGGTAGCGGCGGGTCTGAGACCCGGGGATGCAAGGTATCAATACCTGTTGTAGGTGATCACATCTCCCGGCGGTTTACGCGATTTGTCCCTCAGACGGTTGTCGGTATATCCCACTGAGATGACCAGCTCAACCTTCCTTGAACCGGGTATGCCGAGTATCTTCTTGATTTTCCTTTCATCCAGCCAGCCGATAATGCACGTCCCAAGTCCTTCTGCTGCAGCCTGGTAAACCATTGATGCAGTCGCTATCCCGATATCAATCAGTGAGTAATCCTTCTGTTTGACAAGATCACCGGCACGGGAGCTGAGATTTGATTTTTCGCGGACCACCACTATCAGCACCGGTGCCTCCCTGACGAATGAATTCAGGCGCAGGACAACCGATTCAGTGGCTGCTGCCACCTCATCACGCAGCACTGGCTCATCCACAACTATAAAATGCCACGGCTGACCGTTGCAGGCAGATGGTGAAATCCTTCCCGCTTCAGTAATCCTTTCAATCTTCTCCCTCTCAACCGGTTTGTCGAGATATTTTCTCTCACTCTGCCTGCCTTTCATCAGGCTGAGCATCTTCTGACCGTCAGTCATCAGGGCAGACGGATGATTAAAAGTTCTGTGCGTAAACCTCGGTGTAATTAAACGGATGGAGGCATGCCGGGCAGTTCTTCAGCGGCTTCGTGCCAAAGTGCACATAACCGCACTTGCGGCAATACCAGAACACCTTCTCCTCCCGTTCGAACACCTTGTTGCCCATAACATTTTCAAGAAGCTTCCTGTAACGCTCCTCGTGCACCTTCTCAGCAGCAGAAATGGCCTTAAAGGCTGTGGCTATCTCCTTGAATCCTTCCTCCTCGGCTACTTTCGCAAATGAGGGATAAAGATCCGACCACTCTTCATGCTCGCCTGCGGCAGCAGCCTCGAGGTTATCACTGGTGGTAGAGGTTTTTCCTGCGGGGTAGGCTGCTGTAATCTCAACCATGCCGCCCTCCAGATAACCAAAGAAACGCTTTGCATGCTGCTGCTCCTGCAACGCTGTCTCAAGGAAAATAGCCGCGATCTGCTCATAGCCCTCTTCCTTGGCCACCTTGGCTGCAAATTCATAACGGTTCTTAGCTTGTGATTCGCCTGCAAATGCCTTAAGGAGATTCTTCTCCGTACGGGTTCCTTTTATTCCTTCCATCTTTCTTTTATTTAATGATTGTTTAAGTGTGTTCGGCCATAAAATTAATGAAATTCTGGCTACTTTTAGGCTTCTGTTTTCAGTCAGATAAACTATACCAGAACTATGAGAAAGTCATTTATTGTCGTTGTTGCCGTGGCCATGTTCGTGATCCAGTCATGCAGTCATAAGGGTAATGAATACCGGTTATATTACCTTGGGGGTCAGTCAAATATGGATGGTTACGGATTTGTTGCAGATCTTCCTGCAAGCCTGACCGGAGAAATGGATGGCATCATGATCTATCATGGTAATACTGATGGTGACAACACACCGGTTGACGGTCGCGGGCTCTGGAGTACTCTCTGCCCGGGACATGGCGCCGGCTTCGCGAGCGATGGTACTGACAACACTTATTCAGACCGTTTTGGTGTGGAGATTTCATTTGCCGAAAAGATGAAGGAGCTGTTTCCCGGTGAGAAGATAGCAATCATCAAATACTCAAGGGGAGGGACCTCAATTGATACTGCCGCTGCAGGAGGTGCAGGCGCATGGCTGCCATCATACACCGGCGGGAACGGCATAAACCAGTATGATCACTTTCTTGCAACGGTTAATGGAGCCCTGGCTGCCGGCGATATTGACGGCGACGGAAAGAAAGATGTGCTGATACCCTCCGGGATACTCTGGATGCAGGGAGAGAGTGATGCCAACAACGAATACGCCACATCGATATACAAGGAAAACCTTGCTATGCTGATAGACAGTATCCGCAATGTCTTTTCTTCACCTCAAATGCCAGTTGCCATCGGCAGGATATCCGATTCGCACAATGATGCCGACAGCCTTGTATGGACATGGGGTGATGCAGTCAGGGATGCACAGGCAAATTATGTTGCTGAGGATGGGAACGCTGCTCTTGTTACATCAACTGACAACTACGGTTACAGCGATCCCTGGCATTATGACAGTGAAGGATTCATTGATCTTGGAAGGAAATTCGCGGAGGCAATAGCAGCTCTCAGAAACCGCTGATCTTATCTTTCTTCTTTTTTATAAACCTTTTCTCTTCTCCCTTGAGGAGCCTCCTGATGTTTTTGGCGTGGGTGATGATCACAGCCACCGCCACCACTATTGAAAATACAATCAGCAGGGTTGATGGTGTCCTGAATACCGTAACCAGCAATATGGGAAACATCGCCACGGCGGTCATGGAGCTGAGCGAGACATAACCGCTAAGGAGAAGCACCAGCAGAAATATTCCCGCACATGTCAGCGTAAGCAGCGGGTGAAGCGCCAGCAGGACCCCGAATGTTGTTGCCACTCCCTTTCCTCCGCGAAAGCCGGCAAAGATAGGGAACACGTGCCCGAGTATGGCTGCCATTCCGGATGCGATCTGCAGTATCATCATCGGCTCAGAGCCTTCCGGGGCGGCATCGAGGAATCTCGGCAACATGGCTGCAATCCATCCCTTGAAGAGGTCAAAGATGAGCACGGGTATGCCCGTCTTCCAACCCAGCACCCTGACGGTGTTCGTGGCTCCCGCATTGCCACTGCCATGCTCCCTGACATCAATGCCGTGAAACAGCTTTCCTGCCCAGACTGCACTGGGAATTGAGCCTGCCAGGTAAGCCAGCGCGACTGCAATAACTGATAACGATATGACCATTAACGATATATTACGGCTTAGGACCCGAAGATACGAGTTTTGCCGTTTCGCTGTTCGAGGTGAACTTGCTGAAGTTTTTTACGAATTTTTCGCCAAGCTCCCTTGCTGACTTCAGCCATGCTTCATAATCAGGCCATTTTTTGCCGGGGTCAAGCAGGTCCGAAGGTACTCCCGGCACTGATGTGGGGATACTCAGGTTAAATACCGGGATTGTGGTGTACGGTACGTCGTTTATGGTTTTATTCAATATGGCATCAATGATCCTGCGGGTTGACGGGAGGTCAATGCGCTTGCCTGTACCGTACGGTCCGCCCATCCATCCCGTGTTGACCAGCCATGCATCAGCGTTGTGCATTCTCATCTTCCGGGTCAGTTCACGTGCGTAGATGATCGGGTCAAGCAGCAGAAATGCCGCCCCGAAGCATGCCGAGAAGGAGGGCACAGGTTCCTTGATACCTCTTTCTGTCCCGGCCACCTTCGCGGTATAACCGCTCAGGAAATAATATTGCGTCTGCTCCTCTGTCAGCCTGGCCACCGGGGGCAATACCCCGAAAGCGTCGGCGGTGAGGAATATGACGGTGGTGGCATGCCCCGCTTTCGATACGGGCCTGACTATATTATCTATATGGTATATAGGGTAGGAGACCCGCGTGTTTTCTGTCTTGGCTGCACTGGCGAAGTCGATCTCACCCTTCTCATCCACAACCACGTTCTCAAGAAGTGCATCACGCCTGATGGCGCGGTATATGTCAGGCTCATTCTCCTTGCTCAGGTTGATTGTCTTGGCATAACACCCTCCCTCGAAGTTGAATATGCCTTCATCGTCCCAGCCATGCTCGTCATCACCTATAAGCGCCCTCTCGGGATCAGTTGACAGGGTCGTCTTGCCGGTACCGGACAGGCCGAAGAAAATGGCCACGTCGTCTTTCTTCCCAACGTTGGCCGAACAGTGCATCGAGGCAATTCCCCTGAGCGGCAGATAGTAATTCATTACCGAAAAGATCCCCTTCTTCATCTCGCCGCCATACCACGTGCCGCCCACAAGCGCCATCCTCTCAGCCAGGTTGAAAAGCACAAAGTTCTCAGAATTCATTCCAAACTTCTGATACTCCGGATTGACCGCCCTGGAAGCCATCAGTACCACGAAATCAGGCTTGAAATTCTTAAGTTCCTCGTCTGTGGGACGGATGAACATGTTCTTGACAAAGTGAGCCTGCCATGCCACCTCCATTACGAAGCGCACGCAGAGCCTGGTATCCCTGTTGGCGCCGCTGTAACAATCCATGACGTACAGCTCCCTGCCGGAGAGCTGGCGCTCAGCAATCTTCTTGCAGTGTTCCCACGCTTCCTGAGTAAGCACCTTGTTGTCAGAGACAGGTGAACTTTCAGACTTCCACCAAACGGTATTTTCAGTGGTGCTGTCACGCACAATGTACTTGTCCTTTGGCGAACGGCCTGTAAATATTCCGGTATCGACCGCCACCGCACCGGTGGTGGTCAGTACACCCTTCTCGAATCCCTTCAGGCCGGGCGATAGCTCATCCTCATAAAGACGTTCATAGGAGGGATTATAGACTATCCCTTTTACTTCTGTGATACCGTATTGCTTTAAAATTTCTTCTGACATCATTGTTGGGGGGTTTTTGATGTCCATCAAAGTTAATAATATTAAGCATTGAAATACACTGACAAAAATCAAGAGGCCGACTTTAAAGAAAAAGCCGCACCCGAACCTCCTATTGATTATCTTTAGATTGCATTACCAACAAACATGAGAACGATTTTTCTTTTAACGGCATTGCTCCTTACCATCAACTTATATCCGCAGAATATCAGGGTCAGGAGCGTAAAGAGGATAACGCCCGAAGACAGCGGATCGTACCTGTTGTCCGGTGTCATTCCGGGATCAGGACTCCTGCTGGTGTCCGGAAGCGGTTACAACGGGCTGAGTATGCTTGACACAAGAAATGGCAGATTACAGGTGATAACCGGTGACACAGGGGCAGGTTATGAACCTGCGGCTACTGCTGACGGCCGGAAGGTTCTCTACAGGAGTGACAGTTTCAGTGATAATGTGAAATTCTCGTCGGTAAGCAGTTATGACATCACCACAGGTGCGAAGGATCTCCTGCTGAAGGAGGGGAGGGATGTTCTTCCTCCCGCAGTGGCGGGAAACAGCGTCCTTGTCAGGTCGGAAGAAGGAATAAAGATTAAACAGGTTGGCCCGGTACTTAAATCCGGCCGTAACGAAGCCTTCCTTCTGACAGAAGATATGATGCCTGTGCTCTATCGTGGCAGCGAAAGAAAAGCCCTGATGCCGAACGGCGACGGATTCTACATCTGGACATCACTCTCTCCTGACGGCAGCAAGATCCTCTATAACTACCGGGGGCAGGGCACATTCATCTGTGATACAAACGGCAGGATTATACATGACCTTGGCAGGATCAACGCTCCGAAGTGGTTCAATGACAGGCTCGTGATAGGGATGGATGATCAGGATGACGGTCACAGGATAACAGGATCTGAACTTGTTTATTATTCTCTTGGAGACAAGAAACGGGTAATACTCACCTCTACACCTGACAGGTCTGAGATGTTCCCGTTCGCAGCCGGCAACAGACGCATTGCCTTCTGCACTGACCACGGGGAGATCTACATGATGAAAGTGAGAGTCAGATGAAACGAGGGAGACGGGAGTGGATGCTGGCCTGGTTTTTATGCCTGCCGGCAGTGATGTATGGCCAGAGATCAGACTTTAGCGGACTGAAGATCTTCATCAACCCTGGCCATGGAGGTCATGACGGCGATGACAGGCACATGATCGCAACCGACTTCTGGGAGTCGGAGGGAAACCTCACCAAGGGGCTCTTCCTGCGCGAGCTGCTGGAAAGCCGCAATGCCACCGTTTACATGTCGCGCACCACAAACTATACCTCTGATGACCTTAAGCTATCAGTCATAGCTGAGATGGCAAATCAGGCCAATGCAGATTTCTTCATCTCCATCCACAGCAATGGCTTCGACGGTACCCGGAACCAGCCGCTGGTGCTTTTCAGGGGCTATGACAACTCTCCTGTCTACCCTGCCGCCAAAACGATGGCGCAGATTCTCTGGGAGAAGCTTTATGAAAAGGGCAACTGCTGGACCCATTCATTTCAATGGGTAAAGGGCGACTGGACCTTTTATCCCGAATGGGGAGATCAGGTGGGACTGGGTGTTCTCAGGGACCTCACCATGCCCGGAGTGCTCTCGGAAGGCTCTTACCATGATTACATACCCGAGGGATGGCGGCTTCGGAATGAAAACCACCTTCACCATGAAGCATGGGCAATGCTCAGGGCCCTCCGGCAATTCTACAATGTGAATCCGGAACCCCTGGGTATTATCGCCGGAACAGTAAGGGATGAGCTGACCTCACCACCTTATTATTATGGCCCAGCGACAACAGATAAGAACTCGCCGATTAACGGAGCAACAGTCACGCTGATGCCGTCAGGAAAGTCAGTAGTGATTGACAACCTCAATAATGGCTTCTTTATGTTTGACTCCCTGCCTCCGGGCAACTATGATGTCATTGTTGGCGACATGGCAGATTTCTACAATGACACAGTCACAGCCGTGGTGACTCCGGGCATGACCACAATTGCAGATCTGCTTCCTTCATTTGATACTGCACGTGTGCCGGTAGTCACCGAACACCTTCCTTCCACAACCGACAGCCTGCCGTTCAACCAGACATTAACGTTCAAATTCAATGTCCCCATGAACATGCTTGCTGTTCAGTCCGCCCTGATGTTTGAACCGCAAGTGGACATTATGTATGAATGGGATGAAAAAAGCAGGATTCTGACTGTTAAGCCGAAAACGGGATTTGCCTCCGGAACACCTTACCTCGTCCGGCTCACAACCGCCGCCACTTCCAGGTGGAATGTACATCTTGCTGAGGAGTACCAGGCAAGCTTCGTGACTAAAAAAAGACCGAAGCTTGTGATTGAAAAGATATGGCCCTCGCAGGGTGCTGCCGGAATTACACTCTTTCCAAGGATAACTTTACTCTTTGACGCTCCGCTTGACCAGGCTTCGGCCACTGCCGGAATCAGACTTGTCGACAGCCAGTCTGCCCCACTGATAAAGCAGGGTGAGCAATTCAAAAGCGTTGGCGGAAAGGGAAGCTACAGTTTCGAGATTGCATCCCCGCTGGAACGCAACAGCATTTACCGGATTGAGATTGACGCCCCGGTGAAGGATATTTCAGGCATCACCGTGGGCACGCCGGCCAGTGCCACCTTTACTACACGCACTATGGCTTACCAGTCAGGCAGCGTCATTGAGTCATTTGACAACACAGGAGTTTTCTGGGATCCGGAGACCAGCGGCAGTACTGTCGGGACTGACAATCCGTTGACCACATTTACAGCTTCATACAATATCTACAAGGTGAATGCACCGGCCGGCCGGCTCGATTATCTCTTCACCGGAGACAACGGAGGGATCTGCAGGGTATTTGATACAAGCAAACCCCTTATCGGCAGCAACACCAGCCAGACCTTTGCCATGTGGGTCTACGGCGACCTGAGCGAAAACCGTCTTGAATACTGGTTTTACTCACCCGGATCTGTCAACCAGGTAGTACCGGCGACAACAATTAACTGGGCAGGGTGGGATCTTATTGCCATTCCCGTCAGCTCAATAGGCGGCAGCGGTGACTGGCAGTATCACAGTATCGTGGTCAGGCAAAGCAGTAGTGGCCTAAAAGCAGGGACAATGTATTTCGATGATGCCATGGTTTTCACCCCGACCGGCATCGGGTACCCTGCAGATGACCTGACTGAGCTGGCTGTTTATCCTAACCCGGTAAGAGGTGAGGGCAGAGTGTCATTCATGCTTCAGTCTGTAAGCCGTGTGGATATCAGTCTTATTGCCTCTGACGGTAGTTTTGCTGCATCACTCTTTGCCGGAACACTGGGCGCCGGAGAGCATTCCATCCCCTGCAATCCATCACAATTGGTTGCCGCGGGCATCTATACCCTGCGGCTTGGCATCCGAGAAGAAAGGGCTGCTGTGTGGCGATATGCCTCACGAAGGTGGGTAGTGGTAGAATAAAGTCTGCAGTTGGCAGTCAGCAGTCCGCAGTCAGGAAAATTGAATTTCACTGCCTACTGCCGACTGGTACTGCCTACTATAAGAAAAGGAGGCCCAAACGTGCCTCCTTTCCCTCATTATCATGAACAAAGCTTACTTCCTTGATGCCCTGATGGCTGCCTGTGCTGCTGCCAGCCTGGCGATGGGTACCCTGAAGGGTGAACAGCTGACATAGGTGAGCCCGTTCTTGAAGCAGAACTCAACTGATGCCGGGTCACCACCCTGCTCACCGCAGATGCCTATCTTGAGGTTCGGACGTGTTGCCCTGCCCTTTTCGCATGCCATCGTGATGAGCTGGCCCACACCGTCCTGGTCAATTGTCTGGAACGGGTCGGCTGTCAGCATCTTATTGTCGAGATATTCATGGAGGAAACCTCCGATGTCATCACGGCTGAAGCCGAAGGTCATCTGTGTCAGGTCATTGGTACCGAATGAGAAGAACTCGGCGGTTTTTGCCATGCGGTCAGCCAGCAATGTGGCGCGCGGGATCTCGATCATTGTTCCGTACTTGTTATCTATCTTGCTGAGGTTGAATTTCTTAAGTACTTCAGCATAAACCCTGTCATAAATCTTCTTGGTTACATCCAGTTCGGATACGTCGCAGGTGACGGGAACCATCAGTTCGGGCAGAGGATTCTTGCCTTCCTTAAGTAGTTCGGCAGTAGCCTCGAACATAGCCCTGATCTGCATCTCGCTCACTTCGGGATAGGTGATGCCGAGGCGTACGCCGCGGTGACCCATCATCGGGTTCGACTCATGCAGAGCTTCGCCTCTCTTGGCAACGGCCTCGACAGAAATACCGAGTGCCTTCGCAAGTTCAGCCTGCTTCTCTGCGCCCTGGGGTACAAACTCATGGAGAGGCGGGTCGAGGAGACGGAATGTCACGGGCAGTCCGTTCATTGCCTCGAGGGTGCCCTTCATGTCCTTCTTTACATAGGGGAACAGCTCGTTGACTGCCTGCCTGCGCTCAGTCTCATTCTCACTGAGGATCATCTTGCGGAGGATGAAGAGCGGCTGCTCTGAACCCTTGCCGTAGAACATATGCTCGGTACGGAAGAGGCCTATGCCTTCTGCTCCGAATTCGCGGGCCATCTTTGCATCATCGGGGTTGTCGCAGTTGGTGCGGACACCCATGGTGCGGTTCTTGTCAACCAGTTTCATGAACGACTGGAACCTCGGATTCTCTGAGGCATCCATCAGTTTCATGGAGCCTGTATAGGCATTACCCCTTGTACCGTTGAGCGTGATGATGTCACCTTCTTTCAGAACCACATCTGATCCGGTCACCCTTGCCTTCTTTCCTGCCACGTCAACATGGAGGCCACCTGCACCAACGATGCAGCACTTGCCCCAGCCGCGTGCCACGAGGGCAGCGTGGGAGGTCATGCCTCCGCGTGCGGTGAGAATACCCTCTGCTGCACGCATACCTTCAACATCCTCGGGGTTGGTCTCCTCACGTACGAGAATCACCTTCTCTCCCTTGCGGTTCCATGCCACTGCATCCTCAGCTGTGAATACGATCTTGCCAACTGCAGCACCCGGACCTGCGGGAAGACCCTTAACAAGCGGGGTAACCTTTTTCTCGGCTGCCGGGTCACATATCGGGTGGAGAAGCTCATCAAGCTGTGCGGGGTCAACCCTCATGACTGCGGTCTTCTCATCAATCAGTCCTTCCTGGAGCATGTCCATTGCCATGTTCAGGGCAGCGGTACCTGTACGCTTGCCGGCGCGGCACTGAAGCATGAAAAGCTTGCCTTCCTGGATTGTGAACTCTATGTCAAGCATGTCATGGAACGACTTCTCGAGTATGTTCCTGATGTCAACCAGTTCCTTGTATGTTCCGGGCATCGACTCCTGCATGCTGTGCAGGTGTTTGTTCTGTTCGTTCTTTGTGTCGTCGTTAA
>ENA-UPTA01005810-UPTA01005810.1-activated-sludge-metagenome-genome-assembly--contig:-NODE-5810-length-11153-cov-6.821049_pt1 | contig 11153 bp, 10 predicted proteins | sample MGYA00238184_ERZ773361 | MGnify/ENA primary metagenome ERZ773361 (study PRJEB29100, sample SAMN05720205) | activated sludge metagenome | isolation source: anaerobic digester from wastewater...
TCATCGCTGAAAAGGGAAAATGGCGGTGCTTTCCGAAGACCCTCCACCCCGGTCATCTTTGATCCCCGCGTACGCGTCATTGCATGTTTTCTCATTTTTATGTGGTTACCACGCTCTTTTCAGTAAATTGTTGCCGGATACCATTATCACAGGACGCTTTATTTTTCCGTGACAACTTTCTCATCGGGTTTCACCGGTGAATTGTTAATAGCCAGGCCACTAAAAACAGCAGGAAACAACATCATTCCCGATAAGCAGATGATACGGCATGGAAGGTAAAAATACAACAAGAATAATATTGAGATGTATATTATAAGACTTGATTGACAAGAATTTTCTTTTTCACGAAATACATGATATACGTTATTATTTAAAAACAATTGCCCGGACAGCCCATATTTTATACTCTGGCAAATATATATACTATTTGAATAAATATTGCAATCAGGCACCCAGATGATTATTGACGCACATACACACATCTATGCTGACTCAGTAGCAGACTCCGCGATTCGCACCATTATTGATAATACCCGTGGAAGACTCACTGCATATACCAGGGGAACACACGAAAGCCTGCTGCGCTCAATGGACGCTGCCGGTGTCGATATATCTATAGTACTGCCCGTGGCCACAAGGCCCGGTCATGGACACAGTATTCTGCAATGGATACAGGAGAAAGTTCCCCTTTCAAACCGCATGATTTTTTTCGGTTCAGTCCATCCTTACGATCCGGATTACAAGAGCATAATAAAAGAGTGCAAAGCGTCGGGCTTGCAGGGCATTAAATTTCACCCCGCCTACCAGGGTTTCCCTGCTGATGATGAGAATGTGTATAAAGTGTACGATGAGATACTGAACAACGACCTTGCAATGTATTTCCATTCAGGCTTTGATATGAGCCTGCCGGATTGCGACTATACTTCCGTTGAACGGTTTTCCAATGTCCTTGATCATTTTAAAAACTCAAAAATGATTCTCGCCCATGCCGGGGGCGACAGGGAATGGGAAAGAGTTATTCCACTCCTGAGCGGGAAGGGGTGTTATTTTGATATTGCCTTTGTGCTTGAAAACATGAAGCAGAGCGATTACGGCAGGGAAATGTACCGGCTCAATGAAGACTATTTCGTGTTCGGCACTGACAGCCCCTGGAGAGACCAGACGTCCTATGTGCAGTTGATACAGAACTCTCTGACATTGACACCGCAACAAAAGGATAAGATGTTTTACAAAAATATTCAGAAGATCATCAGAATATAACACCGATGAAGATACATCGCCGCAGCAAAAATTTTATTGCAAAAAATCCAACAGCACCGCTTCCTATCCTAAAAACAGATATGGACTGATATGGAACTTGTAATCGCCACAAAAAATCACCACAAAGTCCGGGAAATAAAGGATAAATTCTCCTGCATTGAATATCTGGAGATTCGGTCCCTTGATGATTTTAACAATGTACCGGATATCCTTGAAGACGGGAAGACCTTTGAGCAAAACTCACTGAAAAAGGCGCGTGAACTTTCACGGTTCACCGGACTCCCCTGCCTCGCGGATGACTCCGGCCTTGTGGTGGATGCGCTGAAGGGGGAACCCGGCGTGTACTCCGCGAGATACGCCGGGGAAAATGCCTCCGATATCGAACGGAACAGCCTTGTTCTTGAAAGAATGAAGGACGTCCCTGAAGGGAGCCGTGCCGCGAGATTCATCTGCGCTATTGCGATTGTACTGCCTGACGGGAGGGAATTTCTCACTGAAGGACGGTGTGAGGGAACTATCGCCTGTAAGCCCGAAGGGGACCAGGGGTTCGGCTATGACCCGATATTTTATCTGCCCGAAATGGGAAAAACCATGGCACAGCTGCCCCTTTCGGAAAAAAACAGGATTAGCCACCGGGCGCGGGCCCTTGAAAAAGCGAAGGCGATTCTGACGCACCTGTAGCAACTACACCAGACGAATACGGGGCTCTTTTGACTTCTTCACTTCACCCACAATCGAGACCCTTGTAACACCTGCCGCCCTGAGAACTTCAACATACTGCTCCGCATAATCTCCCGGCAACGCCACAAGAAGACCCCCGGAGGTCTGGGGATCAAAGGCAATGTCCGTCTTCTCGCGGGGTGCTGATTTTTCAACAATACACCTGCCCCCTACGAAGTCCCTGTTGCGGTACATCCCGCCGGGAATAAGCCCCATTGACGCATACTCTTCAGCTCCCGGAAGGAGCGGGACAGTATCAGCATGGACTGTTATTTCAAAACAGTCATCTCCCAGCATTTCACTCAGGTGACCGATAAAGCCGAATCCCGTGACGTCCGTACAGGCATGTACGGGAAATTCTTTCATGAATGCAGCCGCTTTTTCATTCAGGGTGTTCATTGACGCAATATATGGCGCGATGTGCGGTTCCTCCGCCATCCCTGCCTTGACAGCGGTGCTGATGACTCCGGTCCCCAGGGGTTTGGTGAGCACAAGAAAGTCCCCCTCCCGTATACCGCGGTTCCGGAGCACATGGTCCGGATGCACCACGCCGGTAACGGACACGCCGAACTTAAGCTCCTCGTCTTCAACGCTGTGCCCTCCCAGAAGTTGCACTCCCGCCTCCGTAAGTTTATCAGCTCCTCCCTGGAGCACCTTCGAGAGGACGTCGAGGGTGAATTTGTTCGTGGGAAAGCATATTATATTGAGTGCTGTTATGGGAGTACCTCCCATGGCATACACGTCTGAGAGGCCGTTGCATACCGCTATCTGCCCATACACATACGGGTCATCAACTATGGGGGTGATAAAATCCAGGGTCTGAATAAGAGCAATACCGTCAGTGAGGCGGTACACTCCCGCATCATCGCTGGTTTCAAAACCAACAATCACCCTGCTGCTGACTGGCACCGTGACGTTCTCTAACGCCTTTGCAAGGTCTCCCGGACCTATTTTCGCAGCTCACCCGGAGCCCCTTACAGATTCGGTGAGACGGAGTTTGTTCAGTTCAGGGTTGATACTACAATATTCACTCATTTAAATATCCGTTATTTATATTGAAATTATTAATACAACTGTATCTCCCGGCACAGGCAATTGCAAGAAAAAGTTTTTGTATCGCTGCCCATTATTATCACTCAAAAAAAATCATCTTCACTGCAATTACCATCAGCACTGAACCGAAAACCTTTTTCAGAATATCCTCCGGGATGTTGACGGCAATTTTTGCGCCCAGGAAACCTCCCAGAATAAATCCCCCGGCGATACAGCACGCAACGAGCACATTCACATGCTCACACCGATAATATTCAAAAGCCGCAAGTATGCCGATGGGAGGAACCATCGCGGCAAGCGTTGTTCCCTGGGAAAGGTGCTGATCATAGCCGAGAAGAAGCACAAGGGCGGGAACCATCACGATGCCCCCGCCAATCCCTATCAGCCCGCTTAAAATTCCCGCGAAAAGTCCAATTCCGATCCCGATTGCAGCCATACGTAACCTCTCATAATGTTCAAAATCATTACTTCTTTCCCCATGAACACACTGTACCCTTCCGTAAAAAACCGTCACGGTATTTTTGTTCTTGCAAAAAAATATTGTTCACGGTGTCCTGAGCTGGTTATACAGCAGCATCAGAAATATGTCAACTGTCCGGGGCCCCGAAACTGCACATGAAAAAATTATTACTGCTACTGCTACTGGCGCATTGTCTGGCTCCCGCTTCTGAACTTTTTGCGGGTAAACCCCTTGCTGGTATTTCCGGTATTCAGAGCGACAGCGCCCGGGGGCGCTCCATCGCCAACCTCCTTGAAATGCACCTGTATAATATACTGCGTTCAACAAACTCCTTTAACCAGATTGACACTGCCCAGATGCGAAGCCAGCTTGTTCGTTTCGATTGCCTTGAGGACAGCTGTATCCTCAGGTTCGCGCAGCGGGCTGACATTCATCTTGTGCTGCGCGGGACCGTCCGCGACATGCGAAGTTCCCTGGATATTGAAATCTATGCCCTGGGCACCGGGACGCCCTACTACGGTGCGCGGATATACCGGTATCACATCAGGATACCGCTGTCACGCATGTCCCTTTCCACCAGGGAATTCAGCTACATCACCGAAGAACACGCGGGACGGTTTATATCGAACCTCCTGTGCCGGTACCGCTTTCCTGTCGCTTTCACGCTCCAGGGAGGGGCTTCCGTTCCGGACTATCCCGAACCGCTGAACGGCACCTTCACTCTTTACCGGTTTGACCCTTCCCCCGAGGCCCGGGAGCCCCTGCGTTCATACCGGAAAGCAGGGGAGGTCCGTCTTGAAAACGGCAGAATAACATCCCTTGCCCCGGGGACTCCGCAGCCTGGAAACGGGGACTTTGTGTTTCTTACGTATGAAAACAAATCGCGGTACCTCACGGATTTTTACCGGGGCAGAAAGCGGGAGCTTGTGCTTACCCCCTGGAACGTGAGTGACACCCTGTACATTATGCTCTTTACCGCTCCCGCCAGCGCCTCCATGCCCCTTGTGGTGCCGGTGCTGGGCCATTATGCCCGTGGTGACTATGCGGGCCTCGGTCTGTGGGCGGTGAATGCCGCGCCCTATCTCTATCTTGAAGCTGACGGATTTCTAAACCGTCCGCAGAAACTGAAGAAGGAAAACCGGGACATTTCACAGAACGATGCGGCTCGTTATAACTTCGCCCTCTACTTCTGCTTTGCCGGCGGCATGTCGCTCTTTGTGGACGCTTTCGCTCAGGACTATCTCCACCAGGCGGCACAGTATCAGGACATCCAGCCCCTCATGGGAAGCAGCCTTTCCGCGGCATATCTTTCCCTGATCTGCGGCGGCGGGGGTCATTTTTACCGCGGGCACCGCGCCTGGGGCTATTTATATTTCCACCTGAACAATGTCATGATGTATTACACGCTCCGGGAGTTTTCCCGCGCCGAGCGTTACAACAGCGATACGGACAGCTACGAAAAGGAACCCGTTGATAAAGCCCGTGCGTACCGGTACCTGGGAGCGTACTGCGCCCTTAAGCTCATTGAAACAATTCACGCGGTGCTCCTTGATGACCGGATAGAGAACGGTGAACTCGTTGAGGAACAGACCGCCATAACACCGGCTGTGCTTTTTGATCCCGAAGGGAACCTCGCCTTCGGCATACAGGGAACTATGAGATTTTAATGAACATGAAACGATGCCCGATACATACACCCGGCAGGAGAATATTCTGTTCCGCTGCCATGAAGTGTTTTCTGGTCATGCTGACCCTGGCCATGAATTCCCTTCCACTTCCCGCAGAGGAGATAGATCCTTCCTCCACGGTGAAAAGTGTTGCGGTATTTACCATGCCCCACAACGATCCCGCGATCCTTGCCCTGAGCAGGGAGGCAGCGGAATACGTGGAACGGACTTTTGACCGCATGGGAAGATTTCTTCCGGCGGAACACCACCGTGTCCAGTGGGCCCTCACGCAGGCGCGTACAGGTCAGGCGGCAGAAAGCGCCGTCAGCGATGCCGCACGGCTCCTCAATACAGATCTCTATGTGGTGATATCCGTTTCCCGCAGCCCGCGCTTTTCCTACGCTGTTATGGAAATCCGGGGACAGAAACATCAGGCCCTGAGAAAAACATGGAGAATACGGAGCAGGATAGCAAGGAACATACCCCTGAAACTGGGACGTGAAATCGCCCTGTTCCACCGGGGGATCGGTCTTTCCGCCGATATCATCCGGCGCTACGATAACGGTCAGTTCCTGCTCAACGCGGGGCAGTGGCATGGCCTCCGGGCGGGGAAAACATATCAGACGGGAAATACCACCGTCACAATTTTGCAAACAGGAAGATTTATATCCCTTGCGGAGACGGCGTCCCGCACTGCCGACATTAATCACATCAATTTCGGGAATTCCCCTGACGCAGAAGGAGGGGCCGCGGTCATTGACGTCGCACTGGAGCGCACCACGATTGCGAACTACGGGCTGGGGACCACGCTCCTGAAACACGAGAACGCGGAACACCGTTACATTGAGGGACTCTGCATCATCAATCCAGGAGGAAACCTGTGCCTGCCGGGATACGGCGCCTTTCTCGCCACGGAGTATCTGCGTTTTCAGAACGCGCGGCCTGATGTGCCGGGGATTGCGGTATCGGTATCGGCGTTCCTTGTTCATCTGGCGCTGCCTTCGGCGGCAACCGGGTTTAAATGCAATTTTTTTCCCTGGGAGCGGGACAGCGACAAGTCCGAGGCAATGCAGCGTCTTCACATTTTTCTGTGGGGCACCATTCCCTTCAACTTTTCCGTGGCCTATATGGACCAGCTGGCGCACCTCTTTCACACAACAGAACACCTCCCGCCGTTCTTTGAAAACCGCAACACCATGGCGGGCTTCATGTCCTTCATTATACCGGGAGGCGGCATGTTCTATAAGGGTCACCGCTTCGCGGGGTGGTGCTACTATTTTTCGGAACTCAGTCTCGGGGGGTACAGCGTCTACAACTGGGAAAACGGAAACCGCGGCAAAATTGCCCTCGGAGCTCTCGGCCTTATCAAGCTGATCGATATTCTCAATTCCGTTCTTATTGGGCCGTCCTACAGTTTTTTTACCGCGGAAACGGAAAGGGACGCCTCTTCGGTGTCCCTGGAAACCGGCATGTACCGCACCGGCGAGAATGAGGAAGTCTACAGCATATCCCTCACAAGGCCATTATAGCTGGCCCTTTGCCGTCATGCAGCGGCAGCGGATTTTTCCGGCCGATATCATTACCTGCAGAGAATAAATTTAAATCCGTCACAGTACCGGGCGTTGCAGACCTTTTTATCACCGATAATATAGGTCTTTCCGATTCCTTCTTCAACACGCCACTTCACTGATGCAGATAATCCTTTTGCCGCGCAATACCTGTCCGCAGCAGGCTTCCCGCACTGCCGGCCAAAATGCAGGCACCAGTCCAGGCGCATCCCTTCAATTTCAGGCGCGTTGAAGGTGCTCTGTACCGCCTTCACCACCTGTGCGGCGGAGGATACCGACGGTGCCTTCTGTTCCTTCTCTGTTTTACCCGCGGTTACCATGGGCCTCTCCTGGGACTGGGAACACATCAACCCCACAAGAACAAAAAAAGCGCCTGTATATATCATCATACTCTTTTTTCTCATGAATCATTCCTCCCCGCACAATGCTCAGATGATAGTAACAGAGTGGTCCCGATCCGTCAAGCGCCGAATTGAATCATTATTTTGCTTGACGAAAACTCCAGTATGTTCCACAAAGAAATCTGTTTCGCGCAGTGATGATAGTATATCACCATCACCCTTGAGACATCATCGCCAGCACATTCAATAACAATAATTGAGGAAACCAATGAAGCGATACCTTGTACCGATATTTCTTGCCTTTATCATTGCAGGTTGCACGCAGGCCCCGGACAGACTATATCATCCGAAAGCAATTTTCAAAGCGGAAATTAAAGATAACGATGTTTATTACACTTTCTATGTGAAAGGAATCGTATATAACAGCAACAGCGAAAGGGTGTTCCGTGATGTAAAGGGCGAAGTGAGGATATCAAGCGGTAAATCCGTTACCGTGCTTCCTTTTGAAATACCGCCCCTCCTTCCATTTCAGAAATACACCCTGAACGTTGAAAAGACCGGAAAAGAAAACGAGATGAAACCGCTCCTCGACCTCTTCCGCGTTGATATTGACCGACTTATTACCGGCGGGTACATGAACTTTTCCGACGAGATGGACATTCCCTCAGGAAATTTTGATTTTGTTATTATAAATTACACCACAGAAAACATATTTGATATTATTAAAAAAGGAAGATCCGATGAAAATTAATGACACAAAACTATATCTCTTCTTTTCCATTACCACCCTGGTCATTGCGGTGATAATCGGGTCCATCACATATTATTCAAAACTGGTCGTGGAGCCCCGCGTTGAAAAGCTCATTGCCGCTGAGGGGAATGTCAGTGAAAATTACCGCATAGCGTATTCAATTCTCAGAAATCCCCAGATGTTTGCAGACTATGAAAATTTTGACAGAGAATCAATTTGGATAAAAAATGTCATCATCCCCTACATGGACGACAAGGCATTCCATTCCCGTTCCTATACGCCGGACGAAAAGGTATATCTTGAAGCGCTGATGAAACGGAGAAAGCAGGGGTCCGACCTGGGAAGAAACACTGTTGTATTTTTTACGATTCTTACCCTTCTGGGGCTCGGATTCTATCTTTATGAGCGGAAAAAGGTGAATGCGCAGGGATAAATGTCCCTGCGTTGTATAATGCTATTTTCCTGATATCAGGCTTATAATAAACTCATCAGTGCTGTAAATATTTCCCCCACATACTCCCCTTGAACTGTAGAGAGACGCCATGTGTGTTGATTCGTCATAATCGGCCTGGGCATCTTCAATGTGTATTATCTCAATGCCCATATCTGAGGCGTCCCTTGCTGTTGTTTCAACACACTGGCTGGTGGCAAGTCCCGTAAAAACCAGCCGGGTAATCCCCAAAGTACGCAGATGCTCCATTATTCCCGTTGATGAAAATGGACTGAAGGTGGTTTTATTAAAGATATGGTCCTCCGCAGCGGGAGCAATTTCCTCGATAACATCTGCCATAGTATCTGAAAATAATGGATATACATCATCAAATCCAAGATACGTTCCCTGTTCCCAGGTTTCCCTGAAAAACCGGTGCAGGTCGCTGCGGTCTGTTTTTCTTCCGCAGAGGCGCAGATACAGAATTCCTCTGTGTTCCTCCCGGAAAAGATCAATCAGTTTCCCTATGTTCGGGATCACCACATCGCGGCATCTGGCATGTATGTATTCCAGGCTTCCGGGATAGAGTGAATTAAAATACCTGTAATAAGGTGACTCCTTTTTCAGGTAATAATTCTGCATATCGACAACGATAAGCCCGGTTTCTTCATTCATAAGATATCTCATACATAAAAAGATACAGTGAGGTAATGCACGACTGAAGCATTACCTCATCCTCAAGAAAATGCCGCATGAATATTCTGCTGATTCTAAAAAATATATACACACAGTTATTTCCCCTGTCAACAGCTATTATGAAACATGATTTCGGAACATACAAAATAAATTAATGTATTGACGGCACCTGTGATTATATGGATATACTTCTTTTCTATAAGTTTTTCTTTCATCATGACAGCATTTCATCACAGGTATAACCACCGCATATACCAATAGAATGTTAACAATACGTGAAGGGATTGCAGTCTCAATACCGGTAATTTTTTTAATAATGTGTGAAGATATACCATGAAACGAATAATTGCTTTTTTTGCAGACAGCGGCCTCCTGGTCAACATAGTCTCCGTGGGACTTCTCGTCGCAGGAATCATGTTTATTTTTACTGCCAAACGTGAGGCATTCCCCAACATCAATTTCGATTATGTTGTTGCAAATACAATTTATCCCGGGGCATCAGCGGCCGATATTGAAAAACATGTGACAATTGAAATTGAAGACCAGCTGCGTGAAGTTGATGGAATTGAGGAAATTACATCAAGCTCCATTGAAGCTCGTTCGATTGTCGTGGTGAAACTTGACCCTGACCTTCCGAACCGCGACAAAGTCATCAATGACATTAAAAGCGCAATCGACCGCATAAAAGATTTCCCGGCAGATGTGGAAGACCCGGTTGTAACTGAAATCGGCACCAGTCAGCATCCCATTATTGATATTGCTCTATTCAATAAAAACGGAATTCATAACGATTCTGAAGAGTTCGAACTGCGGAAATTTGCGAAAATTCTTGAGGACCGCATCATAGACCTCCCCGGCGTTGCACGGATTGATAAACAGGGATACCGGGACCGGGAGATGATAGTTGAAATTAATCCCGTCCTTCTTGATCTCTACCAGATAGGAGTCAATGAAGTAGTAACAGCCCTTGCGAAAAAAAACCTGAATTTCCCCGGAGGTATAATCAAGGCCCCCACGGGAGAGGTCATGATCCGCACCATGGGAGAAGTGGAAACCGCCGATGAACTGCGGCGTGTCCTTGTCCGGGCAAATGACCTCGGCAACTGGGTATGTATCGGCGATATCGCAACGGTGAAGGACTCTTTTGAAGAGGAAACAATAATAAATAGCACTCTCGGTAAAAAGTCAGTGGCCCTCACCGTCCTCAAAAAAGAATCTGCGGACATCATCGCCCTTGTTGACCTGATACTCAATGAAATAAACCGGTTCAAAAAGCTGCTTCCCGGTAATTATGAAATCGCTACCAACAATGACCTCTCATATTACGTGCGGAGACGGCTGACTGTGCTTTCCGGCAATGCAATTGTGGGTTCATTGCTTGTGGTATTATCACTCCTGCTGACACTGGGGTGGCGTATTTCTCTCGTTACTGCGCTCGGACTTCCCCTCGCATTCTGCGGGACCTTTGTATGGATGGCGTATTACGGTATCAGCGTCAATCTCATGTCAATGTTCGGCCTTATCGTTGTCCTCGGTATGCTTGTGGATGATGCCATTGTTGTGGCTGAAAACATATACCGCCACCTTGAGGACGGCATGCCGGTGAGGGAGGCGGTCATCAATGGCACCCATGAAGTCATTGTGCCTGTCGCGGGGACTATCCTTACCACTATTGCTGCCTTTGCGCCGCTTCTCTTCATGAGCGGTATAATGGGCAAGTTCATGTGGACGCTGCCCGCTGTCGTGTCGGTGGCTCTTCTGTTTTCATGGGCAGAATCCATGCTGATCCTTCCTTCCCACATTCTTGATATTGAAAAACGTAGAAAACATGACATCACAATTAAACAAAAGAAGAACGGACTGCATGACTTTTTTCGGACACGATATGTTTCCATCCTCGCGATTGTACTGCGATTCCGATATAAATTCGCGTTTCTGCTTTTTCTTTTTTTTGTCGGTACAATTGTTTTCGCCAGGTTTAATACAAAATTTATCCTGTTCCCCCAGAGCGGCATCGAAACCGTTGTAGTAAAAGCAGAGTCCCCTACTGGTACCAGCGTTTCCCGGATGAGCGAGAATCTGAATTATATTGAAAAGATCATCTCACAGCTTCCGAAAACCGAGCTCCTGAGTTATACTTCCCGTGCAGGAATAATGTCCGAAGGAGCCAACGATCCCAACACCAAGCGCGGTGCGGAATATGGAAT
>ENA-UPTA01005811-UPTA01005811.1-activated-sludge-metagenome-genome-assembly--contig:-NODE-5811-length-11152-cov-7.214112_pt1 | contig 11152 bp, 18 predicted proteins | sample MGYA00238184_ERZ773361 | MGnify/ENA primary metagenome ERZ773361 (study PRJEB29100, sample SAMN05720205) | activated sludge metagenome | isolation source: anaerobic digester from wastewater...
TACAGTTATCTTAACATTTTTAGCGACTGTCACATTAATATTATCATCTGTTTTAATATTGATACCATTTTCGTCAATCACTACAGTTGTTCGAGTTTTATTGAAATATACATGTATTGAATTCTTTGGAATGTTTTTCGATGCTGTATCACCATCATAAACCGCTATAATATTATCATGAATTGGTGTTCTTAATAATAAGTAAAAATCATCTCTTTCAATAGCTTCAAATGGCAAAGTTTCAGGATATGCATCAGAAATTATTCTATCTACATATCCTGAGTCAATATGATTTGAAAAGAATTTTACAATAACTGCCATTCCTGCCTGTAGCGGAAAATATGCTCCACAAACTCCAACCGCAGATGGAGATATTCTATTACGACAACTATGATTTTTCACCCATATTCCATCTGATTCTTTAGTATGTGGTTGCAATTCTGATATATTTATTTTATATCTTCCTTGGTGATTATTATCTTTATCTGGAAGAACTGTTCCGATAAATTCTTTATTTATTAAGTCGGGCATATTAGCTTTCCCTTTTCAACTTCTATTTTTACATAGAAATGTTATCTTTATAAAATAAAGATAAGGAGTTTCTATGATGGAGTTAAATATTTTACTCAGTATAGTATTTACATTTTTAAATGTTATTGATGTTATTACAACAAATCGGATTTTAGCTCTCGACGGTGAAGAAATGAATCCGATTATTAGAGTTCTTATGAGATTCAAATTATTTATTCCAGTTAAAATTATCAGTAATATAATAATTATATATATTATAATGTCGTCACCAATTAAAACTGGGATAATTCTTTGTTGCATTATTTCATTTTTTAGCATCAATAATTGTGTTCAATTATATTTGGACAGTAAGGAAGCTTAATTTAAAAAAGAGATCTTGAAATGTCAGGATCTCTTTTTTAATTATTTATATTTTTATATTTGCTCCAACAATTGGAGTTGTTCTACCTATGCGTCCACCAACTTTTCCAAGTGTAACTACATCATCTTCAGCTTTCCATTTTCGAATCCAACTCAAAGCTTTAGAGAATGTCCACCCTAAAGCAGCTCCACCAGCAGCAGCGCCAAGAAGTCCTAAAGTAATAAATAATGCCACAGTTCCAGCAACACCAAGTTCAGCAGCTGTTCCAATTCCCCCACCTGCAATAGAACCTATTCCTCCGCCGGCAATTCCACCGATTGTTCCACCCCTTATCCAACCATCCCGCTCTCCGGCCCGACGCGCGGCAGATATATAATTCTTTACTTCTGGATCATCAAAAAGCCCTCTATAAGTCTCTTGTTCTTTCTCTGAAAGAGATGTAACCCCATCGGAGACTACCTTTTTTGAAAGGTCTATAAACTGTTTAACTTCTTTAATTTTGAAATGTTTGGCAAGAGCTTCTTTTGTATCTTCGAAAATTGATTCATTAATTATAAATAAATGACTAACTGGGATCATAATTAGATCTCCTATTATTTCTTTTTATTCTCATTTTTTATTAGCTCTTTTTTCAACGATTCTTTCTTATCTGATGAAATGGCATTAAGTAAGAATGTTAACCCCCCGCAGAACCAATTGCTGATTTCGGAACATCGATTCCAGCATCTCCAAAAGCTTCACCATGCTTCAATTTATTATATAAAGCCCCACCGCCAGCAACAAGTCCACCCACCATTGCTGCACCTTTTGCGGCATCAGAAATTTTACCTTCATATAAATAATTAACTATTGATATCATAATATTACATCTCCTCTGGTTTAGAGATTTCTTTAACATGTACTTTTTCTGGTTCTGTCTTTTTTAGATTATTCAACATAGATCTTGCCGAACCTTCCTTTTTAGTATGCCAGATAGATGTTGCTTTAGTACCTTTGTCATTTTTAAGAATAGCAAGATTAATAATATGTTTATTCCCATCTTTATCATATGTAACTTTGCGACGATAAGTTTCGATATCAGATTCGGGAGGTCGATCTTTTAAGTCTTGAATTATATAGTTCTTAGAGACCTCAACCTTTTCTACTTTTTCTTTATCTACTGATTCAAATAAATAAGATATATTAATCATTTTATTATTCCTTTTTTTCGAAGAATGTCTTGAGCCTCTTGATAATTTTTACGACTATTAAGTGCTTCTTTTTCTATGTATGGATTATTATGGTGGGCAATCATTCGATCTTCTGGTGAAAGCCGTTTGGCTGCAGATCTAAGATTAACAATTTGTTTCTTGAGAGATGGTTGTCCCTCTGGCCAATATTGGTGATCTGCTTCTTGATTTCTTATATGAGATACTCCACCACGAGCAACAAACTCCGCTGGATGAGAAAGATAATCATTAAATTTCATCAATGATGGTTTTTCTTCTTTAGTAGAATTTTCTCTATCAACATGATGAGAAAGTTCATGCGCAGTTACATCTCTTAATTCATTTTTCGGAACAGTATGTGAAATATTAATACTCTTATTATCTGTGTCATAACGCCCTGTCTCAGGTGATTGGACATTCCCATAATTAATTCCACCAGAAAGATCTTCTAAATCTTTTTTAGATGTATATTTTTTAAATACATCTTTGATAATTTTTTCTTTTTCAGGATATTCTTTATCTGTATTTGTATCTATATGTTTTTTTAACAATTTATTAACAAGCTTTATTTGATCTTCATCAAATTCAAATAAATAAGATAATGAAATCATAATTTTATAAACCTCTTGAATTTCTAAACAACTCTTACAATATGTTGTTCTTCACCCGGCAAGATCTTAAAATAGTTTATGTTGTTGTCCTTAACAAACTCTTCCCAGGCTTCTCTTTCCCCACCATGCCACTCATCAAACACAATAAAAGTACCATCTTTTATCCAATCTTTACAAAAGTTTAATGCTGTCACAGTAGAAGAATATAGATCACAATCTATAGAGATTACAGATGCTCTCTTAATCTCTTTATTAAGTTTTTCTTTTAATTCACTTGTAAGACTTTCTTCATATATTCCAGGAATTAGAGTAATTATTGATTCTAAACCATGAATCGTATTCTTAACATGATCTAAACTAAAACTAAACCAACCTTTTTGCCATGGTCCTTCATCTCTTGGTAACCCTGCAAAACTATCAAAACCATATAATTTATTAAATGCGTTATACTTAATAATATATTTCGCCATACTAGAAATTGAATAACCGCCGCCACAACCAAATTCTAAAATTGGATCAGTATCGTTTAATTTAATAATTTTATCAATTGTTCTTAACAATTCATTTAATCTAATTTCTACACCAAGAGTATGAACAGGTGTAACACTTCTTAATGGTCTAACTTGATCAATAAACTCTAGTTCTACTTTATTTTCCATTTTATGTTTAATCCTTTTCAACATTGCTTATGTATTTTTTTGCAATGCTCATCCACTGTGCGGCGCGCTCTGGTTCTCTCTCACGAAATTGAGCCATTCCTTTTGTAATACGATATGCGTTTTGAATATTATCTAAATTCATAGCATTTTTGGTTTTAAGTAATTGACCAGCGTAGCTCGCGCCGCTATCAGGATCATGAGTTGCATTATAAACTGTATCACCAAGGTTAGTAGCTTTATGAGCAATAGATTTTCCCAAATTCTTAAAGGAATCTACAATTCCAGTAGAAGTTGTTTTTATACCTTCTGGTGAAAATGCATATTTTATCAATCCTACTTTTTCTTCAAATAAATAAGACAGAGATATCATAAGTTATTTACCCCGAGCTTTTTTACCTTCTTCTTCCATTTTTGCTAATCTAGTATAATAGTCTGGAATTTCAGCTAAATGATCTTTCGCAATTTGAAGAGCAATAGCTTTACTATCTGTATGTTCTTGCTCTACTTCAATTCCCATTTTAATCTCTTTTGGATCATATTTATCAATGGGAACATCTTTGTGTTTTCCAACACCTTTTAATAATCCCGTTAATAATTCATATATAACTTCTTCAAATTCATGGGGATTAATTTGAAGTTTATCGGCAAGAGCATGTACATCTGAGTCATCTGGGTTTGGATGTTCTGTAAATAATTTCGCAATAGCACATCTTGCTAAATTTTTCTGTTCTTCTGATATTTCAATATTTTTTTCAGAAGCTTCCATATCTTCTAGTAAATATTTTGTTATCGAAATCATACTATTCTCCCAAAAGGAGAGGTAGAAAACTCTACCTCTCCTTATTAAAATAAAATTACTGGGAAACTGATGTGGCTATTCGCCAGGGATTCATAAACCAAACATATTCTTCAGCAGCTCTCGCGGCAGTGTAACCTGTCTTTGCAGCAACCGCAGCGAGTAAAAGAGTTTCACTACCGCCGATTGTATCGACTGGAGAACCAGGTTTATCATTAATAACAGCATCTGCCAAAGCCCAATGATACTTAGCAGAAAGTTTAATCTGACTCCATTTTATTGCTAATGTCTGAGCATTTGTCATAATTTAAAATCTCCTTCTAACAATAATAATAAACAGAGAGGAATATTTCTATTCCTCTCTATTTTCGAGATTATGCAAGATAACTAATCTTCTGGGTTTTCTTAACTCCACTACCAAGATCAACAATCGTATTAACTGGAGCAAGAACATAATCAACATTTCCAGCACTATCAACACATCGCATCACAGTCAAAAGTGCCTTTTTAGTAGTAGAAATTAACTTCCCACTTACAAAATAAGCAGGATCAAATGCAACTTCAGTATCAGCTGCCACACGATAATTTGTAGCTCCAGTAATAGTTGCTAACAGATTATCAAGATTAAATGAGGATGGTAAAGCTGTTGGAACTTCATCTAAACCAATCAGATAGTAATTCTGAGAAGCCAGTGTCGTTCTACGAGTCGTCAATAGAGCAGCATAGGTTGCTTGATTAATAACAGTTGTAGTGGTCGGAACGACCGTAACTGCTTCCTCAATGAATTTGGCTTCAATAGCAATATCAAGAGCTGTACCACCAACCAAACCAGCCGTCAACTTAAATTTACTCTTTGCAGGAAACACTAGTGGGGCATCTGTAAAACTGATCTGTTCATCAATAAAATTAGTTTTACCCAAATCCAAATATTTAGCAATATCCAGTACAGTGTATGCTCCACCATAAAGCTTCCGCTTAATACTCAGAATAACATCATGAGCATCAACAGAACCTGTGGAACGATATCGTAAACTGGTAAGATATAAAATTTTATTCCGAGGCACACAATAATATGCGTTGAAAGATTCTGTGTTGCCAATATCGATAACTGCCTGAACTTTCGTAAGATCATCTGGAACACCAGCTGTAACAGTACTCAGATAGTAAACATATAATTTACCAGTGAGAGCTGCAGCAACAGTTACTTTATTAATTGCTAAAAATGCTTTTGTACCTGCGACACTTGTACGACCATCGACTGCATGTGTAGTAATGACTTCGGTAATTTCATCATAATTTGCATCGACACCAGTAATCGTAATAGCTTTACCAACATCAGCCAATTGATTGGAAGAAGAAATATAAACGATTGCAGCAGTAGTAGCTTCCGTCAAATCCTGACTTGAAACAGTTCCTTCTCCCCAGATGAATTTGTCTGCCCCAGCAAGAGCAGCATTCTGACCAACAATTTCTCGTGCAGTGTAACCACTTACGTTACCACGCGCAACTTCGAGATAAAAATCATTTACAATAGCAGTAGGTAATGACATAATTCTTAATTCCTCCTAATAGAAATAAATTATCTAAATTTTTTATTTAACTGCTGTTAAATCATACGTGTTTTTATCCATATATTCAGCTATAATTTCTTCAACAGCATTCTGAATTTTATCGTTTGATGGGACTTTGCTACCAATAAATTCTACTGGATATTTTGCTGTAATTACCAGAGATATAAAGTAGTCTAACGGCCCAATTAAACAATAAAACCCCATTGGTTTAAGCATCTTCAAGAGAGAGATCGTTAAGATATTTGGTGATTCATTAATGACTTTCATATCAATTAGCATTTTTGGAAAGTCTTTAATTGATGTATATTTTTGTATTTTGTCTAAAGCCGGCAAGAACTCATCAAGATACTGTTTGCCGATAAACTTTGAATAATCTCTTTCCAAAATTGATAATATATAACTATGTCTCTCTTTTAGATAGTGCTTATAATAACTATATATGGATAAAATATGAACTAATGCTTTTTGTTTCTCTGAATACAATTTATCAGGTCCGATTGCTTTTATAAACAACATATAAAGATATGTAGATAAAAGCTTATGTAAATCCTTGTTTTGTCGAATCTCAGTTTTATGAATATATACTGTTGCTCTAATTAAACTAAAGTAAGTAGCATAAATGCATTCATCAATAGACTCAGTTGAACCTGTTGTTGGATCGACTCCAAGTTGTTGTGAATCTAGAGCAATACCGGCAAGTTTATCATTTGTTGTGATAAAAGATCTAGCAATAACATTATCTGGTTTAATTTTCGCAATTCCAAGAAAAATCAAATTCTTGTTCTGGATAGTTTTTACATGATCTTTAACTGAATTATTTGGCAATTTCGTCAAATAATTCGAAAAATCATCCATGAATGTTGAATAGATTTGTTTGTTTTCAGCATTCTTTGTTAGAACAAATATTTTCTGTTCACTGGATCGCAAAATTGGATTTACATCTGTATCTGCAAAAAAACTAGGTGGAAATTTTTTATCAAGATCTTGCATAAGGCATTATCTCCAACTTAAATTACGAATTTGAAGTGCTTAAAATTTTCACAATCGTTTGTCTATATGGAGCAATAATAATACGTTGATTGGTTATCGTCGGCGCGAATCGTTCCGGAGTGAATTCCAAGAAAGTTTTAATATTATTCACTAACATAATAATTGGATATAGTAGCGGCTCACTATAAACATCTAAGCAAAATATTGTAGGTCTTTGGTTCCAACGATCAACCTTAAATTCATAAAAATCTGATTCTAATCTTAAAGCCGCTAAATTTGTAAAAAATACATTACCAAGAATCGGTTTAGCAAATTCTTTAAAAACATTTTTAACATCAAAAGATTGTTGTGAAAAATGATCAGTTAATGAAATAGTTTGAGTATTCATTGTTCTCCAACTCTCACATTTTTGTATTCTCAAATTTCATATAGAAATAATAAGAATAAGAATATATTATTTTTAATTTAAGGAGGTAAAATGTTTAACGATTCGCAGAATAGTAAAGCTTTACACGAAGTAATGAACGAAGTCCTATGGAATTGTGGTTTACAAGTAAACGGAATTGATGTTGGAATACCATTCATATGTGGCGCACCAGGTGGTGGAAAAACTGCCAGCATTCATTATTTAAGTAATCAATATAACTTTGGTATTGTTTCAACACACCTTGCATTAAAACCAATTGAAGAAACGGGTGGTATTCCACAATTTGATACCATTATGATTAATGGCAAACCAGTTCTCGGCACCATCTGGTCTTTTCCAGATATTATGAAAGTTCTTTATGAATTATCTGAAAAAAAGAAAGATTCAATAATTGTTTGGTTACTAGATGATGCTCATTTACTCGGACCACTTCATATGGGACTTCTTTATGAGTTATTTACTGAAAGAACCTTAAGAGGTTATCAAATTCCAAAAAATTGCGCAATGATGATGGCAGGAAATACAAGTAGTAAATCTGGAGCAAAATCAATGTTCAGCGCAATTATTAATAGATGTGTTATGATGCCAGTTTACACAGATTTTAATGGTTGGAAAACTAATTTTGCGTTACGTGAAGATATAAGAGTCCATGCTGGTGTTGTTTCTTTTCTAGGAAACTCACAATATCAAAAGTTCTTCCATGAAGAAGAACAAGTAGATGTTGCATGGGGATCTCCAAGATCTTGGACACGATTTGCAAATGAAATCAAATCAAGAGAAGAAGCTCACAAAAAAACAATCAGTACTGATACTTGTTTGTATCTAGGTACTGGTTATGTGGGAAAAGAGGGAGCATCAGAATTCACAACCTATTATAAGATTTATTCAGAATTTGATATTGACAGTATTTTAGCCAATTACAAAACTTATGAATTACCAACAGATTCAGTAAAAGCATATGCATTAGCTTATGCTCTTACAACCAATTATATTGGAAGAAGTGATAGAGATAAAATCCTTCCAAATATTTCACATATTGTCAGTCTCTTTATGAAAGAAGCATCTGAATTATCAATCATGATGATTAAAGAGATGAGACAAGCTGAAAAAATTATTGGCAAAAAGAATATTGTTGGAAAAATCATTTCTCAGATTCAAAAATCTGAACCTGATCTCGTTAGAGAAACTTTAAAGGATGTAATTGACTTAACATCTGACATGGGTGAATAATTATGCCAGAAGAATTAGGGTTATTAATTCGAAAAGCAAAATTAAAACTTTTCACTAAAGCTTTAATTTTCTTTGGGATGTGCGCCAACAAATTCACTTGGGACATAGAAACCTTTGATGAGAACATCGAAGGTTATGTTCGTTTTGACAGTGAAAATTTAAACAAGATTGAAAGCGGCGCGATCTTCTTAAATAAACATTTCCTAATTAAACCAGATTATACATATAATAATCTAATTTTTATAATTTGTCACGAATTGCTACATATTTTAAACAAACATGGAGCAAGACGCGGCGATAGAAAATGGGAAGAATGGAATGTCGCATGTGATCATGTTATAGAAGTATTCTTAAAGAAACTAAGCGACATCATCAAACCATATAATAATAGATACAATATTATAGAAGAATTAGAGTATCAGAAACCAAATTGTACAGCAGAATATGCATATGATTGGATTATGAAACATCCATCAAAAATTCAAGTTGGTAATACTCAAAACATGTCGATCATAGTAACCGACGGAAATGGGAAACCAATGTTCATCGTATCTTCCATTATTGGTGGAATAACACCAAATGGTGTATCAGATGAACTTGATGAATCTACTAAAAATGTGTTAATTGATCAATTTGTTGCTGAATCTCGAGCCTTGTTTGAAAATATTAAAACTCAAGGAAATCTTCCAGGATATTTAACAACATATCTTGATGAACTCTTGAAAGTTGAAATTCCCTGGGAAACACTTGTAGAGAAATCAATTAAAACAAATATCATAATGAAACCAGATGATCGTAGTTGGAGAAGCTTAAATAAATTCTTCATGCCACACCGATTAAATTTACCAGGAACTTCTCTCGCACAAGACTTAGAAGGAACTGGTACGCTTATTGTCGGTATCGATTCATCAGGTTCGGTTTCTAATAAGAATTTAAAAAAGTTTTCAGGAATTGTTGAAGCAAGTATGAGACATTTCAAAACAATTCATCTCATTGTCCACGATACAATAATTCATCAAAGAAAAACATTCGACAAAGATACTATTCATGAGTTCTATAGATTCATATCTGATGAAGGGTATCGTGGTAGAGGTGGAACATCTCATAAATATCTATTTGAAGAAGTTCAAACAGAATATTGGGAAAAAGATAAAGATGAGTTAAGTATGGTAATAAGCTTAACTGATGGTTTCTCAGATGTTGAATCTTATTACAAAAATTCAAAATTTGAGTGGATCAAAAACAATATTCCATTAGTATTCATTATTACCAAAGAAGGTAAAGAAATGGATTTAAGTCAAGATTATGGAAACATCTCCCAAATTAAAATAAATAATTAATCAAGTATTTACTACCGGCAAGATCTTAACTAGATCTTGCCGGTAATTTTTTATTTTATATTATTTTGGAACTCTCAAAATACGCGGAGGCTTAAATCCTAATTTATCATTATCACTCGTTGGACGAGGAATAGATCTTTTAATAGATTCTCCACCCTGTGCGATTTTATTTACAGTATCTGGGCGCACAGACAGTGGTTGTGTTGATCTTCTTCTCCCAATAATATTCGAAACGCTATTTATGAATCGTCCAATAATTCCTTCATTTAAGAATAAATAATTAACAGGTATCATGTGATTTACCCATATTTTTTAACATCGATTCCAGTTAATATAACATCTGGAAGCATGTCTTCATTTCGATGCTTTTCTTGTTCTTGCGAAGTTCCTGTGTACTTTTTTAATAGCTTTTTTTGTTTATATTTTTTATATATAGATTTAGCACCAGCCGCTGCCACTACTCCAGCAGCAGCGGCCAGAGCCAACTTCGCAAGTGTATCTTGATTTAATTCATTTAAAGCATCAAGATTTTTCATAATTGTTTCCTAAAAAATTACAGATACTCTGCAATCCCCTTATCTTCTGTGATTGTCTGTTCCTGAATGACTCCACCATAAAGATTAGAAACTTCAGAAATAAACTGAGCAGTTCCTACTTCTGCAAACACTCTCATATTTTTATAAGTTTCTTCAGTATTTTCTCCAATAAATTCCTGCGGATTGTTCAGAACAAAAGCCTTGAGGGTTTTCTGAAAATCATTTACGACTGTCATTGCTTCAACAATCACATCCTCATGTTTTTCAACAAGAACATTTCCTTCTGACTCCAAAAGAGCATTTACTCTCTGAAACATAATTTATTCCTCCAAAAAGATTTATTTGTTATTTATTTTTGATCAAGTTTCTTTAATCTTTTTCTTAATGCAAGTGCACCAAGTCCAGCAGCTAAAGCAGCAGCAATACCACCAGAAGCATATGGATGTTCTTTAACAGCATCCATAACCTTTTTACCAGTATCAGAAATCTTTTCTCCAATTCCTTCACCAGAATCTTTGAGTTTATCCAACACTCCTGGATTCTCTTCTTTAGCTTTTTCTAATGCTTTAAGAGCATATTCTTTTGCCGCAGCAGCTTCATCTTGAGAAGAGCCACCTTTTAAAGTATCAGCTAATGCTTGAGATGTTCTTTTAGCAGCTTCACCAGCTCCAATAATTGACTCGGTGACAATTCCAGAATCTCTTAAAGATTCTTCAATAATTTTGTTCACATCTAACATTATATTGTCCTCCGAAAGTTATTTCTTTGCGGCAGCTTTCAATCTTTTGCGAAGAGCAAGACCACCAACACCAGCAGCTAATGCTGCAGCAACAGCAGCAGCAACACCAGGATGTTCTTGAACAGCAGAAAGTGCTTTCTTACCCATTCCAAC
>ENA-UPTA01005814-UPTA01005814.1-activated-sludge-metagenome-genome-assembly--contig:-NODE-5814-length-11151-cov-5.046143_pt1 | contig 11151 bp, 9 predicted proteins | sample MGYA00238184_ERZ773361 | MGnify/ENA primary metagenome ERZ773361 (study PRJEB29100, sample SAMN05720205) | activated sludge metagenome | isolation source: anaerobic digester from wastewater...
CGCGATCTTGGCACGTTCCAGGGCGTGCGCACCAACCAGCTGACCGGCTACGGCCTGGTCGTCGGGCTGAATGGCACGGGCGATGACAGCCTTGAATACGTCACCCAGGCGATGCGCGGCGTTTCGGGCCGGGTCGGAGTGCAATTGCCGCCCGGCGTCAATCCTGCCCTCAAGAACGCCGCCGCCGTGATCGTCACGGCCGACCTGCCCGCCTTCGCCAAGCCGGGGCAGCGGATCGACGTGACCGTATCGGCGCTGGGCAAGGCCAAGTCCCTGCGCGGCGGGGCGCTGATCATGACCCCGCTCTACGGCGCGGACGGGCAGATCTATGCGATGAGCCAGGGCAACCTGGCGGTCGGCGGCCTCGGCATTTCCGGCGCGGACGGATCGAAGCTGACGGTCAATATCCCGACCGTTGGCCGGATCGCGGACGGCGCCAGCGTGGAGCGCGCGGTCGCCACCGGGTTCGACAGCGCAGACCTGCTGCGCTGGAACCTGTTCCAGTCCGATTTCCTGACCGCCACCCGCGTGCGCGACGCGATCAACCGGCGCTGGCCCGGCACCGCGAGTGTCGAGGACGGCGTTACCCTGGCCCTGCGCCTCCCCGCCGAGACCGATGCGCGCGCGGCGATGATCGCAGGGATCGAGATGCTGGACGTGACCCCGGCGGAAACCGCCGCTCGGGTGATCGTCAACAGCCGCACCGGCACCGTGGTGATCAACAGCGCGGTGCGGCTCTATCCGGCGGCGATCAGCCACGGCAAGCTGACCGTGCGGGTCGATGAAAGCCCCAAGGTGGTCCAGCCCGGGCCGCTCAGCCGGGGCCAGACCCAGGTCCAGCAGGACAGCACCCTGTCCGCCGAGGAAGCCGGGGATTCGGTGGTCCACTTCAAGCCCGGCGCCTCGCTCGCCCGGCTGGTCGATGCGCTCAACCTGCTGGGCACCAGCCCGTCCGATCTGGTCGCGATCCTTGAGGCGCTGAAACAGGCCGGGGCACTGAAAGCGGAAATGGTGGTGATATGACGCTGTCCCTCACTCACGCCGCTACCGCGCCAGCCGCCCCGCCATCGCCCGAGCGCCAGAAGCTGGCGCAGGCCGCAAGGCAGTTCGAGGCGATCTTCGTGCGCCAGATGCTCAGCAGCGCGCGCAAGGCCGATTTCGGCGGCGATGTGCTGGGCGGCCAGGGCCTCGACACCTTCCGCACCATGCAGGACGAACGCTTTGCCGACATCGCCGCCGAAACCGGGGCGTTCGGCATGGCCAGGATGATCGAACTGCAACTTGCCACGCAAGTTGCCCCGCCGTCCCGTTCGGGCCGGGAGTTATAACTGATGGCCTCCGATCTTTTCACCATCGGCGCCAGCGGGATCAGGGCGGCGCGCGCCGCGCTGGACATTACCGCGCAGAACATCGCCAATGCCTCGACCGAGGGCTATGTCCGCCGCTCGGTGGAGCTGTCGGAGCTGTCCACCGCTGGCGGCTACAACCGCATCAGCGACATTTCGCTGTCGGGCGTGCGGGTTGACGGGATCGCCCGCAATGCCGACGCGTTCCGCCAGGGCGAGGTTCGCCGCACCGGCAGCGATGCCGCGCGCGCCGGGGCCGAACTTGCGGGGCTGGAAAGCGCCGGGACCGCGCTGGAACAGTCGAAGCTCTACCCCGCCCTGACCGGCTTCGAAGCCTCGCTCCAGCGGCTGGCCAGCGATCCGGTTGACCCCGCGCTGCGCGCCGCCGTGCTGGAGGACGCGCGCACCCTGACCCGCACTTTCGCCATTGCCGCGCAGGGGCTGGACGAGGCCGCCAATGGCCTGCGTTTCGAAGCGCAGGACGGCACCGCGCAGGTCAATCTGCTCGCGGGGGAACTGGCCCGCACCAACGTCCAGTTGATCCGCACCCGCCCCGGAACCAGCGACCAGGCGACCCTGCTCGACCAGCGCGACAGCCTGCTGGATCGCCTGTCCGAATTCACCGGTGTTTCCGCCACTTTCAATGCCAACCAGACGGTCGAGGTGCGCCTGGGCGGCAGTGCCGGACCGCTGCTGGTCAGCGGCGCCAACACCGCCAGCTTCGCCATGACCACGGCCGCAGACGGCACGATCGGCTTCACGCTGGACGGCAATCCGGTGGCGCTGCCCGCCGGATCGCTGGCCGGAAAGGCCCAGGCGCTGGTCAGCCTGCGCGATACCCGGACCAGCCTGGATGGCCTGGCCGATGCCCTGATCTCGGCCGCGAACGGCGCGCAGGCCAATGGCACTGCGCTGGACGGCACGCCCGGCCCGCCGCTGTTTTCCGGCAGTGGCGCGGCGGGCATCACCGTGGCGCTCTCCTCCGGCAGCGCCATCGCCACGGCTCCGGCGGGAGCGCCTGCGGGGAGCCGCGACATCGCGGGCCTCAATGCGCTGCGCGGCGCGCTGGATAGCGCCGACATTGCGGGCGGCACCAGCGGCCTGATCTTTTCCGTATCCAGCGCCGCCGCCGGACGGCGGGTCACCTCCGACGCACTCGATGCCATTGCCGGTTCGGCCCGGATCGCGCTCGAAGCCCGCTCCGGGGTCGATCTGGAGCAGGAGGCGGTCAACCTCGTGCGCTTCCAGCAGGCGTTCCAGGCGAGCGGGCGGGCGATACAGGTTGCCTCCGACGTGTTCGACACCCTGCTGGCCCTGAAGTGAGCGCAGAAGTGAGCAAGGAGACCTGGCCGTGACCACGATCAGCACCAGCGCGTTCTACGAACGCTCGACTCGCGCCATCGCGGACCTGCGCGCGCAGGCCGGGGCGCTGCAGACGGCGATCGGCACCGGGAACCGGCTGACCCGCTCCTCCGACGATCCGGTCGCCGCCGCGCAGCTGCGCCGCATGGCCCGGGCCGAAGCCTTCGCGGCGGTCGACAAGGGTGCCGCCTCGCGCGCCAGCACCGACCTGACGCTGGCTGACAATGCCCTGTCCGAATTCGCGGGCCAGATCACCCGCGCACGGGAACTGGCGGTCCAGGCGGCCAACGGCACGCTCAGCCCCGCGCAGCGCGGCGCCATCGGCACGGAGATCAGGCAGATCGGGGCCGAATTGCTGAGCCTTGCCAATGCCCGCGACAGTGCCGGCCATGCGCTGTTCGGCGGCAATGGCCCCGGCAGCGCCTATACCGTCGATGCAGCCGGCAATCCGGTCTATGCCGGCACCGCCAGCGCGGGCGAACTGCCGCTGGGGGACGGACTGAACGTGACGCGCGGCGTGACGGGGCCGGAATTCCTGAACTTCTCCGCCTCCGGCGGGCCGACCACCCTGTTTGCCGCGATCAAGGGGCTGGCCGATGCCTTGCAGGGCGCCGCCGCCGATCCCGCGCAGGCCGCGCGCGCTGCGCTGGGCACGCTCGATGCCGGGCTGGAGGCCGTCACCACCACGCAGACCGTGGTCGGCACGCGCCTCGCCTGGATCGATCTGGTGTCCGAACGCCGCACCGAGGCGGGCGAACTGCGCGCCGAGCAGCAGGCCGAGGTCGGCGGCGCGGACCTGGCCGAAACGATGACCCGCCTGCAACAGACCATGACCGTGCTCGAAGCCAGCCAGGCCAGCTTTGCCCGGCTTTCCAGCCTTACCTTGTTCGACCTTCTGCGCTGACCGGCGCGGCCACGTTTCCTTGAATTTCAACCGGGGGTTATTGCCATGTACGCCGTGATCGGCATCGTCATCCTGCTCGTCATGGTGTTCGGCGGCTTCGCGCTTACCGGAGGGGCGCTCGGCCCGGTGATGCACGCCATCCCGCACGAAATGCTGATCATCGGCGGCGCCGCTGTCGGCGCGCTGGTGACGGGCAATTCGCTCCACGGGCTGAAGGCGCTGGGCGGCGCCTTGGGGAAGGTGTTCAAGGGCCCGCGCCACACCCGGCAGGACCACATCGACGTGATCGTGCTGACCACCAAGCTGATGAAGCTGCTGCGCGCCGAAGGGCCGGTGGCGCTGGAAAGCCACGTTACCGACCCCGCCGCTTCCGCGATCTTCGCCGAATTCCCGCGCCTGCTGGCCAACAAGGAACTGATCGCGCTGATCAGCGACACGCTGACGCTGATCGTGGTTTCTTCCGGCACGCTGGAAGTCAACGCGGTGGAAGACGTGATGGACAATGCGATGAAGACGCACTTCCATGAAATGCACGAACCGCAGCACAACCTGCAGAACCTGGCCGACGCCCTGCCCGCGCTGGGCATCGTCGCGGCGGTGCTGGGGGTGGTCAAGACCATGGGTTCGATCGACAAGCCTCCTTCGGTGCTGGGCGGGATGATCGGATCGGCGCTGGTCGGCACCTTCATGGGGGTGCTGCTGGCCTATGGCATCGTCGCGCCGATCGCAGGGCGGCTGAAGCAGGTGCTGGACGCGGACGAGCAGATCTTTCACGCGGTAAAGCAGGTGATCATCGCCTCGCTTCACGGCTGGCCCCAGCCGCTGGTGGTGGAAAGCGCGCGCTCTGGCCTGGGCCACGATTTCCGCCCCGGCCTGTCCGAACTGCTCGATAGCCTGCGGGGGCGCTAGGCCATGGCCGCCAAGCCGAAACCGGGCACCAAGGCCGAGCCGCCGCGCCCGATCATCGTCAAGAAGATCACCGTGGTCGAAGGCGGCCACCACGGCGGCGCGTGGAAGGTTGCCTATGCGGACTTCGTCACCGCGATGATGGCCTTCTTCCTGCTGCTGTGGCTGCTGGGGGCGACCAGCGAAAAGCAGCGCAAGGGCCTGGCGGACTATTTCACCCCCACCCTGGTCAAGCTGAAGCAGGAAAGCGCCGGTTCCAACGGCATGCTGGGCGGATCGTCGATCACCGATGCCGACAATTACCCCAACCGCGCCGGGCAGACCGGCAACAAGGCGCTGACCATTCCGCTGGATACCACCGGCGGAGCGAAGGAAGGCGCGGAACGGGCCAGGCGCGTCCAGGCGATGCAGCAGCGGCTGGAAAAGAAGCTGGAGCAGAACCAGCGGATCGCGCGGCTGGCCCGGCAGGTGCGGATGGTCGACACCGCGCAGGGCATCCGCATCGATCTGGTCGACGATGCCGACTTCTCGATGTTCCAGCTTGGCACCACGGTGCTGACGGGTGACGCAGCCGAATTGCTGAAAGTGCTGGGTCAGGTCGTGAACGGCGAACCGGGCGAGCTGACCATTCGCGGCCATACCGATGCCCTGCCGTGGAAGGGCGGGCTGGGCGCCAACAACTGGTCGCTGTCCGCCGGACGGGCCGAAGCGACACGCCAGGCCCTGCTGCGCGAAGGGATCGCCGAGGACCGCTTTCGCCGGATCGAGGGCGTGGCCGACCGCGAACCGCTAGTCCAGAACAACCCGCAAGACCCGCGCAACCGCCGCATCTCGATCCTGTTGCTGCGCTGAGGGGATGATGCGAGGATGGCGGCCATGCACATCGCCTTCCTGCTGTTCCCCGGCGTCACCCAGCTGGACCTGACCGGCCCCGCCCAGTTCCTTTCGCGCCTGCCGGAGGCGAAGGTCGATCTCGTCTGGGACAATCGCGATCCGGTGCCGACCGACGCGGGCTTCTCGATCCTGCCCACCGCGACCTTTGCCGAAGTGCCCCGCGCGGACCTGCTGTGTGTGCCGGGCGGCCTGGGCATCGCCGGGGTGATCGACCATGCCCCCGCGCTCGATTGGGTGCGGCAGGTGGGCACGCAAGCGCAGTGGGTAACCAGCGTCTGCACCGGCGCGCTGGTGCTGGGCGCGGCGGGGTTGCTGCGCGGCTACAAGGCGACCACCCACTGGGCCTGGCATGACATGCTCCCCCTGTTCGGAGCCGAGCCGGTCGCCGCGCGCCATGTGATCGACCGCAACCGCGCGACGGGCGGCGGAGTGACTGCGGGCATCGACTTTGCGCTGGCCCTGATGGCGCGGATCGCCGGGGAGCCACACGCCCGCGCGGTGCAGTTGGCGCTGGAATACGATCCCGCCCCGCCCTTCGATGCCGGCAGCCCGGCCAAGGCGGGCGAGGCGCTGGTCGGCGTCTATGCCGAGCGCGCCAACCGGCTGGCCCCCACCCGCAAGGCCGACCTGATCGCCTCGGCGCGGCGACTGGGCTTTGCGACTGATTGAAGCCGTGCCACTGTCCCCACCGATAACACCGGGAGGGAAATGCCGAACACATGAGTACCAAGCACTACACCCTGTGGGGCACGCCGCATTCGCTCTACACCGGCAAGGCGCGTTCCTACCTGATCAAGAAGCGGGTGCCGGTCGTCGAGCTGCTGGCTGGCGACCCGCGCTTTTTGGGCGAAGTCGTGCCCAAGGTCGGCCACATGGTGATCCCGGTGGTGGAAACGCCCGAGGGCGACCTGATCCAGGATTGCACCGCGATCATCGACCACTGCGAGGCGCGCTTTCCCGAAGGTCCGGCGATGGAACCGGCAGGCGGGGTGCAGCACGTCGTCTCGCTGATCCTCGATGCCTTCGGCTCCAACTATTTCATGCCGCTGGCGATGCATTACCGCTGGTCCTACCGGGCACAGCAGGACGCCTTCCTGCGCGCCGAGTTCGCGCGGGCGATCCCGACATCATTGCCCTACGAAAACCGGCTGGCCGCCGCCGAAATGCTGATGGGCAAGTTCAACGGCTTCCTGCCCGGGCTGGGCGTCACGCCGGAAGTGATCCCGGCGATGGAGGACAGCTACAAGGAACTGCTGGGCCTGCTCGAAGCGCACTTCCGCACCCATCCCTACCTGATGGGCGGGCGGCCCGGTCTGGCCGACTTCGGGATGATCGCCCCGCTCTATGCCCACCTCGCCCGCGATCCGGTGCCGGGCTTTCTGATGCGCACCACCGCCCCCAATGTCGCGCGCTGGACCGAGCGGATGAACGTGGCCGAAATCGCCGACAGCGACTACGCCGACACCAGCACCAGCTATCCGGCGAACGATGCGATCCCCGAAACGCTGGAGGCGCTGCTGGCCGCCGTCTTCGCCCACTGGGGACCGGGCCTGCTGGAAGACGCCGCGCAGTTCGGCCGCTGGCTGGACGGGCTGGACGATCCCGCCCCCGGCACGCTGGTGTCGCACGATGGCAGCCGCTCGGTCCATCCGCACGTCGGGCGGATAGACTATGCCTGGCGCGGCGTGACCATGCGGCGCGGCAGCCACCCGCACTCGCTGTGGCACTTCGCCCGCGCGCAGGCGGCGGCGGCGGCGCTGGAGGGCGAGGCCCGGGCGCGGCTCGATGCGCTGCTGGAGCGCACCGGCGGCGCGGCGGTCATGGCGATCAGCACCGCGCGTCCGATCCTGCGGCAGAACAACGTGCTGTTGCTGGGGTAGCGCTGCCCGTATCCAGCTCCGCGCAAGCCGTTCGTGTCGAGCGTAGTCGAGACATGCAAGCGCTGACGTGTCTCGACTACGCTCGACACGAACGGAGGTGGTTTGGCGGAGTGAAGCCCAGGTTGGCGCCCCCTACTCCACCCAGTCCATCGCCCGCGTCACCGCCTTGTTCCACCGGGCGTAAAGCGCCGCGCGCTGGTCCTCGGCCATGCCGGGATGCCAGCGCCGATCCTCGCCCCAGTTGTCGCGGATGTCCTCGGTCGAGGCCCAATAGCCGACCGCGAGGCCGGCGGCATAGGCGGCGCCCAGCGCGGTGGTCTCGATCACCCGGGGGCGGACCACCGGCACGCCCAGGATATCGGCCTGGAACTGCATCAGCAATTCGTTGACCACCATGCCGCCATCGGTCCTGAGTTCGGTGATGGCAACGCCCGAATCCCGCGCCATCGCGTCCAGCACCTCGCGCGTCTGGAAGGCGGTCGCTTCCAGCGCGGCGCGCGCCAGATGGCCCTTGCCGGCAAAGCGGGTCAGCCCCGCGATCACCCCGCGCGCGTTGCTCTGCCAGTGCGGCGCATAGAGGCCGGAGAAGGCGGGCACGAAATAGACGTCGCCGTTATCGGGCACGCTGGCCGCCAGTTCCTCGATCTCGGCGGCATTGGCGATCAGGCCCAGGTTGTCGCGCAGCCACTGGACCAGCGCCCCGGCGATCGAGATCGAGCCTTCCAGCGCATAGACCGCCGGCGCCTCGCCCAGCTTGTAGCCCAGCGTGGTGAGCAGGCCCGAGGTGGACGCGAAGGGCTTTTCCCCGGTGTTCATCAGCATGAAGCAGCCGGTGCCATAGGTGTTCTTGGCCTCGCCGGGGGCAAGGCAGGCCTGACCGAACAGCGCCGCCTGCTGGTCGCCCAGGATCCCCGCCAGCGGCACGCCCTCCAGCACGCCCCGGCAGGTGCCGTAGACCTCGCTCGACGAGCGGATCTGCGGCAGGCAGGCACGCGGAATGTCCAGCAGGGCCAGGATCTCCGCGTCCCAATCCAGCGTTTCAAGGTCCATCAGCTGGGTGCGCGAGGCATTGGTGACATCGGTGATGTGCAGGCCCGTCAGGTTCCAGGCCAGCCAGGTGTCGATCGTGCCGAACAGCAGCTCGCCGACCTCGGCCCGCGCGCGCGCTCCCGGCACCTCGTCCAGCAGCCAGCGCAGCTTGAGGCCGGAAAAATAGGTGGCGAGCGGCAGACCTGTGCGCGCGCGCAGCCGGTCCTGCCCGCCATCGGCCGCCAGCGCCTGAACCAGCGCGTCGGTGCGGGTATCCATCCAGACCAGCGCGTTGTGCACCGGCTGGCCGGTGGTGCGGTCCCACAGCAGCGTCGTCTCGCGCTGGTTGGTGATCCCAACGGCAGCAAGGTCACTGGCCGCCAGCCCCGCCCTGGCGAGCGCGCCCGCGATCACCGTCTGCGTGTTGGCCCAGATTTCCACCGCGTCATGTTCGACCCAGCCGGGGCGCGGCATGATCTGCCGGTGCTCCATCTGCTCGGCCGCCACGATGGTCCCCGCATGGTCGAACACGATGAACCGGGTGCTGGTCGTCCCCTGGTCGATCGCGCCGATATAGCCTGCCATTCCTGCTCCCCTTGTCCTTTCGCGCCAGTGCTATTGCAGCGCCGCGACCTGGGCAAGCGGACACGCGCAAGGGCCCGGCGGATCGGGGGAGCCGCCGGGCCATGCCCGCGGGGGGCAGGCAATCTGCTTGCTGACGGTCCTTAACGGAGCAGCGACAGCACGTTCTGCTGGCTCTGGTTGGCCTGGGCGATCATCGCGGTCGAGGCCTGGCTGAGGATCTGCGCCTTGGCCATCGCGGTGGTTTCCGAAGAATAGTCGGTATCCTCGATCCGGCTGCGCGCGTCCGACAGGTTGGTCGAATTGCTGGTCAGGTTGTTGACCACCGTTTCAAGCCGGTTCTGCCCCGCACCCAGCGCGGCGCGGGCCGAATTGATGCTGTCAAGCTCGCCGTCGATCGTCCCCAGCAGGGCGTTGGCGGCGGTCGCGGTCGAAACGTCATAGGATCCGGCGGCGCCGCCCGATGCCGCCAGGGTCGTCAGGTCGGCCATCGCCAGGCCCACCGTATCGCTGCCGTCGGCGCCGGTCTGGACCGTCACGGTCGCGGTCGAGCCATCGAAAAGTTCGACGCCGTTGAACTTGGTGTTGGTGATGACCTGGTCCATCTGCGCGGTCAGTTCATCCACTTCGGTCTGCATATAGGCGCGGTCGGTGGCGTCCTGATAGGTGCCCGAAGCCGACTGGACCCCCAGTTCGCGCACCCGCTGGAGCATGTTGGTAACTTCGTTGAGCGCGCCTTCGGCGGTCTGGGCAAGCGCGATGCCATCGTTGGAATTGCGGATCGCCTGGTTCATGCCGCGCACCTGCGCCGTCATCGAAGTGGCGATGGCGAGGCCGGCGGCATCGTCCTTGGCGCTGTTGATGCGCTTGCCGGTCGACAGGCGCTCCATCGCCGAGCCCAGCGCCTTGGCGGCGGAGTTCGAGGCATTCGACGCCTTGATCGCGGAAATGTTGGTGTTGATAACAGCCATGAGTGACTCCCGTGGATAGTCCCGAAACGCAAGCCGTGTCGGACCATCCGGCGCGGCTGCCATGGCCAAGAGCGGCAGGAACGCGGGGAAATTAAGGGCAGCCCCAGTTTGCCCGCCCGCCCCCTGCGACGATCCGCAGGCCCCTGTTCCATAAGGATTTCCACGTGGCCTTAAATTACCGGAGCGTTTGACGTTCTGCGCGCATTACCCCTCCATCGAGATGGTTAACCGGGGGGTTTCCCAAGTGACAGTTCTGACAATCAGCGATACCGCAGCCCGTTCCCACGCACCGCTGGTGCAGCGCGCCGCCGCGATCGTCGGCACGGGCTTTTCCGGCCAGGCCGCCTGCCTGCGCGATGCGGGATCGCCCGCGCCGGTCGGCCCCGGCCCTTGCGTCACGCTGGAACGCGGCGCGGTCAATGCGCTGACACGCGATGGTGCACGCGGCCGCTTCACCCTGTCCTACCGCGATCCCGCCGCCGAGGGTCCGCTCGCCGCGCTGGTCGCCGCGCTGACCGCGCCCGGCCTGCCGATCGCCGCCGATCCGGAAAGCCTGTCGGTCCTCGCGCTCGCCCAGCGGCTTGCCGCCAGCGAGATCCCGGTGCTGATCGGCGGCCCGACCGGCACCGGCAAGGAAGTGCTCAGCCGCTTCATCCACATGGCCAGCCCGCGCCGCGATGCCCCCTTCGTGGCCGTAAACTGCGCCGCCATGCCCGAAACCATGCTGGAGGCGCTGCTGTTCGGCCACCAGAAAGGCGCCTTCACCGGCGCGACCCAGGCGAGCGAGGGCTTCTTCCGCGCCGCCGATGGCGGCACCCTGCTGCTCGACGAGGTCGCGGAAATGCCGCTGAACCTCCAGGCCAAGCTGCTGCGCGCGCTGCAGGAGGGTGAGGTCGTGCCGATCGGTTCGACCAGGGCGATCAAGATCGACGTGCGGGTGATCGCCGCAGCCAACCGCGATCTGGCCACCGAAGTCGCCGAAGGCCGCTTCCGCGCCGACCTGTACTACCGGCTCAACGTCTTCCCCCTCGCCCTGCGTCCCTTGCGCGAACGCGCCGAGGACATTGCCCCGCTGGCCTTCGCGCTCGCCCTGCGCCACGCCGCGGCGGGCAAGCCGGTGCCGTGGCTGTCAGAGGCCGCACTGGCCGCGCTGAAGCTCCATTCCTGGCCCGGCAACGTGCGCGAGCTGGAAAACGTCGTGCGCCGCGTGCTGCTGCTGGCCGAAGGACAGGCCGAGATCACCCCGGCGCATATCGTGTTCGACAGTCCGGCCCGGC
>ENA-UPTA01005821-UPTA01005821.1-activated-sludge-metagenome-genome-assembly--contig:-NODE-5821-length-11146-cov-5.325669_pt1 | contig 11146 bp, 8 predicted proteins | sample MGYA00238184_ERZ773361 | MGnify/ENA primary metagenome ERZ773361 (study PRJEB29100, sample SAMN05720205) | activated sludge metagenome | isolation source: anaerobic digester from wastewater...
TTTTTAATGTAATACGAATCGTAATCGTTGGTTAATACCAACAATGGACTATGTCCATCGGTACGCACCTCTTTGATAAATGATATTGCTTCTAAATATTTTAATTTTTGTATCATCAACTTTTATGATTCAATTTAGTTTTTTAATCAAATATTGCAACTACATCAATATAAAATTCTACTGAAATTTTAGCGTTAACCCATCATCATCCATCTTTAGCTGAATCAATATATTTTTATTTTCCCAGCATCTACCTCCCCATGAATAGTTATTTACTTCTTCATTTTTAAATTCACTCATTCCATTTTTATCATCACCGTAAACCGCAAATAATTTATTGACCAACGGTTCTAATTCATACAACGAAACATAATTGGGCTGATAACAATTCATAAGTTTAATAACTAATGAATCACTGTTTTCATTTCTGGATACTTCAATTGTATTAAACATATCAAACAGATATGTTCCCCAAATATATACCTTACTATTTTCATCGATTGAATTAAAATCATCAATGCAATGTTGGATAAAATTTATGGAGTGGCTAAGATGAACTTCTGGGTCAGTATAATTAAGTTGTTTATTGTAATGTTCAATAAATTCATTGGGTTTGAACACTTCTGTTCTAATTCCTAATTTTTTATAAACTTGTTTCGTTTTATTGTAGGTTTTATCATCTGCTGTAATATAATAGTAACTTGTTGCTGCGAAACCACAATGAAATGCATCTTGGGTGGTATTTGAAAACGTTTTCTTTTGTTTGCCATCACGTACTTTTATTGTATCCTGAAAAAAACCGAACATATCCAACATTAGATATTCATTGGTTATATCGTTATACCAATCAGGACCGACAACAGGTTTCGGTAAATGTTTTCTTATATCAGTATTGTTCTGCTCGAATAATGCATTTACAAAATCCATTGGATTTTCCATATTAGATAATCGGTCTGGATTAATGTTTAAATGTTTTTGCGAATATTCCCTAACAACCTTCCAATCTTCACTATTATTAAAATTTTCATACATTTTACCAAAAGATTGGAAGAAACCGCCCATTGTTGGATTGTTCTTTAAATCTGGAAAAAGTACATTCAAAACTTCACTTACCTCTGGATTATTTAATGCTTCCAATAGTTCTGGTGGCATTGGCATATTGCCCAAAACATTAATGATACTATTACCGATTCCACTTGTTAATTCATCCCCTTCTAATGCCTCGGTAATAGTATCTAATCCAAAACCTTTCATATAATCTTTATCCTCAACGTATTGCTGAAATATTAATTTTGGGTCGCTTCTATCTGTTTTAATTTCTTTTTTATATGTCGATATGCACCAGTATTTCGTAAGGTCAATAATAAAATTTAAATCTTCATCGATATATTTTAGTTGCTGCTCATCGTTTGAAAAACTCGACATTATATCACTAATATGAGCAGTAGAATATGGAATAAAGAATTTGTCTTTGGTGGATAATATTCTTAATAGTTCATCCTCAAGACCATTCTTCATCCGAACAAAAACATTCCAGTCCAGATAAACATGTATCATAAGTGTTCATATTTATTTAATGACACGTACCATATAGTAAATTAGAACACAACGGTTCAGCAATTTAAAGTCTTAGTTTAAAAACCTAAAGATAGAAAAAAACACCAAGGCCCGACTTTTATGCATCTCAAAGTTTGTTTTATCAATTATTGGTCAATTCATTACTAATTATCTCCGCTCTATTAATTGTCTGAAATGATAGCCAATATCAGGTGCAACACCAGAAGATAAAGGTTCTATTTGTGTTCAGAATAAATATAATTACGAAAGAGGCCATCCTTTTCGGACAGCCTCTTTCGTTTTATTAAGTTTGAACATCTTTTATTGCACAGGACGGTCGTTTTGAAAATCGTAGAAGGTTTTGCGCATAAGGTCGGCAATCTTCAACTGGTAGTTGATGTAGGCCGATAGGTGCGTCACATAAGCGTTGTTCAAACGGTCGCGCTCCAGGGCCAATGCCTGGCTGTCGATGTCGCCATCGGAGAAGCGGGCACGGGTAATCTCGAAACTCTTCTCGGCCACCGATACGTTCTTCTCCAACAATTGCAAGCGTTTCAAGCTACTGTTCAGGTCGGCTACCAGGTTCATCACTTCGCTTTCAATGTTGCGTTTCACCACTTCCTGCTGATACATGTTTTGCTGCAATCGGGCTTCGGCGGCCTTTACCAATGCGCGGTTTTCGCCCCAGTCGATAATGGGGATGTTCACTGTAAAGCCAATACCAAAATTCTCAGGGCGATTGCGAAAATCGTTGAAGGTATTATTCACTGCTCCCGATATATCGTTTGACATCATACCTTCGTTGGTGCCAATCCGTTCATAATGTGCTGTAATATTGCCTGTTGCCATTCCATACGATTTCTGCCTTTTGATGTCGATCTTGTTCAATTGCAATCTGATTTCTTGCTCGCGAATTTCGGAACGGTTTAGCATAGCCAGTTCAACCGCCTTGCCCGCATCTACGGTCACAATTTTATAATCGAGGTTGCTGCTCAAAATAACACTGTCCTGCAATGAAATCCCAATGATTTCTTTGAAGCTGTTAAGAGAAGCTTGCCGGCTGATGATGGCTACGTCGTAATTGTTTTGGGCTTCGGCCAAGTCAACTTCCATTTGCAGGGCGTCCACCTCTCGAATCAATCCGGCGTCGTATTTGTTTTTTGCTGTGGTGTATGCTTCTTTCTGGCGTTCGAGATTCATGCGGGCAATGTCCTCGCGCTTTTGTAACGACAGCAGACTGTAAAACGCGTTGCTCACGTTGTAGACCAGGTTCAGTTCCTCGCGCTTTAGCCGTTTTTGAGTTTGTTCATAGTTCAGCTCAGCTCGTTTGTAGCCTGAACGAATATCGTTGTAGTAAAATGCGTTTACGGGTTGTGACAAGCCAATGCGCGTGCTCATGGTCATTGTCCGGTTTTCTGAAATGTAGTTGTCAATGTTGTTGAATCCCGACGAAACATAAATACTACCGTCGGTTGGCAAGGGTTGACTGATGGTAATTTCGCCGTTGTAGGTTCCTTTTCTCGATGTATACAACGAAATATTCCCTTCGCTGTCGGTATACGAACTGATTTGTTTGCTGTAATTGGGCAGTGTCAAATCTAAATCGACATGGGTTTTAAACCGGCTGGTTGCCGATTTTAGGTTGAATTCAGCAATGTTCAAATCTTCTTTCAAACTCAACATATCGAAGCTCTTCAGTTTGGCAATTGCAATGCTGCTTTCCAAATCGAGGTAGTGCACCTGTTGGGTTTGGGCTTGTGCAGCAGTGACTCCCATAAGGGCTGCAAACAGCACGGCCCAAGTGTATTTTATGTTCATTTTTCTCATTTTAAATTGAATCATGAATTTGTAAAAAGCTTATCGTTTCAATTGTTTGCCGCGCTCGGTGGGTTCGTCAGAAAAGATGAGCCCATCTTTGATGTAAATAATACGGTGGCTGTATTCGGCAATTTCGCGTTCGTGGGTAATTACAATAATGGTATTCCCTTCGTTGTAAAGTTCGTCGAACAGCGCCATTATTTCGTCGCCCGTTTTCGAGTCGAGCGCTCCGGTTGGTTCGTCGGCCAGCAATATTCCGGGGTTCGATACTAAGGCCCGTGCAATGGCCACGCGTTGTTTTTGCCCACCGCTCAACTCAGTTGGTTTGTGGTGGATGCGTTCGGCAAGTCCCACTCGACCCAACGATTTTAGTGCGCGTTCGGTGCGTTCGTGTTTCGGCACGCCGGCATACATCAGCGGAAGTTCAACATTGTGCAGGGCATTCATGCGCGGCAACAGGTTGAAGTTTTGGAAAATGAAGCCGATTTGGCGGTTTCGCATTTCCGAAAGCTGGTCGTCGTCGAGTGTGCTAACGTCAACCCGATTGAACAGGTAATTTCCTGTGGTGGGTGTATCCAGGCAGCCCAAAATATTCATCAAGGTTGATTTTCCCGATCCCGAGGGACCCATAATGGCCACATATTCGTTGCGGGCAATTTTGAGGTTGATTCCTTTTAAAGCCGGAACCTCGATTTCGCCCATCACATAATTCTTAGTAAGATCTTTTATTTCGATTAACATGAATTTTTAGTTGAATTATTCGTATCTGATGGATTCAATGGGTTTCAGGTTAGCCGCATTCTTGGCGGGCAAGTAACCAAAACTGATGCCCACGAGTACCGAAAAGCCAAAAGCAATAAGCACGGAATACAGTCGGATGAAGGTGTTCACGTCGGTAAACAGTGAAATGAAGAGTGAAAGCGAAACGCCCAATACCACACCAATAATTCCGCCGGTAATACTAATGGCTACGGCTTCGGTCACAAACTGGCTCATAATATCACTTTTGCGGGCTCCAATGGCGCGGCGTATCCCAATTTCGCGAGTACGTTCCATAACGGTGGCCAACATGATGTTCATAATGCCAATACCGCCCACAATAAGCGAGATGGCGGCAATGGCACCCAGTAAAAAGTTGTAGATGCGACGTTCTTTTTCTTCTTGTTTCAGCAACTCAAAAGGAATAACGATGCTGTAATCCTGATTGTTGAAGTGGTGTCTGTCCAAAATGCTGCGGATGAGTGCCGAGGTTTCTACAAGCTTCTCGGAGTTGGCCACTTTGATTGTAATTTGTTTGATTTCGCTGTTCAGTAAATTCTCGGGAACAAAACGTTTCTGGAAGGTGGTAAGTGGTACATACACGTCGTTGTTCAAATCGCGCGAGGCCAGTTCGCCCACTGTTTCGGTAAATACGGCTTTCGATTTCATAATGCCTACCACTTCGAGCCATTGGTCGTCAATTTTGACCAATTTACCCATGGCATCTTCACTTCCAAACAGTGTTTTCACCACGCCAGCACCCAGCACGCACACCTTTAGTTGGCGGTCGTGGTGGTCGGCATTGATGAACTCGCCCCGTTCGGCTTCGTAATTCAACAATTGAATGAACTGGGGCGTAATGCCGATGATGGTCGATTTCGACGACTTGTCGGCATACTTCACTTCCGATTCTTTTTCGGCTTGAGGAGCTACATCAACCACGCCGGGTACAATTTCTTTGATCACCTGGGCGTCGTTGATGCTTAGCCCTTGCGAGAACTTGGCGCGTACTTCTTCCAACTCTTCAGTTGTCAGGTTCTTGTCGCGCACAATGATGTTGTTCACGCCCAAGTCTTGATATTTTGCAATGGCCTCGCGCTTAGCTCCTTCGCCAATCGAGAGCATGGCAATAACCGAGGCCACCCCGAAAATGATACCCAACATGGTTAGCAACGATCGGAACTTGTGGTCGAGCAGGGCTTGTATCGATACTTTTATATTTTCTTCAAACTGCATAACTAGTTGTTTTTGCGTTGATTAATTTGATTGGCGGGAATCAGGTCTGCCCCTTGTTTGATGTTTCCAAGAATGATGGTGTGGGTATTGTTTCTATCTCCCAATTTCACTTCAACCTTGCTGTAGCTGGCGTTCTTTTTAATATACACGTAATGGCGGTTGTCGATCAGATCGATACAGCCGTTGGGTGCAAAGAACACATCGTCGACCGATGCCGTGATGAATTCGCAGCTCACAGTCATGCCCGGTTTTAAGCGTTCGTCGGAGTCGTTCAGTTTCACTTCTACATCGAAAACCTTTCGTTTGCTGTTGTTCTCATACTGGCGGCACAATTTGCTGATGTAGGTGATTTCGCCCTCGAAGGTCACGTTGGGCAGCGCATCGAGCCGCACGTTCACCTTTTGTCCCAGGTTAATTTTGTCGATATCGGTTTCGTTAATGGTGCTCACAGCCTTCATCCAGGTAAGGTCGGGCACGTTGCCCATGTTGGTGCCTGCGTCGATCTCGTCGCCAATTTTGTACGATTCGCGAGAGCGGCGTTTCCGTGCAACCTGAAAAATTCCCGGAATGGGGGTACGTATGGTTAGCTTAGGTAATATTTCCTTCGCCTCTTTTACTTCTTTACTAATTTGATTGACGCGTATCTGCTGAATTTTCAGTTCGTTGTCAGAAATAATCTTGTTTAGTTCCATGCGGAGCTTCACCTTATTGAAATTGATTTCAGCCTGTTTGAATTCCAGTTCCTTAATTTTTCTGGTTTTTTCCGATTCGAACCGGAACTGTTCCATTTCCAGTTTTTTTAAGTTAAACGTGGCTTCTTCTGTTTTGAAGGCTGACTGCAAATCGCTGATGCGATTTTCTTGTTGTACAATAAGTTTTGTGAGGTTTGCTTTCTCGTTTTCGAATTGAGTTTCGCGGTCAATGATGAATTTGTTAATGTCGGCAGGATCGAGCTGAATGATCGAGTCACCGGCTTCCACGGCGGTTCCATGGTCGAGCATTCCAATCACTTTCATACTGTACCAGTAGCGTCCGAAACGAGGCATTACAAAGGCGCGGGTATTGATGGCATGTAATTCACCTGTTTCGGTAATCGTTTGAGTGAATTTTCCATATTCAACCTTGTTCGATTTGTATTTGTTTTTTGAACACGATGCAGCACCAATAATCAGGAGCAATCCCAATGCAAGCGCGGCACTTCGTGTTTTAAGCTTGTGTGTATTCATGGGTTATTCCTGTTTTTGTTCTTTTTTAGCTTCTTCTTCAGCTGCAAACGGATTGGTTAGCGCCACAAGATCGCCTTCGTCAAGCCCTTCGGTAACAATAATGAAGTCGGTATTCTGTTGCCCCGTTTTGATTTCTTTTTTCTTAAACGAATTGCCCGATTTTACGTATGCAAAGTCGGTTGCTCCTTCGCGGAACAATGCTTCGAGCGGGATGGAAAGCACATCGGGAATTTGGTCGATGATGAGGCGGCAGCTTACGGTTAATCCGGGCATCAGGTTGTTTTTGCCGCCGTTGATCGCAATTTCTACAGGAAATACCTTGATTTTTGAACGATTGTCTTTATTTATTGCAAGGTTGGCAACCGAAAGCACTGAGCCAGTGTATACAGAATCGGAAAATGCATCGGGCCTGATTTGCACGGGCAAGCCTTTGGTTATTTTCGAAATGTCAACTTCGTTGATGTTCACGTCGGCTTTTAGCGCGTTCAGGTCGGGCAGTTCGATCATGGGTTGGCCCGACCACACCTGGTCGCCAATCTGGAATTTGGCGTCGCTGCTCCAGTTGCGGCGAATAATTGCAATGCCGGGTGTTGGTGCTTTGAGTGTGAGCATTTCCAACGTTTTGTATGAGTCGTTCAACTCGGCTTGCGATTGTCTGATGGCTAGCATCTTTTGGCCAATTTCTTCGCTTTGTATTTTTTTGCGGTTTTCGATTTGCGATTGCGCCCGCTCCAGTGCAATGTTTGCTTTTTCGAGGTTCAGTTGAATTTCCTTTTTGGTAACGTTGGCTTCGTAGGTCGATGACTCGAAGCGGATTTTCGAAATTTGTTGCGACAAATGGGTCACTTCCAAATCGGCGTTCAATTCTTCCAGGTCTGACTGGTGTTGAGCTTTCATCCGTTCCAATTCGGCCTTGTGTATTTCGAGTCTCGATTCGGCATCGACGATGGCTTTTTTCACTTCCGAAGGATCGAAAACAACCAGTGTGTCGCCCACTCCAACTTCTTTTCCATCATCGACCAATTGCGTGATTTTAAGCATTCCGTAGCGCCACGAAATGGTTGGAGAACTGATGTTGATGGATTGGATGGCTTTTACTTCACCCTCCTCGTAAATGTCGATATAAAAGGTTTCCTTTTTCACCTTGGCTGTAGGAATTTCTGATTCCTTGCTATTGTTGCATGCAACAAAAACAAAGACCAAAATTAGTATTGAAACGTACTTCATTCTATTTCGTTTAATTATATTCATTATGAATGTGACTTAATCGGTTATGGGCTGTTGGGGTAAGGCTGCGCTGTTCACTTCGGACGGGCTTACCGAATCGGTTCCGTTAGAATTGGTGCGTATTAGTTTCGAAAGTTTTTGCTTAACATCGGCCGGTAGTGCAATGAACTTGCCAACTTGTGATGCTTTGGGATGGGCCAGAGCCAATACATCGCCGGGTTGAAGTCCTGCAGCTACAATCGTTTCTTTTTGCGACGATTCGGCCGTGATGATTTCTTGTTTGTTGTAGCGATTGCCATGTTTAACGAATACCACTTTGGTGCTGTCCTCGTCGAAAATTGCAACGGTTGGGACAACAATTGTGTCGGGAATTTGAGTAATGATAATGCGGGCACGTGCACTGAGGCCTGCTCCGGGCAGCACGGCAGCAGTATCGATAGAGGCTTGCATATCGAACAACTTCACTTTTGAATTCCGGCTTAGTTCCCTGCCCACCGAAGAGCGGTACGTGATGCTTCCCTGTGCACTGTTGCCCGGCATCGCATCGAAAGTGTATTCAACTTTCTGCCCAACTTTGATACGCTTGTATTCGGTCTCACTTACGCTAAACGCTAAACGCATTAAACTAAGGTCAGGAATTTCAATTAATGGCATGGGAGGATATGCGGTTTCGCCTTCTATTACTTTGTTTCCGGTTACCCATGAAATTGAACGCATGGCCAACCCGTCGATGGGCGTTAAAAGCACCAATTGCAAAAGTTGTTCTTCCCACCTTTTTACGTTGTTTTCGTTTTGACGGATTCGGAGTTCCGCTTTTCTGATCTCAAATTGGTTGATACGCTTAACCGCTGAAAGTTTGTGTTCGAACTTTTCTTTTTGAATTTGAGCAATTTTAAGTTCCAGTTCTGTAATTTTTTTTTGAGTGGGGGAGGCGTATTGCAATTGTGCAGAATCGAGATTTGTAATGGAGGTTTGTGCTTCGTTATTTTTAACTTGTGCTTCAAGTAAGGCCAAATCGAGTGCTAAATCGGCCTGTATTTTATTGTACTCGGCTTTTGATAGCTCGAGATTTTTTATTGCATTTTCATACTGATCGACCAATTGTTTGTTTTCGAGTATGCAAACGGTATCGCCAGCCTTTACCAGCGTGCCATCATCGATCAAAAATTTGATGTTATACTCATCGGATTCAGGGCAAACGAGTGTTCTTGAGTTTACTGCTTCTACGGTACCATCTGCCAATAAACTTTCTGAAAACGTGCTTGTTGCAACCAAATAAGTTAGCATAGAGTCATTTTTATGGGTATTGCACGCCATCAGTAGTACAATAGCCATTAGGGATAAAAGTCGGTTTCGTAATCTGTTCATCTATTGGTTAATTGCTCAAAATACAGTGCAATTGGAAACTTCATATTGTGAATGGACTACCCCAATTGCCTTTTCTATTTTTTTTTTGGGTATAAAGTTCAAAATGAAAATTTGCAAGTTGCGTTAACAAGATGTTAAGTTAGCAAAAACCGTGCAATGATTGTTCTACAAAAAACGAATTCCCCTCAATTAAGGGAAGTTTTGTGACATTTAAGTTTATTTAACTAAAATAATATTTTCTAACGAACTTTGTCCGATGTGTTGGGCTGTATTAAGCAGTACAGAGGTATGGGTCAGTGCGATTATTCGTTTTCTATAGTCGAACAAACTACCCTAAATCCAATATAATCAGTTCCTTTGTTTGGCAAGACCAATTCCGGTTGATTTGCTTTTGAGTCATTCTTCCATGAGCTTCCTTTTACAACTTTTGGGGCTAATTTTTCATTTGAACCGGAACTGATTGTCCACTCAGTAACATTACCTTCTAAATTAAGCAAGCCTAGTTTGTTTCTATCTCCCTGGTTTACTTTGTGAAGCTCTTTTGCAGGAGTAATGGATGCCTGATCCTTGTAACTCATTGCGTATTCCCATTCATATTCTGTTGGAAGCCGATAGTCTTTAGTTGCTTTGTTTTGGCCTTTATTGGTTTTGTTTTCTTCTTTTGTCCGCCAAATGCAATAATACCTGGCGCCTTCCCACGTAACTCCAACCACCGGGTAATTGTCGTAGTTGGGATTTGTAAAATAGTCTCCCTGACCAAAAACAGACTTCCATGCCGACTCAACCATGAGTTTATCAATTAGATTGGAATATGCTATTGATATTACTTTGGCTTTACTCGTTCCATCATTTTTATACCTTGAAATATCGATCCACGAGATAGAGTCATTCGGTGAATTCTTAATTTGATTGTAAAATTCTCTGAATTCTTTATTGGTTATTTCATTGCTCATCCAGAAGTTGTCAACTGAAATTGTTTTAGGAGTAGTTCCTTCTTTAACCGTAAAATTTCCTTTGGGTACCAACGTAAAATCGTTGTTTTTCTGTGAGAATCCAGAGCTGGCAATCGTTATTCCTAAAGTGAGTAAAAGGGTTGTTTTCATTTGTGTAGATGTTAAATATTAATAATTCCGATTTCTGTAAACGGCTTTAATCATTGATTTATATTCTGATGGAATGGCCTGGCCATTGCTACGTTAGCACTTGCTAGGGTTTTTTCTACTCAGGTTTATTTCAAGACTCAAGTTTTATTTATGTTAAAACGATGAGTTAATATGTTTATTGTAAAATACGCTGAATGATTTTTCAAGTTATCCTTACAAATTGGAGCTGAAAATCTGTCTGTTGAAAAAACCAACCGCAGGAGAGGGAGAGCCTCGCGCATTTTTTTTAACGATATAAAAAGAACGAAATTGATACTCTGAATTTTTATTTATCAGGGAAATATTTGTCAATAAGTTCTTTGGCCTCGTTTAGCCAGGCCTGCCGTTGTTTTAAATCGCTGGTAACAATAATCCTGAACATTTTTCTTTCAAACTTCTTCACCCCACAAAAATCGAAGATGCAGTTTTTCCAAATTGTTTCAAGAGGGTCTTTAAAAATATTGTTTTCCCGGTATTCGCTTGTGTTTGAGGTGTTAAATACCAATCCAATCAGGGCTTTAAGTAACCCGATTGGCGTACCTTCGCCATTATCGCCTTCAGCAAATTCGTAAGCAATTCCAGGGCGAATAACCCTGTCAATCCATCCTTTCATTATTGCAGGAGGCTGCCCCCACCAATTTGGGTGGATGATAATAATGCCATCACTTTTGACTAAATCGTTGCAATGCCTTTGAATTTCAGCATTGACCTCGCCATGTTTTGGGATCTCAGGGGTCTTAATTATTGGGTCAAAATTTTCTTTATACAAGTCATGAAATATAACCTGATGCCCATTTTGCTTCAATCGGGTAG
>ENA-UPTA01005823-UPTA01005823.1-activated-sludge-metagenome-genome-assembly--contig:-NODE-5823-length-11145-cov-5.440126_pt1 | contig 11145 bp, 4 predicted proteins | sample MGYA00238184_ERZ773361 | MGnify/ENA primary metagenome ERZ773361 (study PRJEB29100, sample SAMN05720205) | activated sludge metagenome | isolation source: anaerobic digester from wastewater...
CCGTGCCCCCGCCGATATCGAACCAGTACTCAAACAGAACACCCTGCTGCGCCGTTGCGAGACCGGCCATGGCCAGTGTCAGGCAAAAGGCAGCCATACACACACATTTTCGATACATAGTTTCCTCCATAGAGAAACAACACCACTTGGATTGGCTCCGAGCCCCCAACCGCGATGAATCGCGTTCGGGACCCCTTTCACACACCCAGGCACCTGCCTCACGGGTATGTGCCGGGCCCCCCAACGCAACACATCGCATCTGGGGCCCTCAATACGGTTCCGTGCGACAACAGACCTCACCCACCTTCCGTACTCTTGTGGAACTCGCGCCTGCGCGCAATAGCACAGGGCCATTCGGATATGAACGATTACCTCCTTCCTGCCAGCGATTGGCCGTTCTGGAAAACGGTGGGGTGACTCTGATGCGCAAAGGGACCGTGTCTTACACAGATCATCCCGGACTGCGTGATCACCCAGGTCTCCGTTCCTCCATCCACCGACTCTGCAAAAGCCGGCATACTGACTCTGTTGAGGCCACGCGGGCCTCATATCCACGTGTGGACAGGAAAGGGCCGTATCCAGCCACACCGATTCAGTATACCGCGGTCCTCCCGTCCATGCAAGCCTTTTTGTGCGTCCCATAAGGATATCTTGCACCCAGCTCTGCGACGCAATGCCGCCGTTCAATACCACGTGCAGCGTTGTCGCCAGACACTCGTCGGTTTCGACGTCACTTCTCCGCACGACAGATCCGATTCCATTACATCGGCAATCAACGGGACCGAATCAACAGGCAAGTCCAAACGCTACCTCTTTTCTGCACTCTTGGCCCAATAATGCAGCCCTCCCGGGCTGGAGGCGGTGTCTCCCGCACGACCGCCAATGCCCGAAGGTCAGGAAGGCAGACGAGGTCTTGGGCCCGCGAGATTCATCACTCCCACTTGCTCGGCCGAGAACCTTCTGATAGGATCACACCCCAGGACTGGAACCCCGGCCCGCAACCATCCACAGTTGAAAGGCAGGCAATTATGCTCACACGTGTTCGCTCCCTGATTCTCGCCACGCTCGCTATCGTTGCCGGCGCAGGCGCCCGCCTGCCAGGCGAAGTCGTACGTCTGGATGACCTGGATATCACCAAGATGTCCAGCGGCTGGGGTCGGCCGCTCGCAGACCAGAGCGTCACAGGCAAGACCCTTTCCATCGCCGGGCGGGCTTTCGAGCACGGCGTGGGAACCCACGCCGATTCGATGCTGTACGTGGACCTGGACGGCAAGGCCGAGCGCTTCCGCGCGATCGTGGGAGTGGACGATGCCACCAATGGGCGGGGAACCGTGGTGTTCCGCGTTTACGGCGACGGCGAAAGCCTGTACAACAGCGGCCTCATGAAGGGCGGGCAGGAGGCGAAGACGGTGGACGTCCCGCTGGCGGGCGTGCATCAACTGCTGCTGCTGGCAGGCTCGGCCGGGGACGGTGTGGACTTCGACCATGCGAATTGGGCGCAGGCCGAGATCGTCTTTGAGGGCCGGACTCCGCAAGCCGTGGAGGCTCCAAAGCCCCCGGCGGAAGAGAGGGTCATCCTCACGCCAAAGCCGGGGCCGCAGCCGCGAATCAACGGGCCCAGGATCTACGGCGCCCGGCCGGGACGCCCGTTCCTCTACCGCATCCCGTGCACAGGCACGCGGCCGATCCGGTTCTCCGCCGGCAACTTGCCCCAGGGCCTTCGCCTGGATGCCCGCACGGGCATCATTGACGGCCGAGTCCCCGAGAAGACAGGCGAATATGGCGTCACGCTCAAGGCCGCGAACGAGCATGGGAACGATGAGCGACCGTTCAAGATCGTCGTGGGCGACACGTTGGCCCTGACCCCACCAATGGGGTGGAATAGCTGGTACATCCACTATCACCGAGTCACCGAGGAACACATGCGCAGCGCCGCCGACGTAATGATCTCCTCGGGCATGGCCGACTACGGGTACCAGTACGTCAACATCGACGACTGTTGGATGAAAAAGAGGGGCGACGAGCCCTACCGGGACGCCCGCGGGGCCATCCTGCCGAACGCGAAGTTCCCCGACATCCAGGGCATGGTGGACTACATCCATCGCAAGGGGCTCAGGGCCGGCCTCTATACCTCGCCCGGACCCTGGACCTGCGCGGGCTACGTTGGCACGTATGAGCACGAACGGATCGACGCGGAAAAGTTCGCCGAATGGGGCTTCGATTTCCTGAAGTATGATTGGTGCTCGTACACCGACGTCGCAGGCGGCAACGATCTGGAGCACATGAAGCGGCCCTATCAAAAGATGGGGAACATCCTCAAGACGCTGGACCGCGACATCGTCCACAACCTCTGCCAGTACGGCATGGCCGACGTTTGGACCTGGGGCGCCGAGACCGGCCACTGCTGGCGGACCACGGGCGACCTGGGCTTGGCCCAAGGCAGTCTATTGCCGGGCTTCTTCCACATCGGCCTGAGCAACGCCGCCCACTGCGAGAACGCCGGCCCGGGCGGCTGGAACGACCCGGACTACATCCTGATCGGTTACGTAGGCAACGCCCGCAGCCAGAACGATCCGCCCATTCCGACGCCCCTGACACCGAGCGAGCAGTACAGCTACATGTCCATGTGGTGCCTGATGGCCGCTCCCCTGTTCTTCTCGGGCGACATGGCCATCCTCGACGAGTTCACACTGGGCGTGTTGTGCAGCCCCGAAGTGATCGACGTCGACCAGGACCCGCTGGGCAAGCAGGCCAAGCCGCTGGTCCAGGATGATCAGACACTGATCATGGCCAAGCCCCTGGAGGACGGCTCATTGGCCGTCGGCCTGTTCAACCTGGCCCAGATTCCCCGCGAGGTCTCGGCCGACTGGTCGCTGCTGGGCATCCGGGGCAAGCAGCGAATCCGCGATCTCTGGCGTCAGAAGGAGCTCGGCGTATTCGACGGCCGCTTCGGAACAACCGTTCCGCGGCACGGCGTCGTCCTGGTCCGGCTCCAGCCCGAATAGCACACGGGGGTATTGCACAAAGTCTTCCTATCCGATAGGATAGGCCTGTGTGGCAGCGGCGATCTTCATCCAGTCGCTGTGGCGCGCACGATACACACCGTGCGCGGGCTCATTGAACGTCCGGTAGGGCTCCCCCCACCGTGATCCATCGCGTTGGAGCCCGGTGTCATTCCTCAGACCTGGAGGATACTCCGATGAGACGGTCGAATGGATTCACCCTGATCGAGCTGCTGGTCGTGATTGCGGTGATTGCCATCCTGATGGCGATTCTCATGCCGGCCCTGAAGAAGGCCAAGAACCTCGCGCAAGGCATCGCATGCAAAGGTAACGTGAAGAACTACGTCTTCGCCGTCGCAATGTACTGCGACGACAACGACGGGAAGTTCTGCAACCCAAACAGTTGCTACTTCTCCCAGTCGGACGCGTATCCGGTGGAAGCCGGTCTCTCATCGTACATCCATGTGCGATGGTGCAACGGGAACGTGGACCTCAAGAGCCATCCGGAGTATGGCGGGAATCTGTTCCGCTATCTGGGCGACGCCAAGGCGTTCATCTGCCCAACCTACAAGACCGTGGCGGTTCGGAACTCGGAGGATCACTTCTACGCCGCGGATGCCGCGAACCTCAGGAACTACGAGCCTTGGTACAACTACACAATGAATGCGTATTTGGGCAGCCCGGCAGATGAGATCAAGAAGACCGCCGTCAGGAAGATGTCCGACGTCAAACAGCCCGCCATGACGTTCTCCTTCTGTGAAGAGAGCGCATACGTCGATACGGCCTACAACGTGTCTGGGCTGAACGACACCTACATGATCCCCGGCAACGACTCCATGATCCAGAGTTGGCTCAGCAGATCCGGCAACAATCCATGGAACGTCGAGCCGGGACCGGATACCTCCCCCACCTTCTATGATGTTCTGGCGGGCTACCACAACGCCCCCACGGGCGACTTGCTCAAAGGCCGAGGCAACTGCGCGTTCCTCGACGGCCACGTAGACGCTCACGCGCGCTCGGAGACCTTTCCTCTGGCATATCCCAGGAAGTAGCCTCACCGGCCGACGGAATCTGCCGGTTCGGCATTGGCTGCGCCCGGCGTGGGCTCCTTGAGGGCCACGAATTCATAGGCGTCCGTGTCCTCTGGCCATCGGCCCAGGGAGACTCCAACCTCCGAGGCCCCGTACTCCTGCTGCTCGCTGTAACCGGTGAGGACTCCTGCCGAACCGGAGTGCAGGCGCAGGGTCTCGCCGTCCTTGCTGAGGCCGAAGGGCTCGCGGCACCCAGGATCAGCCTCGTTGCCGAAGTGCTCGTCCTCGTAGAATACGATGTACCCCTTGGCCGGAATGCTCGTGCCGTCGGCGATTCGGTACCGCGTCAAATCGTTGCCGTCGTCGCTGAGATACCAGCCTCCGATATCGATGCTGTGATCGGTCGCATTGTGCAACTCGATCCAATCGGGACCGATCCCCGTGGAGTTGGCCAGCAACTCGTTGATCACGACCGAGCCGGGATCGGGAACGAGCCCGCTGTCGTCCGTGCCGGGTGAGCCGCCCGAGTAAGCACTCGGTCGCCAGGCGCCGTTGCTGCTGAGGCCGGCCGCGTCCCCGGTTCGCGGGCTCCTCACCGTCAGAGAGAACCCTTCGCCGTCCGTCAAGTCGAACCACCCGTCTTCGTACTTGAAACTCTGGACGACGTTCCCCATCGCATCGACCAGCTCGATCCGTTCGCCGCCGTTGCTCAGACTGCCGGCGTACTGCCCAACGACGGGTAAGCCGGCTCCGTAGCGGCTCTCAAACGCGGCAATATCCTTCACGAGCAGGCAATAGCCGCCCGCGGGCAGCAGGAAACTCGGGAAGGTGTAGTCGATCCCTCTCGTGAATTGCACGAGCTTCAGATTGATGGCCTGCGCGCCGACATTCGTCAACTCGATGTACTCGCAGTTGGGGTCGGCCGGATCGCCCGTGTCCGCCGGATGGTACATGATCTCGCTGACCCGCAGACTCTGAGCCACGGGCCCCACAGCGAACACGGCCTCATTCAGCGCGCTCCACCTGCCGTTGAAGGCCCGAGCCTTGATCGGCATGCTCTCCGTGAGCGAGATGGGCCCCGTGTACGGCACCGCCGTGGGCGAGACCGCTCCCTGACTGATCTCCCCTGCCACAAGCTCGACAGAGAGCAGGAAATCGGAGCTGTCGATCGACGCATTCAGGGCCTGGACAGCCAGCAGATTCGTACCCGACCCGAGCAGGCCGGCGTAGTCGGAGATGTCGATGGTCGTCTGTCCCACGGCAACGCTGTCGGAGTTCGACGCGCTGGCGACGGAGTTCCAGGCCGGATCGCCCGTGAAGTTCCGCCGGGCGACTTCGGCCCCGTTCAAGTAGGCGATGAACCCGTCGTCATATCGAACCTTCAGCATGACATTGGAGAACTCGGCCTCGCCCACAACGAACGGAATCCGGATGTAGCAGCTCCCGTTCACATTGTACATCTGGGCGCCGACGTTGATATTGATGTAGGACGCATAGCCCGTGCTGTTCTCGTATCCAACGCCGCCGGTCCCGAGCCGCCAGGCCGAATCGTCGAAGGAGTTCGTGTACCAGACGTTGCTTTCGCCAACCTGGAGGCCGCCGTGGACCACGTCGCCGACCAGGCGGAAACTGGTCGAAGAGAACGCGGCAAAGCTGCCACGAGCCGCAAAAAGCTCCAATTCCGAGCCGCCGCCCTGTTCGTAGTAGACGAGGCGAAGATCGTACGAGCCGGCCTGCGTGATGTTGAAGACGGTCAACGTGTCGGAAGGGCTGCGAGGCTCGGGGTAGGCGCTGGTGTACGTCCTGCCTCCCCCGGTCAGCGTCATGGAGTACCCGTCGTCGCTGCTGACACCGAATGTCCAGTCGCCCGTCTGCGGGATGATGACCTTGCCGGTGACGAGGATCACGAAATTGTCCACGCCCACGTTCATCGTCGTACCCGGGAACGGGCGATCCGCGTCGAAGTGGCCGAGACTGTCGGTATTGTAGTAGTTGATGACGCCGGCCTGCTCGCTGGCGGTCGCGGTGCGCTGGTTGGGATTGGCGATCACCGTCTCGGCCACGCTGATGCCGCTCACGGTCCCGGTGGCCTTGTAGTACCTCACGGTGAAGCCGGGAGCCAGATTGCTCAGCAGGTTTCCGCCGTTTGCGGTGCTCGGGACGAGCACGCGTTTCGACGCGTTCTCCGGGAGCAGAGTCACCATCTCATTGTCGGTCGAGACGGCCGAGGGCAATCGCGGATCGCTGCCGTCCGTGGTGTAGTAAACGTCGGTTCCGGTGATGGTGAGCACACTATTGGAGGGGACCACGCCCCCCTGCCGGGCCACGCCGTTGACCTGGAAAACGGGAGCGGTCGTCGTGGGATAGAGCCCCGCATTTTTCAACTGGTCCAGGACAATCGCCGGACGCCGCGGCATGTACGTGTTCAGGATGTAATCCCGCATGCTGGCCCAATCGGCCAATGTATAGGGGGTCGCGTTGGACTGATCTCCCCAGCGGGCCGACTCGGCGATGATCGCCAGCTCGACCTCGTCGGCCAGCTTCTTGTAGCGAGCATAAGACGCCCCGGCGGTCGCCGGCCCGTCGTTGAAGAGGTGTTTCTGCGCGTGATCGGCGAACAGCAGGCAGAACTCGGGATTCTGCCGCAGGGCCGCGAATGGAATCGCGGCGCCGTCGCTCACGTCGATCACGTTCGCGTTCAGGCTGGACCAGATCACGATCGCCCCTTCCGCGTCCCAGTTGAAGAACTTGAAACCGGTGGAATTCGGGGGCCGTCGGCAGGCCGCGTAGTAGTTGTGATAGGGCCAGTCGCCCGTGCCCCCCCAGAAGTTGGAGAACATGTAGTCGATGTAGTTGTCCACGTCGAGCAGATCGGTATAGGCCGGATTGCGGGTCCCGTCCGGGTTGTTGCCCTGAATCTTCTGGTAGGAGACCGAATCGGCCAACCCCGCCCGCGACTGATTCAGCATGGCGTTCCAGGTCGTCAGATTGCTGTCGCCCCTGGCCTCGCCACGGTTGATGGCGTCCCACTCCTCCTTGTCACCCCCAAAATAGGCGGCACAGAAGGACTCAACCGGCCGTTCCGTCAGATTGTACAGACCCCAGTACAATCCGTTGAGGTACAGGTGCACGAACGTGCCGTGGGGCGACGGCTGGCCCAATGCCAACTGCGTGCGCCGCATGTACTCATCGATGATGTACTGCGTACTGCCCCGGCCCCAGTCGTTCCAGGCGTCGTTGGCGCCGCCCCGCAGCACGATCATGTCAAAACTGGTCGTCGCATCCTCCTCTTCGAAGAGGGGATAATCCAGCTTTGTCGGGCCGTAGTCGCGTTTGAACAGCAGGCGGAACGATTTCTTGCGGGTGAGATTGAATCGGCGAAATGCCCCGCCGTAGATGCGCAGCCCCGCATCAATCTGGAAACCCGTCGTTCCGTCCGTATTGATCCACTCGACGGACACGGGACGCTCCCAGGCCACTCCCTCATTCTCCGGATGCGTGTAGATGCCCTGTGTCCCGAACAGATTGTCCACCGTCGTCACGATGGACATCGTCGGCAGCGACAGGAGCGCAGCGGTCATCCGGCCTTTGTACAGGGCGCTTTTCGTCACGTCCGGGTCCATCTCATAATCCGCCTGCACGCCGCTCCACAGAGTCGGGAAGCCGGAGGGGGCGGCCGGCTGGCTGGCGACCTGGTCGATCCTGACGTACGTGTGCGTCTCGATCTTGCTGGTCGTCGAACCGGGCTTGAAGGCCGCCGCACGGACGCAGACGGTCCTGGAGACGGAGATCGGGCCGCTGTAGATTTCTCCGTTGGTCTCGGTGGGAGGACTCCCGTCGGTCGTATAGCGAATCACGGCATCCCGTGTGTCACAGGATAGAGCCAGCACGAACGGCGCGGTGTAGAAACCCCGTTCGGGGCTGAACTGCGGCCCGGCGACGACATCGACGGCGCCCGCGACGTTCGGCTGTCCCGGCGTCGCCACGGCGAAGTACTGTGAAATCCGGGCCTGGCCCGAGGCCGTCAACTCCGGGGCAAGGAACAGTGCCTCGTCGTTTCGATCGTCGTTGAGTCCTTGTACTGCCAGGATGTTTCGGCCTTCCCGCAGCAGTCCCGTACGGGAAGAGAGGTCGAAAGCAACGGCCTGGCCCATCAACGTATCGGGCCGATTGCTGCTCGCGACGGAATCCCACCGCGGCACACCGAGGAAGTTGTCCCGGGCGACTTCGACGCCGTTGAGCCAGGCCACGAACCCGTCTTCATATCGCATGCGCAGCAGCATGGAATCGAAGAAGTCCGTGTCCTCGCCCTCGAACTCGATCCGCGTCCAGAGCGACGCGTTTCTGCCCAGCATCTCGTCCGTAAGACGATGGCCCGCCTGACTTCCGAAACCCACATGGTCGAACACAGCCGCACACACGGCCCCCTTGACGTGAGATGTCACGCACAGACCGATGTAAGCCTGCTGAGGCATGGAGATCGACACCGTTCCCTGCTGGGTCCACGCGGAGCCGTCGGCGGAGAGATACCCCGTGAGTTTATTGTCGTGCCTCGTAATCCGGACCCAGTACGGCACGGCGAGGGTGTTTCCAGACGTAGCCGCGGATGCTCCGCCCGTGGCGGTCCGCCGTTGAAAGAGAACACCGGTGCCCGGCGTCACCACCTCCATGGCATACTTCGAGCCCGCCGAGAGGGTCTCGCGAATCATGACGCCCGCCTTGGCGGCCGGGTCCGTATCAAACATCCCGACGATGCGAGCCGTCAGCTCACCGTCGCCCTTGAAAGGCGTGGACAGATAATAGAAGGAGTCGGCCGTGCCCCCGATGTCCAATCCGTCGCCGTAGACCGTGAATGCATTCGTTCCCTGGGCCGCATGGCCGCCAGCGACAGACGGGCTGCCGATATCGCGACCGCTCCATTGCGGCGTCTGCGACAGCCCCAGACTCGCCTGGCCCGTGGGCCAGCTCTCATCGTCGAAACCCAAGGCAGTCCAGTCGAGGCCCGCATCGGCCTGCGTCGGCACGTGGTAGGACACCGTGGATTGGCCCGTGACGAACGGGGCCTCGTGCTGGGTGAGCCCGTACGAGATGTCCGTCAGTTGCGGCGGATAGAGCGGGGCATAGTCGTGGGCGACCGTCTGCCCGTCGGGCATCACCAGGGCCAGGTACCCCGCGTCGGCGTTGAGCCGGAAGTCCGTGTGCAACTGTCCGCTCGTGCGATCCTTGCCCGAGGCGAAGACGAGCAAGTACCCATTCGCGGCGATCGTGGTCCCGGCGGGGAATCGCCATCGAGTGAGATCGTCCGCGTCATCGGTCAGGTACCAGCCGCCCAGGTCGAAGGTCCGCTGCGTCGGATTGTACAACTCGATCCAGTCGGAGGAATCGCCGTCGGCGTCCAGGATCTCCCCCGCGCCGAGCGGGGCGGCGCTGCCGTTGCTGGCCATGAACTCGTTGATCACCGGGCCCGTCAGATCGGCCCGCCAGTCGGCGGCCAGCCACGCGAAATCGGCGAGATTCACCTCGCCATTCTCGTCCACGTCCGCCCTGCAGCCCAGTTCCGCGCAGTCCTCATTGAGCCAGTTCGCCGAGAGGACCCGCAAATCGTAGAAATCCACCTTCTGGTCGCCGTTGAGGTCTCCCACGGGGTAGACCGCCGCCCCCAGCGATAGAGTGAAAGACAGGCATAGCAGGATCGACAGCGGCTTTGCGGTCATGAAACAGACTCCTCCGGCGGATACACGCCACGGCGCCCCCCTTCTCCCCAACTGCGGGCGGCTGTATTGTCTGGACTGGTCACTGCGTGACACACGTTCGATATATCGGCTCAATGATAACGCGAATCCCGAGATTTCTATCAGGGTATTATAGCACACATCGCCCCTTGGGGCAAAGCGTTATCGGCCCTGGATATTGCCATCGGGCCTCTTGCCCACGCCGTCCCGAAAGCGTAGACTATTGGGCTATTTCGTCGGGTCCGGCCGGCGCAGCGCCGGGAGGATTCGAATATGGTGAGGCGGCCGCCGGGATACGCTGTGAAGGCGGCCGCTGCTCCGCAATGTGTCTGTTGCCTTTATACGGGGTATCGATGAGCACGCAGATCGTAGAGCAGCTCAAGCAACTGAGCCGGGGAACCGTCGAGATCTACACGCAGCAGGAGCTTGGCCAGAGGCTGACTGAGGCCGCCGAAGCGGGCCGGCAGATGCGAATCAAGCTCGGTCTGGACCCGACCAGCCCGGACATTCATCTCGGCCACACGGTGGTCCTGAGGAAGATGCGGCAATTCCAGGACCTCGGCCACAAGGCCGTGCTCATCATCGGCGACTACACCGCCCGCATCGGCGACCCGACCGGCCAGAACACGACCCGGCCCATGCTCACGCCGGAACAGATCGAGCAGAATGCCAGGACCTATTTCGAGCAGGCCGGCAAGATCCTCGACACCGCGCCGGGCAAGCTCGAAGTCCGTCATAACAGCGAGTGGCTCGCGGACCTCCGCCTGGCCGACATCATCCGCTTGGCCAGCAGCATGACGGTCGCGCGCATGCTGGAGCGCGACACGTTCGAGCTCCGTTACAGGAAAGGCGACCCCATAGGAGTCCACGAGTTCCTCTATCCGCTCATGCAGGGCTACGACTCCGTGATGGTCCATAGCGACGTCGAGCTGGGCGGGACGGACCAGACCTTCAACAATCTCGTCGGCCGGGACCTGCAGCGAGTCAACGGTCAGCCGCCGCAGATCGTCATCACCAGCCCGATCCTCGTCGGACTCGACGGCAAGGAGAAGATGAGCAAATCCAAGGGCAACTACGTCGGCGTCACGGACGAGCCCTCCAACATGTTCGGCAAGGTCATGAGCATCTCCGACGAGATGATGGAGAACTACTACACGCTGCTGACCGACCTGCCGAGCGAGCGAATTGCCGAGCTGACGAACCCGGCGAAGACCCATCCGAAGGAGGCGAAGGTCCTGCTGGGCAAGACCATCGTCGCCCAGTTCCACGGGCAGGACGCCGGGGAAGCCGCCGCGACCCAGTTCGACAAGATCTTCGCCCAGGGACAACTCCCGGAGGACATGCCGGAGGTCGCTCTGGCGCCGGAGGCGATTACCGTCA
>ENA-UPTA01005828-UPTA01005828.1-activated-sludge-metagenome-genome-assembly--contig:-NODE-5828-length-11139-cov-14.670696_pt1 | contig 11139 bp, 9 predicted proteins | sample MGYA00238184_ERZ773361 | MGnify/ENA primary metagenome ERZ773361 (study PRJEB29100, sample SAMN05720205) | activated sludge metagenome | isolation source: anaerobic digester from wastewater...
CGGCCAGCGTGGCGGTGGCGCTGGCCAGCTGCAGCATGGTGAAGTTGTTGTAGCCTTGGCCGATGCCCAGGGAGATGGTTTCGCCGGCGTACCACTTCTGCTGTTCGGGGCGCTTGTAGGTGGCGCGCTTCCAGTCGGTGGAGGGCAGCACGCCGCGCGTCTCGCCAGGGATGTCCAGGCCGGTGACCTGGCCGAAGCCCAGCGGCCGCATGAAGTCGTGGATCGCGTTGACGCCCATGTCGTTGGCCAGCTGGTAGTAATACACGTTGCTGGACTTGACGATGCTGCGATGCAGGTCCACCGGCCCCAGCGCGTGACCGGAGCGGAAGGTGTGGCCACCGAAGGTCCAGGAGCCGCCGTCCATGGTGATGCTGCCGGCCGTGCGCTTGCCGGTTTCCAGCGCGGCCAGGCCCATGAAGGGCTTGTAGGTGGAGCCCGGCGGATAGGTGCCGCGCAGCGCGCGGTTGAGCAGCGGCTTGTCGATGGAGTTGTTGAGCTCGTCCCAGCTCTCGTGGTCGATGCCTTCGACGAACAGGTTGGGGTCGAACGTGGGTTTGCTGACGAACGCCAGCACTTCGCCGTTGCTCGGATCGATCGCCACCAGCGCGCCGCGGCGCTCGCCGTACATGTCCTCCACCAGCTTCTGCAGGTGGATGTCGATCGACAGCCGCACGGCATCGCCCGGCGTCGCCGGATGGCTGCCCAGGCGGCGCACGGCGCGGCCGCCGGCCGAGGTTTCCATCTGCTCCCAGCCGGTGCCGCCGTGCAGGGTCTTTTCGTAGCTGGCTTCGACGCCCAGCTTGCCGATGTAGTCGGTGCCGCGGTAGTTGGCGGCGTCGTCCGAATCCTCGATGCGCTCCTTTTCCTTCGGGTTGATGCGGCCGATGTAGCCCACCACGTGCGCGCCGGTCTCGCCCAGCGGGTAGTTGCGAAACAGCCGCGCCTTGATCTCCACCCCCGGGAAGCGGTAGCGCTGGGCGGCAAAGCGCGCCACTTCCTCGTCGCTCAGGCGGGTGCGGATGGGCAGCGACTCGAAGCTGCGCGAATCCTCGCGCATGCGCTTGAAGCGGCGCCGGTCGCGCGGCGTGACCTCGATCACCTGCGCGATGGCGTCGATGGTGTCGTCGATGCCGCGGCCGGTGCGCGAGGGCGTGATCTCCAGCGTGTAGGCCTTGTAGTTGGTGGCCAGCACCACGCCGTTGCGGTCGGTGATCTCGCCGCGGTGCGGCACCACCGGCATCACGGCCGTGCGATTGGATTCGGCCTGGCGCGCCAGCTCGTCGTGGCGCAGCACCTGCAGGTGGTAAAGCCGCCAGCCCAGCAGCCCGAAGGCCAGCAGCACCGCCAGGCCGACCACCGCCAGCCGGATGCGAAAACGCATCAGCTCGGCTTCGACGTTGCGGATCTCGGTCATGGCCTGGCGCGGGCGGCGTGGCGGCGGCGCGGGCCGGGACGCGGCGCACACCGGGCCGTCGATACGGTGAACGCCATCACGCCGCGGGTACTTTCAAAATGATAGCTATTTGCGCTTGTCTGTGGGGCGCTGGTGGGTGATTTGACCATGATTTGGCCTACAGCGGGCGGTTGGCGTCGGGGTTGGGCGCGCGGCGCTGCGGCGCCAGCAGCAGCCAGCCGACGACGGGCCACATCAGCGCCTCCAGCACCGGCGCCAGCACCACCGGCCAGCCCGGGAACACGGCGCCGCCGATCAGCCGCAGCACGACGGTGATGGCGTGCGCGGCCGCGAACAGCGGCATCAGCTGCAGCGCCTGGCCCGGTACCGAGAACCACAGGATGCGCCGGTGCACCATGATGGCGAAGTAGATCAGCACCGCGTAGGCCAGCGCGTGCTGGCCCAGCAGCGAGGCCTGGTGCACGTCCAGCACCAGACCGAACACGAAGGCCACCGCCAGCCCGACGCGGCGCGGCTGGTGGATGCTCCAGAACACCAGCACCACGGCCAGGAAGTCGGGCATCCACGGCACCCGACCCAGCGGCAGCAGGTCCAGCATCAGCGCCACCAGCAGGCTGCCCCAGATGAAGCCGGGGCGCGCCGGCAGCAGCAACTGCTCGCCACGCGGCATGATCATGGCCGGCCCCCTGGGGCGGCGCGCCGGCGCGGCGCGGCCGGTGGCGGCGCCGACGCGGCGGGCGCGGCGGCCGGCGCCGCCGCCGGCGCGCGCCCGGTCGCCGCTGGCGGCGGCGCGTCGGTGACCTGCGGCGTCAGCGGCGCCAGCACCATCACGTGCGTCACGCCCTGCAGCCGCGCCAGCGGCGTGCAGCGGATGCGGGCAAACGAGGTGTCGCTGCGCCGGTCCACCGTGGCCACCCGCGCCACCGGCAGGCCCGGGGCATAGACGCCATCAACGCCGCTGGTGACCAGCAGATCGCCTTCTTTCACGTCCTCGTTCACCGACATGTAGCGCAGCTCCATCGTGCCGCCGTGGGGCGCCGGGTCGCCGTAGGCGACGCTGCGCGTGCCGGTGCGGGCGTTCATCACCGGGATCACCTGGTCGCGGTCGATCAGCAGGGTGATTTCGCTCACGAAGGGGTAGACGCGCGTGACCTGGCCCAGCACGCCCGACTCGTCCATCACCGGCGAGCCCGGCTGGATGCCCTGCAGCTGGCCCTTGTCGATCACCACGCGCCGGCTGTACGGGTCGGTGGCGTCGTACAGCACCTGCGCCGCCACGCTGGCCACCTGCACGCGCGGGCGCAGCTCCAGCAGCTCGCGCAGACGGGCGTTTTCCAGCAACAGCTGCTCCACCTGACCGGCGCGCTGGGACTGCTCGGCCAGCTTCAGCCGCGCCGCTTCCTCGGTGGCGTGCGCGGTCTTGAGTTCGGTCAGGTAGCCCCCCAGGGTCTGTGCCATCTGCACTGGTTGCAGCGCCAGCCACTGGGCTGGGTACAGCACGGTGGCGATGGCCGCGCGCAGCGGCTGCACGATGCGAAAGCGCGCGTCGGCCACCATTAGGAACAGTGCCAGCGCGCTGAAGAACACCAGCCGCGACAGCGCCGACGGCCCCTGCTTGAAGAAGGGGGGCGGCGTGCGATCGAGCGTGTCCAGCGGCATGGCGCGTCAGGCCGGGATCCCCTGGGATGAGCGGAGTGCTATTAATGTAATAGCTTTTCGCGCTCGTCTGTAAAGGACTGAAGCCGATTTTGATGCGGTGTGTACGGGCTGGATCGCGGGCCCGTGGAGAGTCGGCGGGAATCGGGTTGCGAGTTTCAGTGGCCGCGCAGCAGGCCGTGCGCGGGCGCTCGTGGCCGGGGTCCCCCCGGCCACTGAGCGCGTCCCCTTGCGGGGAAGGCGCGCCAGCGCCTCAGGGGTGGGTGTCATTCACTCGTGAAGATGCTGCCCAGTCGCTCCATGCGCTCCAGCGCCAGGCCACAGCCGCGCACCACGCAGGTCAGGGGCTCCTCGGCCACCAGCACCGGCAGGCCGGTTTCCTCGGCCAGCAGGCGCTCCAGGTCGCGCAGCAGGGCGCCGCCGCCGGTCAGCATCATGCCGCGCTCGGCGATGTCGGCGCCCAGCTCGGGCGGGGTTTCCTCCAGCGCCTTCTTGACCTCGGAGACGATGTTGTTGAGCGGCTCGGTGAGCGCTTCGAGGATTTCGTTGCTGCTGATGGTGAAGCTGCGCGGCACGCCTTCGGACAGATTGCGCCCCTTCACTTCCATCTCGCGCACCTCGCTGCCGGGGAAGGCGCTGCCGATCTGCTTCTTGATCGCCTCGGCCGTCGGGTCGCCGATCAGCATGCCGTAGTTGCGGCGGATGTAGTTGATGATGGCGTCGTCGAACTTGTCGCCGCCCACGCGCGCGCTGCCCTTGTAGACCATGCCGCCCAGGCTGATGACGCCCACTTCGGTGGTGCCGCCGCCGATGTCCACCACCATCGAGCCGCTGGCCTCGGACACCGGCAGGCCGGCGCCGATGGCGGCGGCCATGGGCTCCTCGATCAGGTAGACCTCACTGGCGCCGGCGCCCAGGGCGGATTCGCGGATGGCGCGGCGCTCCACTTGCGTGGAGCCGCAGGGCACGCAGATGATGATGCGCGGGCTGGGCTTGAACAGGCCGCGCGGGTGCACCATCTTGATGAACTGCTTGAGCATCTGCTCGGTGACGGTGAAGTCGGCGATCACGCCGTCCTTCATGGGGCGGATGGCCTCGATGTTGCCCGGCACCTTGCCCAGCATGGCCTTGGCCTCGCTGCCCACCGCCTGGATGGTCTTCTTGCCCTGCGGGCCGCCTTCGTGGCGGATGGCGACCACCGAGGGCTCGTCGAGCACGATGCCCTTGTCGCGGACGTAAATCAGGGTGTTGGCGGTGCCCAGGTCGATGGCCAGGTCGGTGGAAAAGTACCGACGGAGAGCTCCAAACATGAAATACCCTTCTGGGCTGCCGGCCAGCACCAGACGCCGGCAACCGTTGATTCAATGCGAAATGAGCGTGATTTGGCGCCAATATCGGCCAATTCGGGGCCGTTGCGCCAAAGGTCGGATAATAACGCATCGCCGCCCGGCGTCCCTGCGGCGACGGCGGCGCAACACCCCATCGATCCCCGACATTCCGTGCCTTTTTCATGGCCCTGACACCTGACGACATCAGCCATATCGCGCACCTGGCGCGACTTGAGCTGACTACCGAACAAAGTGAGCGCATGCTCACGCAATTGAACGATTTCTTTGCCATCGCCCAGGCGATACAGGCCGAGGACACCACCGGCGTGCAGCCGCTGGCGCACCCGCTGGCCGCCATCCAGGACGTGCAGCTGCGTCTGCGCGACGACGTGGTGAGCGAGCCCGACCGCCGCGCCGCCTACCAGCAGGGCGCGCCGGCGGTCGAGGACGGCCTGTTCCTGGTGCCGAGGGTGATCGAATGAGCGCGCTGCATGATCTCACCGTGGCCGAGCTGGCCAGCCGCCTGCGTGGACGGCAGGTGTCGGCGCTGGAGCTGGCGCGGCACCTGCTGGCGCGCAGCCAGGCCCATGCCGGGCTGGGCGCCTTTCTGGCGCAGGACGAGGCGGTGACGCTGGCGCAGGCGCGCGCCGCCGATGCCCGGCTGGCAAGCGGCGATGCGCCGCTGCTGACGGGCGTGCCGGTGGCGCACAAGGACGTGTTCGTCACCACCGACTTTCCCACCACCGCCGGCTCGCGCATGCTGGCCGGCTACCGCTCGCCGTTCGAGAGCACGGTGACGGCCAGGCTGGCCGAGGCCGGCATGGTGTGCCTGGGCAAGCTCAGTTGCGACGAGTTCGCCATGGGCTCATCCAACGAGAACTCGGCCTTCGGACCGGTCAAGAACCCCTGGGATCCATCGCGCGTGCCGGGCGGCTCCTCGGGCGGCAGCGCCGCCGCCGTGGCCGCGCGCCTGACGCCGGCGGCCACCGGCTCGGACACCGGCGGCTCGATCCGCCAGCCGGCCAGCTTCTGCGGCCTCACGGGCATCAAGCCGACCTACGGGCGCGTGTCGCGCCACGGCATGATTGCCTTTGCCTCCAGCTTCGACCAGGCGGGCGTGATGGCGCGCAGCGCCGAGGACTGCGCGCTGCTGCTCTCGGCCATGAGCGGCGCCGATGTCGATCGCGACTCGACCTCGCTCGATTTGCCGGCCGAGGACTTCACGCGCGGCCTGCACGACTCGATCGACGGCCTGCGCATCGGCATCCCGCAGGAGTTCTTCGGCGATGGCCTGGCGGCCGACGTGCGCGCGGCGCTGGACGGCGCGCTGGCCGAGCTGTGCAAGCTGGGCGCCCGGCTGGTGGACATCCGCCTGCCACGCACCGAGCTGTCGATCCCGGTCTACTACATCCTCACCCCGGCCGAGGCCAGCACCAACCTGAGCCGCTTCGACGGCGTGCGCTACGGCCACCGAGCGCGCGAGCACGTCGATCTGGAGGACATGTACAAGAAGAGCCGCAGCCAGGGCTTTGGCGAGGAAGTGCAGCGCCGCATCGTCATCGGCACCTACGTGCTGTCGCATGGCTACTACGACGCCTACTACGTGCAGGCGCAGAAGCTGCGCCGCATGATCGCCGACGACCTGCAGCGCGCCTTCGGCGAGTGCGATGTCATCGCCGGCCCGGTGTCGCCCGGCGTGGCCTGGCCGCTGGGCACGCACAGCGCCGATCCGGTGGCGGCCTACCTGGCCGACATCTACACGCTGACCGCCTCGATGGCCGGCCTGCCGGCCATGAGCGTGCCGGCCGGCTTTGGCGCCGGCGGGCTGCCGGTCGGCTTGCAGCTGATCGGCAACTACCTGCGGGAAGGCCGCCTGCTGAACGTGGCGCACCGCCTGCAGCAGGCCAGCGACTGGCACACCCGCAAGCCCCAAGGGTACTGACGAGGGGCCACACACACCATGAGCACATTGATTCAGGGCTACGAGGTCGTCATCGGCTTCGAGACGCACGCCCAGTTGCAGACCAAAAGCAAGCTGTTCAGCCGCGCCGCCACCGCCTTTGGCGCCGCGCCCAACACCCAGGCCAGCGCGGTCGACCTGGCGCTGCCCGGCACGCTGCCGGTGATGAACCGCGAGGCCGTGCGCTGCGCCATCCGGCTGGGCCTGGCGCTGGGCTCGCGCATCGCGTCGCGCAGCGTGTTCGACCGCAAGAACTACTTCTATCCCGACCTGCCCAAGGGCTACCAGATCAGCCAGTTCGAGCAACCGGTGGTGCAGGGCGGCGAGGTGTCGTTCTTCGTCGGCGACGAGAAAAAGACCGTGCGCCTGGTGCGCGCCCACCTGGAAGAAGACGCCGGCAAGTCGCTGCACGAGGACTTTCACGGCATGAGCGGCATCGATCTGAACCGCGCCGGCACGCCGCTGCTGGAGATCGTCACCGAGCCCGACATGCGCAGCAGCGCCGAGGCCGTGGCCTACGCGAAGGAGCTGCACAAGATCGTCACCTGGATCGGCGTGTGCGACGGCAACATGCAGGAAGGCAGCTTCCGCTGCGACGCCAACGTCAGCGTGCGCAAGCCCGGCGCGCCGCTGGGCACGCGGCGCGAGATCAAGAACCTGAACAGCTTCAAGTTCATGCAGCAGGCGATCGACTACGAGATCCGCTGGCAGATCGAGCAGCTGGAAGACGGCCACGCCATTCAGCAGGCCACCGTGCTGTTCGACCCCGACAGCGGCGAAACCCGCGCCATGCGCACTAAGGAAGATTCGGCTGACTACCGCTACTTCCCCGACCCGGACCTGCCGCCGCTCTGTATTTCAGAGCAATGGATCGAGCAGGAACGCGCGCAAATGCCCGAATTGCCGCGCCAGATGGCGGAGCGCTTCGTGACCGGCTACCAGCTGCCCGAATACGACGCCGTGACGCTGACGCAGACACCGGCCATGGCGGCCTACTTCGAGCAGGCGGCCGCCGCCAGCGGCCAGCCCAAGCTGGCCAGCAACTGGATCATGGGCGAGCTGTCGCGCCGGCTGAACGCCGAGGAGATCGGCATCGAGGCGGCGCGGGTGTCGGCGGCGCAGCTGGCGCAGCTGATCGGCCGCATCCAGGACGGCACCATCAGCAACGCCGCCGCGCGCCAGGTGTTCGAAGTGCTGTGGCGCGGCGAGGGCGAGACGGTGGACGCCGTGATCGAGGCCAAGGGCCTCAGGCAGATGAACGACAGCGCGGCGCTGGAGAAGATCGTCGACGAGGTGATCGCCGCCAACCCCGGCAACGTCGAGCAGTTCAAGGCCGGCAAGGACAAGGCCTTCAACGCCCTGGTCGGCCAGGTGATGAAGGCCAGCCGTGGCAAGGCCAACCCGCAGCAGGCCAGCGAGTTGCTGCGGGCGCGTCTGGGTGCCTGAAATAGCTATCGTAAGGATAGCTGCTGGCGCAGTCTGGTCGGGCGCCGAGGCGGTTTTGGGTTGAAATCAGCGCCTGGGCGCGTCGCCCGGCCGGGCCGCCCACAGCGGTTGCAGGCGCAGCGCCTCGGCGTCGAAGCGGGCGTGGATGCGGCGCTGCTCGTCGTGCTGCGCGGCGATGGCGCGGCGCTGGGTGGCCACCGCCTCGGCGTTGTCGGTCAGCGCGCGACGCAGCTTGGCCGGGGCCTTGGCCGGGTTGCCGGCGTAGAACTCCATCTCGTCGTCCAGCGCCTTGCGTTCGTGGCCCAGTTCGGTGATGCGGTGCTCGGCCGCCTGGATGACGATCTGCGTCTGCGCCAACTCCTCGGCGCGACCGGCGTCGTGCGCGGCCTTGTCGGGGTAGCGAGTGATCAGCGCCTGGTCGCGGCGCTGGATGTCGCGCTCACGCTGGCGTTTGAGCGCCGCCTCGCGCTCGCGCGCCTCATGGGCCTCGCGCTCGGTGGCGGTGAGGGTGGGCGGGATGATGCGGCGGACGGTGCCGTCGCGGTTGAGCTCGCGTTGTTCGCGGTCGATGCAGGCCGGGATGGGGCGGTCGGAGGTCAGGCGCCGCCCGTGGGCGTCAATGCAGGTGTAGATGCCGCCGGGCGCCGGCGTGCCGCTGCCCTGCGCCAGCGCGCCCGTGGTGCCCCACAGCAGGGCGCACGCCGCCAGCGCACACCAGCGCCCCGGCGCGCGCGGGGCGACGGGGCGGCGGGTGTGCGAGGGCGAGGCGTTCATGTCGTCTGCTCAACGCCGTATCGTGCCCGATAAGCCGACACGGCGCCGAAATGGGCCGAGAAGTGCTCAGTATGTGACAAATGTTGCAGCAAGTGTGACAGGGTGGCGATGGCGCACACCTTCAGGCCCAGCGTGTCGCGCACGTACTGCACGGCCGACCAGGGCACGTCCTGGCCGTTTTCAGTCGCCATTTCCTGGCGGTCGAGCGCGATGGCCACGGCGTGCGGTGTCGCGCCGGCGGCCTGGATGAGGGCGATCGATTCGCGCACCGCCGTGCCGGCCGAGATCACGTCGTCGACGATCAGCACCCGCCCCTTGAGCGGCGCGCCCACCAGCGTGCCGCCTTCGCCGTGGTCCTTGGCCTCCTTGCGGTTGTAGGCGAACGGCTTGTTGACGCCCAGCCGCGCCAGCTCGACCGCCACCGCCGCGCCCAGCGGGATGCCCTTGTAGGCGGGGCCGAAGAGGACGTCGAACTCGATGCCCGAGGCCAGCAGGGCGCGCGCATAGAATTGCGCCAGCCGGCCCAGCTTGGCGCCATCGTCGAACAGGCCGGCATTGAAGAAATAGGGCGACACGCGCCCGGCCTTGGTCTTGAATTCGCCAAAGCGCAGCACGCCGCTTTCGATGGCGAACTGCACGAAATCCTGCGCCAGCCGGCCCTGATCGTCAGGGCTTGGCAATGTGTCGCTCATGGGGGTCCATTCCTTGTTCAAGCTCACCAGCCTCAATCTCAATGGCATCCGTTCCGCGGTCACCAAGGGCGTGCCCGCCTGGCTGGAGTCGCACGCGCCGGATTGTATTTGCGTGCAGGAAATCAAGGCCCAGCACCCCGACCTGGCCGGCCGCTTCGAGCAGCTGGCGGGCCTGCGGGGCTACTTTCACCTGGCCGAGAAAAAGGGCTACTCGGGCGTGGGCGTCTACACCCGCCATGAGCCGAGCGCGGTGCTGGCCGGCTACGGCTCGGACGAGTTCGACGCCGAGGGCCGCTTTCTGGAGGCGCGCTTCGACACCCCGCGGCGCAAGTTCTCGGTCATCAGCGCCTACTTTCCCAGCGGTTCATCGGGGCCCGAGCGGCAGCAGGCCAAGTTCCGCTTCCTGGCCGAGTTCTACCCGGTGCTGCAGCGCCTGGCGGCCGAGCGCGAGTTCATCCTGTGCGGCGACGTCAACATCGCGCACCAGGAGATCGACCTGAAGAACTGGAAGAGCAACCAGAAGAACAGCGGCTTCCTGCCCGAGGAGCGCGCCTGGATGAGCCAGGTGCTGGACGAGCTGGGCCTGGTCGATGTCTACCGCCACCTGCACCCCGACACCACCGGCGAGTCCTACACCTGGTGGAGCAACCGCGGCCAGGCCTACGCCAAGAACGTGGGCTGGCGGCTGGACTACCACCTGGCGACGCCGGCCATCGGGCCGCGGGCGCGCGCGGCGGCGGTCTACAAGGACGAGAAGTTCAGCGACCACGCGCCGATCACCATCGAGTACGCTTTCGCGCTCTGAGGGTGCTATATATTACATAGCTGTTGGCGCTTGCCCTGTAGGCGCCAGAGCCCCATTTGATCCAGAATCCCCATGAGCAAAGCCCTGCGCCTGTCGGAGAAGTGGTTTCAGCGCGGCCTGTGGCTGGTGGCCCTGGTGTTCGCCAGTTTCCTGATTGGCCTGGGCAGCACCGTGGTGGGCGATCTGCCACGGGTCGAGCACCGGCTGGCGCTGGACGACTTCATGGACCGCGCGGCGGCCCAGGCCGCGCGCGACACCATCCAGGCCGGCGAGCGCCAGGCGCAGGACCGCTCCGACGCGCTCGAGCAGGCGCGCCTGAAGCTGCAGGTGGCGCAGGCCGACGTCGGCACCCAGCGCCAGGGCTTCGCCAACTGGATCGCCACCCGCCGCGCCACCGAGCGCGCCGAGCAGGACCCCGAGGTGATTGCCCGCACCCGCGCGCTGGACGAGCTGCAGGCGCGCGAGCGCGCCGCCCGCGCCGAAGTCGAGCGCCAGCAGCAGACGCTGCTGGACGCGCGCCAGTCGGTCGAGCAGGCGCGCCGCACGCTGTCGGACATGCAGCGCAACGCCCGGGGCGCCCATGCCCAGGCGGTGCGGGTGCAGGAGCTGCGGGTGTTCGGCTACCGGCTGGCGCTCACGCTGCCCTTGCTGCTGCTGGCCGGCTGGCTGTTCGCCAGGAAGCGGCGCAGCACCTGGTGGCCCTTCGTCTGGGGCTTCATCGGGTTCGCGCTGTTCGCCTTCTTTGTCGAGCTGGTGCCCTACCTGCCCAGCTACGGCGGCTACGTGCGCTACATCGTGGGCATCGTCGCCACCGTGCTGGTGGGGCGCTGGGCCATCGTGGCCTTGCAGCGCTACCTGGAGCGCCAGCACGCCGCCGAGGCGCAGCCCGATGCGCAGCGCCGCGCCGAACTGGGCTACGACACCGCGCTGGCGCGCCTGGCCAAGGGCGTGTGCCCGGGCTGCGAGCGCGCGGTGGACCTGAAGGACGGGCGGACCGACTTCTGCCCGCACTGCGGCATCGGCCTGTTCGACCACTGCGGCCACTGCCAGGCGCGCAAGAGCAC
>ENA-UPTA01005830-UPTA01005830.1-activated-sludge-metagenome-genome-assembly--contig:-NODE-5830-length-11137-cov-7.842718_pt1 | contig 11137 bp, 10 predicted proteins | sample MGYA00238184_ERZ773361 | MGnify/ENA primary metagenome ERZ773361 (study PRJEB29100, sample SAMN05720205) | activated sludge metagenome | isolation source: anaerobic digester from wastewater...
CTCCAGACCCGCCGAAGAGATCACCCTGCTGGACATCTACATAGCCATAGAGGGTGAACCTTCCATGGACGCCTGCTTCCTTGGGAGCGGTATTTGCCCCTTCAGCAGATGCATCTTCGGTGAAGTTGTCCCCGATATCATGAAACGATTAATGGACTACCTGTCTGGTACTACCCTTGCCGACGTTGTCAAGGGCGACTCCTGACGGAGGGCAGGCTCAGCTTTCGGCCTGTAGGGATCTCCTGGCCAAGGTTCTCTTGTCGCTGGTCTACAAGGATCGTCTTCGTCCTATTGCATTTGGCTTTTCTGTCTGATATATTCTCCTGCAAAGGGAGTGTCCGCATAATGGGGCTAGGTGAGTGCAGCAGAGGTTCCATGAAGTCCGCAAACTTTTTCTGGTGGTGGCGCCCTTAGGCGCCGCGGACCGTCGCGTGATATCACGCGGGGCTGCGGTATAAAACCGCGGCCCCGCGTTTTTTGTATCGACGAGGGGCGTATCCGAAAGGATGAACGCCCCTTTTTGTTTGCGGACACCCCAAATATATTGAGCCGAGGAGGAAGAGGAGATGGAGAGCATGAGGAAAGAAGACGAGGCAAGAAAGGGTTATTTCGGGACTTTCGGGGGGAGCTACGTTCCTGAACAGCTGCAGCCCAGGCTGGACGAACTTGAGGCCGCTTTCGTGTCGGCAATGGAGGATGATCTTTTCGCCAAGGAATTCACGAGACTGCTGAAGGAATATGTTGGAAGGCCATCCGCGCTGACATACTGCGCCAATATTTCGAGGGAATACGGGGGGGGAAGGCTTTTCCTCAAGCGCGAGGACCTAAACCACACGGGGGCTCACAAGATCAACAACGCCATAGGCCAGGCACTCCTCGCGAAACGGATGGGCAAGAAGGAACTGATCGCCGAGACCGGGGCGGGGATGCACGGGACCGCCACCGCTACGGTTGCGGCCCTGATGGGTATGGGATGCACCATCTACATGGGTGAGATCGACGTTCACAGGCAGGCGCCGAACGTGGCCCGCATGAAGGCCCTTGGGGCTGAAGTGGTCTCCGTCACTCACGGCCAGAAAACGCTCAAGGAGGCCGTCGACGCGGCTCTTGAAGCTTACGTGCTTAACCCCGAGACGTTCTACCTCATGGGTTCCGCCGTGGGGCCGCACCCCTTCCCGACGATCGTCCGCCAGTTCCAGAGCGTAATAGGCAAGGAGGCCAGGGAACAGTTCCTCGAAAGGGAAGGGAAACTGCCCGACCATGTTCTGGCCTGTGTCGGCGGAGGCAGCAACGCCATAGGGATCTTCTCCGGTTTCCTCGATGACCGGGGGGTGGGTATCGTGGGTGTGGAACCGGCGGGCAGAGGGCTTGAGACGAACGAACACGCCGCGACACTTGTAGCCGGCAAACCGGGGATCATACATGGTTTCAGGACCTATGTCCTTACCGATAATGACGGGGAGCCGGCCCCGGTCTATTCGATATCCGCAGGGCTTGACTACCCCGGGGTAGGTCCGGAGCATGCCTTCCTCATGGAGAGCGGAAGGGTGTCCTATGTTTCCGTCACCGATGATGAGGCGGTGGACGCCTTCAGGGTTCTCTGCAGACTGGAGGGGATCATACCAGCCCTTGAAAGCTCCCATGCCCTGGCACAGGCATTGAAGATGATCCCGGAACTCTCCAGGGACGAGATGGTGCTTGTCAATCTTTCGGGAAGAGGGGACAAGGATCTCGATTCGGTTCTGCCGCTGCTGGGCTTGTAAATGAAATAAGCACCGATAACTCTGTCACTGCCGGAAGGCTCCCCTGGGGCAAAATCCGCCCTTGCCTGTTTTGTAGACCATTGACTGGATGGCAGTTCCAGGGGAAGCCCCCGACAGGGCAGGAAACAATTCTTCAGATCCGGATCTGTTTTGTACAGGTCATCCTGTCCATTGTTGTCCGCCACCCTGGTTTGACCCTGTTGGAGTAAAATCTTCTTGATGGTATTCGCATCCTGCGGGAGGGCGATCGGCTTTTGATCAAGAATAACAGGGCGAAACAGGCCGAAAGGGTTTCCTGGACAGGTTTGTGGATCAACGCAGCGCTGGCTGCGTTCAAACTCTTCGCGGGTTTTTCCGGCAACAGTGCAGCCATGATCGCCGATGCCATGCACTCCCTCTCCGACCTGGCCACCGACATCGTGGCTGTAATAGGTTTCAGGCTGACAGGACGACCCATAGACCGTTCCCATGACTACGGGCACGGGAAGTTCGAGACGCTGACCACGGTGATAGTCGGCGCGTCGCTCATGGCGGTGGCTGTGGGGATTTTCTATGGCGGCGGCGAAAGGGTTCTGGCCGTAATAAGGGGAAGGACCATCCCCCGGCCTGGGATGATAGCCCTTGTAGCGGCTGCATTGTCGATCATTGTGAAGGAGGCTCTTTATGTCTTCACAAAGAGGGCCGCTGTGACCCTGTCAAGCGATGCGCTTATGGCGAAGGCCTGGGATCACCGCTCGGATGCACTCTCATCGGTGGGGACAATGCTTGGTATCGGGGGGGCCATTTTTCTTGGTCCCAAGGCCCGCATCCTCGACCCTGTAGCTGCCCTCGTAGTGGCCGTCGCGATAGTGAGGGTGGCATTTCCGATAACCGTCAGAAGCATCAGCGAACTTTTGGAGGAGTCCCTCTCTCGAGAAGAGGAAGATGAAATAATGGATGCCATTTTGGATGTAGCAGGGGTCCAGGGGGCACATCATCTGAGGACAAGGCGTATCGGGTCCGATATAGCGCTCGAAGTCCACATCCTGGTCGACCGGGCCCTCGATATTGGATCGGCTCATGATATCTCGACAGAGGTAGAGTGCGCCGTCAGGGGGAAATACGGCCAGGAGGCATTCGTCTCCGTCCACGTTGAACCACGTTCAGAAGATCTTCCCGACCCGCCCTTTTTTGATGACGGGCATAACGGCAGGGAGGAAGGACCGGGACATCACCAGAGAGACTCCGAAAGCCTCATGAAATAGGTGCAGTGACCCCCCCATTCAGCCTTAAAGTGGTTTTACCGCCGATATCCACGCCCCTGCTGCTGCGTCCTTTGCGTCAAGGGCTGCTGTTTCGGGCATGTCAGGAAACATCTCCTGAAGCTGTTGCGGGGTGAATTCGTAAACCCTTGTAGCGGAGACTTTTACCTCCATGAACCCTGCAGCTTTGAGTTTTTCCGCGTATTCATCCCTGCCCAGCGCCCCGGCGATGCATCCCGCCCATGCGTCTATGCTGCTCCTGATCTCTTCAGGCACCGGCCTCAGGAATACCACATCGGAAACGGAGATCCTGCCGCCCGGCTTCAGCACCCTGAAGATCTCCCGGAAAACGGCATCTTTGTCGGCAGAAAGGTTAATTACGCAATTCGAGACCACCACGTCCACGCTCCCATCCGGAAGTGGGATCTCCTCTATATAACCCTTCAGGAACTCCACGTTGTCAAGGCCCCAGTGGACCCTGTTCGATCCAGCCGCAAGGATCATTTCGTCTGTCATGTCAAGGCCGAAGACCTTGCCGGAAGGACCGACCTCGCCCCCGGCCAGGAATGCATCCAGACCCGCTCCGCTTCCGAGGTCCAGTACCGTCTCCCCCGGCTTGAGCCCGGCCATCTCAACGGGGCTCCCGCAACCCAGAGATTGACCAAGGACGGCATCGGGTATCCGGTCCTTTGAGGCCCCCTGGTAGATGCCTTCAGTAATTGGGTCCGATCCTGAAGAGCAGCACGACGAGCCCGAACCGCAGCATGACCTGTTTTTTCTTACGGCTTCGGCGTATTTCTTTCTTACAGTCTCACGTATATCTTTCAACAGGTGCATTCCCCTTCCCTACGCCCCTGCAGGGGGCGGTCAAGATCAAAACAAACACACTCGCCTCTCTCCAGCGCCTCGACAACGGATCCCAGACCCGAGAGGAAGGTCTTGCGGTCATTCTCGGGGATCCTTTCGATCACCGAAAGGAAGAAGCTGTTCATTGAGTTCTCCGTCCCTTCAAAAAATCGAATTCCTTTCTCCGTAAGGGACAGTGTTACGGACCTTCGGTCCCCGGGGTTCTGCGACCTTAGCACAAACTCCTGTTCCACGAGGCTGTCTGCGAGCCTGGTTACAGTACTTTTGTCAAGCCTCAGGGTTGTCGCCAGAAAGCTTGGGGTCGCGACCCCCGCTCTCCCTATCTCTACAATAGCATGGCACTGGGCAAGGGTTAACCCGCAGCATGATGCCCTGTCCCTGTCAAGAAAGGAAAGGTTCCTTGCCATTTTTCGGATCATCTCCCTTAACTAACGCCTTCGCCTGTTCCTCTTTCTCCAGGATATCCACCTCCTGACCGCAAAAGATTGTAATATACAAATGTTGAAAAAATCAATAAAAAATGATTAAAATGTTTTCTTCTTCCCTCATGCATGGTATGATTCTTGGAGATCAAGGTTTAGTTTTCTGGAAAGAACATTCCAAAGTCATGAACCGGAGGGGATAGTTGTGGTAAGTGAGATGTTTCGTATCAGGAAGGAGACACTGGACGAGATCAACTGTTTCCTGCTCGATCCAGGCAATCCCTATGTGCAGGCTATTCTCAGGGTTGTCGCCAAGTACGGCACACCAGAGGAGATCAACGCAAAGGCGAAAGAGGCAAGGTGCCTTTCGAACCTGATGGAACGCCTGGAACGTATGGGTTCTCCCTATCTGGAGAACCTTAAGTGGCTTGCTGCGGAGAGGGACAGGGGTGCCTTCATTCCCGTCTCGCAATACCGGAAGAAGATCCTTGGCGATGTAGCCACGGGGAAGACCTTCAGGGAGTCGACCTCAGTGACGCTCGAGATCAGTGCCCTGCAGTACTTCCCCTTCCTGATCGCCGAGGCGGAACAGGCCATCGACGGCAAGGAGATCATGCCAGGGAGGTACATAAGGGTCCGAAAAATGAAGGAGCAGGAGAACGACCAGGGCGACATCCTTGCCGTTGCGGCGGCCATGCAGATCGTCGGAGCCAGCTATGTGGAGACCCTCGACACCAAGGGGACCGATGGCTCCAATATTCATCTCGGTGGCCCCGAGACCATCACGGGATACTTCGGAGGCATTGGTCAGCCCAACGACCATGCCCTGGCATGGGTCGACGAGCTCCTTCACTACTACACAAACTACGGGATCAACGAGGTTCTGAACATCAACCCCGGGACGGTACTCCTGGGTTACCTGCTCTACAGGCTGGGGGTGGATGTCCGCTTCAAGATCTCCGTCTTCATGGGCAACGACAACCCCTATACCGTTCTCTGGACGCTGATGATGGCAAAAATGTTTGCCAGGGAGGACGGGTCGACCCCGTTGATCGGGTTCAACCTCTCCAACTCGGTGGATGCAGAGACCCTTATGGCCTGTGCCGACATCCGCAGGAGACTCGGCCTGGAGGACAAGGTCAGGATAGAGCACCACATTACCGAGACCTACAAGAGTATCGTCCGCCAGCCCTACGACAGGCGGGGGGACCTGTTGCAGGTCGCCCGGGTCTATCCCAATATCTCTGCGAAACATGAAGGGGGCGACCCGGAGGTCGAACAGACCCTCGCCCACCCCTCGGACATTCTGGACTACTTCCGCGACAAGGAAGAGGTCATCGCCTCGGGCGATATGGATAACCTGAAGAACAACTACCTCAAAAAGCACGATGCCACGAACAGGACGGCAGAGGAACTGACGAAAGCCGGCCTGTCCTTCATTGCCGCCCAGCGGCTACATGGTCGCTGACCCTGTGCGGGGTAGACCGGGTGAAGTATCCCCGGTCTCCCCCGCGTCTTGAACCCGTGTCTGACAAGGAGATCAGAACGGAGTACTCCGTCAGAGTGAGCGACAGGGCCCGCCGAGTAACCCTGAAGGTGGCTCCCCCTGAAGGTCTCGTTGTGGTAATACCCCGTAACTTCAACAGGAAGAGGATACCCTCCCTGATCGACGAGAAGCGCCAATGGATCGAAAAGACCCTTTCGAAGGTAACCCCCCAGGCAATGACTGGAAGCGGGGTTTTGCCTCCGGAAGAGTACTTCTTCCCCTCCCTGGAGAAGTCTCTGGACCTCGAGACCCCGAACGCTGCTTCCTGCCTCCGCTCCATAGCATATTCCCATCTGCTCCCTCGGGCTCAGGTTTTGTCGCAGAAAACAGGACTGCGTCCGGTTTCCTTTACTTTCAGGAACCAGAAAAGAAGATGGGGGAGCTGCAATTCGAGGGGTAACATCAGCCTGAACCAGAAACTACTCTTTTTTGAACCTCCCCTGGTGGACTACGTTATCCTCCACGAGCTCTGCCACCTTGAGCACAGAGACCACTCGTCCTCATTCTGGACCTTCCTTTCATCCTTCGATCCACACTTCAGGGATCACCGGAGAGAGATAAGGACCGCACAGTGGGCGATCCCCGCATGGGCCTATTGACACAGTTTCTTATTTTGGTACTATAATACCTAAAATAAGTTGTGAGGTGGTCAACATGGCGGAGAAGGTTTTCAGAAGGGTCATCCGGATCGACGAAGACAAATGCGATGGCTGCGGCCAGTGTGCAGAAGCCTGCCACGAAGGGGCGATCCAGATCATAGAAGGTAAGGCAAAGCTGGTAAGCGACTCCTACTGCGACGGCTTGGGGGACTGCATAGGGGAGTGCCCGCGGGACGCCATATCCTTCGTAGAGCGTGAGGCCGAGCCCTACGATGAGGAGGCCGTCAAGCGCAATATGGGGTCGAAGGAAGAACAGGAGACTCTACCCTGCGGATGTCCTGGCACCATGGCGAGATCCCTGAAAGGGATCCTCGATGCTCATTGCGACGATTCAAGCCGGCCTCAGCCCCGATCGACAGAGGCTGTCACCTCGGAACTGGCTAACTGGCCCGTCCAACTCAGGCTTGTGCCTGAGAACGCTCCTTACCTGAAGGGTGCAGATATTCTATTGGCAGCGGACTGCTCAGCCGCTGCTTCTCCGGATTTTCATGGCCGTTTCGTCAGAGGCCGCGTCCTTCTCATGGGATGCCCCAAACTTGATGACGCAGACTATTACAGGGAAAAACTTGCGAGGATCATAAGGGTCAACGAACCGCCCTCGATAACGGTCGTCAGGATGGAAGTCCCCTGCTGCGGAGGTCTTGCACGGCTTGCTGAGGCAGCCATTGACGAGGCAAGGGTGGATGTTAAATTGAGAACCGTGATTCTTGATGCCCGTGGGAAACTGGTTGAAGACGAGACAGTCAAGTTCCGGTTCCAGTAGTAACGGGTATTGTAACCCCCGATAAACCTGAGGCCGGCCGGACTAATGCGAAGCCGCAAGGGGAGTTACAGGGGGGTGCCTTACAGGGAACTTTCCTCGATCTCCTGGATCTTCTCCTCGAAGCCGTAGATCGTTCCGTCGATCTCTTCCACAGTACTGTCCAGGTAGTGCATCCCGGTGATCTCGTACCCTGGGGGGAGATGGTTGGAGAAGCGTTTGACCTTGAGTAGAGACTTGAGGTAACTCTTCTCAAAGAGGTTTATCACCTGGGCAGCGGTAAGTGCATCAGCCTTTCCGTTCTCCAGAAAGAGGTAGGCCATCTCGAGGTTCTCGCCGATCTCCATCTCGCCGTACCAGATGTCGGCCAGGGTCTCCCTGAACCGTTCCCTCCGGTCGGGGTCAACCATCTCGCGTATAGACCTCTCTATGTGCTTAAGGCCCCTTCTGAGCTCACCCTCCACGATCCGTTCATCTCCCTGGGGCAGCGAGAAGGCGGATATGTACTCAGCCTCGTCGCTGATCGTTCTCCACCCCTTCAGCAGTCTTCCATAATCCGGCCTGAGTGTTACCGAGGCTCTTTCCGGAGGGGCCGCTGTCAGCTGCCGGAAGACCTTCCCAGTGTCGAAGCCCTTGGACTCCTGGGGGGAACGGTTGAGCCAGGTCACGTAACCTGTTTCGAAGAGGCCTTTACGACCGGCCCTTCCAGCCATCTGCAGGAATTCGTTCCTGGATATGGGCTCCCTGTCGTGGTACCTGACGAGCTGGGCAAAGATAACGTACTCTGCCGGGAGGTTCACTCCGAGGGCCAGTGCGTTCGTACCGCAGACCACGTCCAGGATCCTTTCCCTGAAGGCCGACTCCACCAGGAGCTTTTCCTTCGGCAACATCCCTCCGTGGTAGACTCCGACGCCCCTCAGAAGAGGCATGTGGACATTCCGGACATCAAGGATCTCTGCGAGTTCGTAAAGTCTCTTCCTGTGAGCCTTTCCCTTCCGGGGGCGTCTGCGGGCTATCTTGTAGGCCAGGTCCACAGCTCCCTTCTGGGAGAAGCAGAAGACCAGGGCGTCATGAAGCCTGTCAAGGGTGGCAGGTTTCTTGGGTGTGAATACCAGTTTTGTCACCCTCTCGTGCCCTTCGTAGACCTCGAAGGGCCTCCCGGTGATCTTCCCTAGATAGTCACCTACGGAACTGGCGCCCCCGAAGGTGGCCGACATCACAAGGATCGGTGAATCGGGACTTGTGGCTGTTATCCCTTCGATATATGTGCGTGCCCTGTCGGGGTCGTCGAAGATATAGTGGAATTCGTCGATAACCACCCGCAGGCCGGGTGTTCCTGCGTATTTCAGTGTGTAGATCTCCTGGGTGCAGCAGATGACCGGTGCATTCTCGTTCTTCTTGAAGTCGCCCGTCTCTATGCCCACATCGAGCCCCATCCGCCTGAGTTCCAGGTAGCGCTCGTTGCTCAGGGCCTTTATGGGGGCGGTGAAGATGATACGCCTAGTGCCCGGCGGCCAGATATGACCATCAAGGTCCATCAGGCCCGACCACAGGTAGGCCACCCAGGTCTTGCCCGACCCGGTTGGCGCGGCCAGGACGGCGTCCCTGTCCCTGATCCTTTCCCAGGCCTTTACCTGCCAGGGGTAGAAAATTCCGTATCGTTCCGCCATGTCCGCCTCATTTAGTGAAATGTTGCCGTAAGTGTCCCGGCGCTACATATATTACTATGAACGTCCCTTTTACGAATTCAATATTGTTCAATATTGTCTCTTCCTTGACAAGAGGAGAAATCCGATAATATCCTCGGTTTATGTCACCGGTTGGTGACAGGAGGTGCCATGCGCGACAAAGAGGAGACCAAGAAAAAGATCCTTGAAGCGGTGGGCGAGATCCTTGCAGAAGAGGGGTTCGGCGGTATCGGGGTCAACAACGTATCCCGGAGGGCCGGTGTCGACAAGGTCCTGATCTACCGCTACTTCGGAGATCTTCCGGGGCTTTTGAGAGAGTTCGCTTCAAGGGGCGATTACTGGCCCTCGATGAAGGGTCTGGTCGAAGAGGCGGAAAGAAATAACAGGCCGCCTGGAGCTGCCGAACTGGCTGTAGCCCTTCTCAAGGGCTACATTCGGGAGCTCAGGGATTCGACGTCCGCCCAGGAACTGCTGATCGGGGAGCTGATATCCAGGAACGAGCTCTCCGAGGCATCGGCAAGGGAGAGAGAGAGGCAGGGAGCGGATCTAATCGAGGCCCTGGTGAGGTCTGCCCCCGAAGCGGGGAGGGTGGATGTGGCCGCCATGGGTGCCCTGCTCTCGGCGGGTCTCACCTTCCTGATGCTCCGGGCACGAACATCGAAGGCCTACCTTGGGATAGACATCTCCACCAAAGAGGGGTGGGAACGCATAGAAAGGGCCCTGGAGGATCTTGTGAGAGGAGTAATGGGTGCCGACAGGCAGGAAAACCACCAATAAAGGGCTGTTCACGTGACAATGCGACACCTGACCGGATCAAAAAAAGGAGGGGGTGCTTCTTGAAAAGACCTGTTCTTATTCTTATGACTGCGATCATCATGACAGCCCTTGGGTGTGGAACAGCCCCTTGGGGCGGGGTTTGCCCTCTACGACTGGAGCGCCAGAGGGAACGCCCTCGGGGGAGCCATGGTGGGCCGGGCTGACGACCCTTCGGCCATAGCCTTCAACCCGGCGGGGATCACCCAGATACCGGGCTCGTCAATGATGGCGGGGCTGGCCTTCATAATGCCCGGTGGCACCCTCACCAATATGGATACCGGTGACAGCGTAGGCCTGATAGACCACACCTTCATCCCCCCTCACTTCTACTACACGCGCCAGATGAGCGACAAGGTCTGGTTCGGAGTGGGTCTCATGACCCGCTTCGGTCTCGGCACCGACCTCCCTGAAGATTGGTTTGGAAGATTCAACAGCTACTACACCGACATCCAGTCCCTATCCCTCAACCCCAACCTGGCCTGGAAGGTGAACGAACAACTGTCGCTTTCCGTCGGGGTTGAGGCGTTGTGGTTCGAATATGGTGCAAGAAGAAAAATCCCCCCTTCACAGCAGATACCAATGGAAACAGATTTCAGACTTCTTGGAGATGACATAGGCTACGGCTGGAATTTGGGGCTTCACTACAAGTTTGACGAGAGGACCAGGGTAGGATTTCACTACAGAAGCCAGGTGGACCTGACCATCTCAGGAAATGTTGATTTTCTGGGCTCCAGAGATGCCTGGGGGGATCTCACTCTTCCGGAGATGTTCATGTTCGGCATAAGCAGACAGGTGACCCCAAAGTTGAACGTCGAGGTGGGAGCCATATACACTGGGTGGAGCTCCTACGACAGGCTTGAGATCAACGTCGAAGGCCTACCCACAGATCCGGTGGAGAAGAACTGGAAGAACGTATGGAGGTACCAGCTGGGGTTCGAGTACAAGTACAGCCCCGAATGGACCTGGAGGTTTGGCTACACCTACGACCAGTCGCCGATCCCGGACGATACGATAGACTACCAGCTTCCCATGAGCGACCGCCAGCTCTTCTCCCTGGGCTTCGGCTACACCAAAAACGACAGGACCTGGGACTTCGCTTACACCTACCTGATGGCCGATGACAGAACCATCGCGGCCCGCCCCGGGGATGGAATACCCAACGATACCCGTACAAGCAATATGGATGCCCACATAATCGTGATCAGTTACAGTGTGAGGTTTTAGGAAACGTAACTCGGAACCGAAGGGGATGTCATTTCGATACGAAACGCATTGCGGAGTGAGAAATCCGGCATCAAGGGCTATTGGAACAGAACTCTCACCCCTTAAAGGGATTCGAGATGACAGGCAAGGGCGACTGTGTCAACGGTCAACA
>ENA-UPTA01005831-UPTA01005831.1-activated-sludge-metagenome-genome-assembly--contig:-NODE-5831-length-11135-cov-10.255686_pt1 | contig 11135 bp, 10 predicted proteins | sample MGYA00238184_ERZ773361 | MGnify/ENA primary metagenome ERZ773361 (study PRJEB29100, sample SAMN05720205) | activated sludge metagenome | isolation source: anaerobic digester from wastewater...
CAGGTCGGGGTCGGGGAAGTAGCGGTAGTCGTGCGCGTCTTCCTTGCTGCGCATCGAGCGCGTCTCGTCGCGGTCGGGGTCGTACAGCCGGGTTTCCTGCACCACCGTGCCACCGTCCTCGATCAGCTCGATCTGGCGGCGCACCTCGTAGTCGATTGCACGCTCGAGGAAGCGGAACGAGTTCAGGTTCTTGATCTCGCAGCGGGTGCCGAACTCGGCCTGGCCCACGGGCCGCACCGACACGTTGGCGTCGCAGCGGAACGAGCCTTCCTGCATGTTGCCGTCGCAGATGCCCAGCCACACCACCAGCCCGTGCAGCGCCTTGGCATAGGCGACCGCCTCCTTCGCCGAACGCATGTCGGGTTCGGTGACGATCTCGAGCAGCGGCGTGCCGGCGCGGTTCAGGTCGATGCCCGACATGCCGTGGAAGTCCTCGTGCAGCGACTTGCCGGCATCCTCCTCGAGGTGGGCGCGCGTCAGCCGCACGCGCTTCTCGTGCTGCTGGCCGTCCTGCTCCCAGGCGATCGACAGACCGCCGCCCGACACGACCGGGATCTCGTACTGGCTGATCTGGTAGCCCTTGGGCAGGTCGGGATAGAAGTAGTTCTTGCGCGCGAACACCGACCGGGGCGCGATCGTCGCGCCCACCGCCAGCCCGAGGCGGATCGCGCAGGCGACGGCCTCGCGGTTCATCACCGGCAGCACGCCGGGCAGGGCCAGATCCACCGCGCAGGCCTGGGTGTTGGGTTCGGCTCCGAACGCCGTCGAGGCGCCGGAGAAGATCTTCGAACGGGTGGCGAGCTGGGCGTGCGTCTCCAGCCCGATCACGACTTCCCACTGCATGGCTGAGCCTCGTGCCGTGTTCGCAATGAAGGGACGCGCGCCCTAGGGACGCGCGCAGCGGCCGCTGACCGGATCGAACATCACCGGCCAGGCCTGATCGTAGATGCCGGGCGTGCAGCGCTTCTCGCAGGACGCGTGCGCCAGCGTGATGCGCCGCGGGTCCTGCCATACCATCAGCCGGCAGGCGCTGCCGTCGGTGGCCTGCATCTCGATGTGCGGACGCGCCTTGGTCTGGCGGAAGTCGGCCATCTCGAAGCGGCAGCTGCCGCGGCGCCCCACCCACAGCTGCCAGGACAGCGCCTGCACCTGGTTGTCGCGCAACTGCAGCGTCGCCTGCTCGCGGAAGCCGTCTTCCTCGGTCTGCGCGCACTGCCCCTGCAGGTTGATCGGACGGTCGGCGATCGGCGCGGGCGGGCGCGCGGCGCCGGGCCGGCCGGCATCGGGGCGCGCCCCGTCGGGACGCCCGGCATCGGGACGCGACGGCTGCGCCGGACCGCCGGGCAGCGGCGGCATCAGCGAGCACGCGGAGGCCAGCGCCACCCCCACCGCAGCGGCGGCGAGACGGACGAGGCGCAGGCAGCGGGCCGGACGCGGCATGGTCAGACCTCCGGCTGGCGCAGATGCCAGTCGGTGTGCTGCTGGAACTGGTGCCCGACGCGCAGCAGCAGGGCCTCGGCGAAGTAGTTGCCGATCAGCTGCAGCCCCACCGGACGGCCGCCTGCGCCGAACCCGACCGGCACCGACATGCCGGGCAGCCCGGCCAGCGATGCCGGCAGCGTGTAGATGTCGGCCAGGTAGTTGCGCACGGGGTCGTCGGTGCGCTCGCCGATGTTCCAGGCCACGGTCGGCGACACCGGGCCGGCGATCACGTCGACGCCGGCGAAGGCCGCGGCGAAGTCCTGCGCGATCAGGCGGCGCAGCTTCTGCGCCTGCAGGTAGTAGGCGTCGTAGTAGCCGTGCGACAGCACGTAGGCGCCCACCAGGATGCGCCGCTTCACCTCGGCGCCGAACCCTTCGGCCCGGGTGCGCTCGTACATGCTGCGCAGGTCGGTGTATTCACCCGTGCGGTAGCCGTAGCGCACCCCGTCGAACCGGCTGAGGTTGCTCGAGGCTTCGGCGGGCGCGATCACGTAGTACGCCGGGATCGACAGCCGCGTGCGGGGCAGCGACACGTCGACCAGGCGCGCGCCGAGCTGCTCGAGCTGACGCAGCGACGCGTCGATGGCGGCGCGCACGTCGTCGGCCAGGCCGTCGGCGAAGAACTCCCGCGGCAGGCCGACGCGCAGGCCGGCCAGCGGCTGGTCGAGGTCGCGGGCGAAGTCCTCGTCGGGGCGCTCGAGGCTGGTGGAGTCGCGCGGGTCGAACCCGGCCATCGCCGACAGCAGCAGCGCGCAGTCTTCGGCCGAGCGCGCCATCGCGCCGCCCTGGTCGAGGCTGGACGCGTAGGCGATCATGCCCCAGCGCGACACCCGCCCGTACGTGGGCTTGATGCCGGTGATGCCGCACATGGCGGCCGGCTGCCGCACCGAGCCGCCGGTGTCGGTGCCGGTGGCCAGCGGCGCCAGGCCGGCGGCCACGGCGACGGCCGAGCCGCCCGACGAGCCGCCCGGAATGGCCGCCGGATCCCAGGGATTGCGCGCGGCGCCGAAGTACGAGTTCTCGTTGGACGAGCCCATCGCGAACTCGTCGCAGTTGGTCTTGCCCACGCACACGGCGCCCGCCTGCGCCAGACGCTCGACCACCGTGGCGTCGAACGGGCTGCGGTAGTCGGCGAGCATCTTCGAGCCGGCCGTCGAGCGCCAGTCGCGGGTGACGAAGATGTCCTTGTGCGCCACCGGGACGCCCAGCAGCGCGCCGCGCTGGCCGGACGCGCGCCGGGCGTCGGCGGCACGGGCCTGCGCCAGGCTGGCCTCGGGCTGCACGTCGATGAAGGCGTTGAGATCGCTGGCGGCGATGCGCTCGAGGGCGTCGCGGGTCAGGCCGACGGCGCTGAGGCTGCCGTCCTCGAGACCGGCGGCCAGCGCACGCACGGAACGGGATTCGAAGCGCATGGGGCCCCTTACTCGATGACGCGCGGAACCAGGTACAGCCCCTGCTCGACGCTGGGCGCCGCCTGCTGGCAGGCCGCGCGCTGGTCGGCCTCGGTCACCTGGTCGGTGCGCAGCCGCAGCGTCATGTCCTGCGTGTGCGTCATCGGTTCGACACCGGCGGTGTCGACGGCGCGCAGTTCCTCGATCAGCCCGAAGACCGAATTGAGCTGCTCGAGCGTGCGCGCGGCCTCGTCGCCGGACAACTCCAGGCGGGCCAGGTGGGCGATTCGGGTTACGTCTGCGGCTGTGAGCGACATGCGGTCACCGGAAGTGAAGACGGGCACGGCAACGCGCTGCGGCGGGAGCGGCCGCAGGCCCGGCCGGTCATGGGAGCGGGGGATTATACGGTATGATTTCCGTTTTACCGGCGCCGGCCCGGTGCCTTCTTGCGAGCCTGTCCGACGGCTCGCCCGCCCTCGAGTCCCTCATCGAACGGAACCGTGATGTTCGGGTTTTTGCGTAAGTATTTCTCGACCGATCTGGCGATCGACCTCGGCACTGCGAACACCCTGATCTACGTGCGCGGCAAGGGCATCGTGCTGGACGAGCCGTCTGTGGTGGCCATCCGGCAGGAGGGCGGGCCCAGCGGCAAGAAGACGATCGCCGCCGTCGGCACGGGCGCCAAGCAGATGCTGGGCAAGGTGCCGGGCAACATCGAGGCGATCCGCCCGATGAAGGACGGCGTGATCGCCGACTTCACCGTCACCGAGCAGATGCTCAAGCAGTTCATCAAGATGGTGCACGAGTCGCGGCTGCTGTCGCCGAGCCCGCGCATCATCATCTGCGTGCCCTGCGGGTCCACCCAGGTCGAGCGCCGCGCCATCCGCGAGTCGGCACTGGGGGCCGGCGCCTCGCAGGTCTACCTGATCGAGGAACCCATGGCCGCCGCCATCGGCGCCGGCCTGCCGGTGTCCGAGCCGTCGGGCTCGATGGTCGTCGACATCGGCGGCGGCACCACCGAGGTCGGGGTGATCTCGCTGGGCGGCATGGTCTACAAGGGCTCGGTGCGGGTCGGCGGCGACAAGTTCGACGAGGCCGTCGTCAACTACATCCGCCGCAACTACGGCATGCTGATCGGCGAGCAGACCGCTGAAGCCATCAAGAAGACCATCGGCTCCGCCTTCCCGGGCTCCGAGGTCCGCGAGATGGAGGTCAAGGGCCGCAACCTCTCCGAAGGCATCCCGCGCAGCTTCACGATCTCCAGCAACGAGATCCTCGAGGCCCTCACCGATCCGCTCAACCAGATCGTGTCGGCCGTGAAGATCGCACTCGAGCAGACGCCGCCCGAACTCGGCGCCGACATCACCGAGCGGGGCATCATGCTGACCGGTGGAGGCGCGCTGCTGCGCGACCTCGACCGCCTGCTGATGGAAGAGACCGGCCTGCCGGTGCTGGTCGCCGAAGACCCGCTCACCTGCGTGGTGCGCGGCTGCGGCATGGCGCTCGAGCGGATGGAGAAGCTGGGCACCATCTTCACCAACGAGTAGCCGCCGCCCCGGCCCTGCCGCCGGGGTCCCGGGGCGTCCTACCGGAGCCAGCGACTGAGCGATGGACCACAGCCCGCCGCCGTTCTTCAACCAAGGTCCCTCCGCCCACGCCCGTCTCGCCTTCTTCGCCCTGCTGGCGATCACGCTGCTGGTCGTCGACTCGCGGCTGGGCGTGCTGGCCGCGCTGCGCCAGGGCATCGGCACGGTGCTGTACCCGGTGCAGCGCACGCTGCTGGTGCCGCGCGACCTGCTCGATCTCGGCGGCGAATACCTCGAGGACGTCAACCGGCTGCGCAGCGAGAACGCCGACCTCAAGCGCATCGAGATCGCCAACGCCAAGAAGCTGCAGCAGGCCGAGCACCTGGCGATCGAGAACGCGCGGCTGCGCGAATTGCTCGGCGCCCGCGAGCGCGCCGCCACACCGTCGGTGGTCGCCGAGGTGCTGTACGACACCCGCGATCCCTATTCGCGCAAGATGGTGCTCGACAAGGGCCTGCAGCACGGCGTGCTGCCCGGCCAGCCGGTGATCGACGCCCGCGGCGTCGTCGGCCAGGTCACGCGGGTGCTGCCGCTGTCCAGCGAGATCACGCTGCTGACCGACCGCAACGCCAGCATCCCGATCGAGGTGCAGCGCACCGGCCAGCGCTCGATCGCCTTCGGCGGCGCCGAGCCGGGGCTGCTCGAGCTGCGCTTCCTGTCGGCCAGCACCGACCTGCGCACCGGCGACGTGCTCGCCACGTCCGGTCTCGACGGCGTGTTCCCCCCCGGGCTGCCGGTGGGCCGCATCGTGCGCATCGAGCCGGGCGGGTCCTCGGGCGCGTTCGCGCGCGTGCTGGTGTCGCCGATCGCCGGCATCGAGGTCAGCCGGCAGATGCTGGTGCTGCTGGTCGACCCCACGCTGCTGCCGCCCGCGCCGGCCGCAGAGCCGCCGGCCGACACGCGCCGCCGCAGGTAGCCCGCGCATGCAGCCCCGCCCCGAGTACCTGCTGCTGCCCGCGAACCGGGCATTCATCGCGTTCACGCTGGCCGCCGCGTTCATCCTCAACCTGCTGCCCTGGGGCCGCGCCTACTGGGTGCCCGACTTCCTCGCGCTGGTGCTGGTGTTCTGGAACATCCGCCAGCCGCACAAGGTGGGCATCGGCATCGCCTTCCTCTTCGGCGTCCTGATGGACGTGCACAACGCGTCGCTGCTGGGCGAGCGCGCGCTGGCCTACAGCCTGCTCTCCTACGGGGCGATCGCCCTGCACCGGCGGGTGCCCTGGTTCGGCGTGTTCGGCAAGATCGCCCACGTGCTGCCGCTGTTCCTGCTCGCGCAGCTGATCACCCTGCTGGTGCGCGCCGCGGTCGGCAGCGGCCTGCCGGCGTGGCCGTACCTGCTGTCCGGCATCACGACCGCGCTGCTGTGGCCGATCGCCGAGGCGCTGCTGCTGGCGCCCCAGCGCCGGGCGATCGAGCGCGACGAGAACCGTCCGCTGTAGGGCCCGTCCGCACCGATGATCGAAGTCCACGACACCGAACGCGCGCTGCGCCGGCTGCGGCTGCGGCTGAGCCTGGCATGGGCGCTCGTGCTCGTCTGCTTCGGCGTGCTCGTCGGCCGCTTCGTCTACCTGCAGGTGCTGCGCTACGCCGACTTCCACGCGCTGGCCGAGGACAACCGGATCGCGCTGCTGCCGATCACCCCGCAGCGGGGCCTCATCTACGACCGCAACGGCGTGCTGCTGGCCGACAACCTGGCGGCCTACACGCTGGAGATCACGCCCAACCGCGTGCAGAACATCGACCGCACGATCGAGGAGCTGTCGCGCATCATCGAGATCCCGGCCCGCGACCAGCGACGGTTCAAGCGGCTGCTGGCCGACGCCCGCAGCTACGAGCCGATCCCGATCAAGACGCGGGTCAGCGACGAGGAGCTGGCGCGCTTCGCGGTGGCGAAGTTCCGCTTCCCCGGCGTCGAGATCCGCGCCCGCCTGTTCCGCACCTATCCGATGGGCGAGACGGCGTCGCACGTGATCGGCTACATCGGCCGCATCTCGCCGGGCGACAAGCGCCGCATCGAGGAGAACGACCAGCAGGTCAACTACGCCGGCGCCTCGCACATCGGCAAGGTGGGCATCGAGCTGTCGTACGAGGAGCCGCTGCGCGGCCGGGCCGGCGCCGAGGAGGTCGAGGTCTCGGCGGGCGGGCGCACGGTGCGCTCGCTGTCGCGCACCCCGCCGATCGCGGGGTCGAACGTGATCCTGTCGATCGACGTCAAGCTGCAGAAGCTCGTCGAGGAGTGGTTCGGCAACCGCCGCGGGGCGCTGGTGGCGATCGAGCCCTCCACCGGCGACGTGCTGGCGTTCGTGTCCAAGCCCACCTTCGACCCGAACCTGTTCGTCGACGGCATCGACCCGCAGAGCTGGCAGGCGCTCAACGAGGACCCCGACAAGCCGCTGCTGAACCGGCCGCTGCGGGGCACCTATCCGCCGGGCTCCACCTACAAGCCGTTCATGGCGCTGGCCGCCCTCACGACGGGCGCGCGCACGCCCGAGATGTCGATCAGCGATCCCGGCTACTTCCTGCTGGGCGGGCACCGCTTCCGCGACTCCGTGCCCAGCGGCCACGGCAGCGTGAACCTGCACAAGTCGATCGTCGTGTCGAGCGACACGTACTACTACAAGCTCGCGTACGACATGGGCGTCGACGCCATCCACGACTTCATGGTGCCCTGGAAATTCGGGCAGCTCACCGGCATCGACCTCGAGAACGAGGTCACCGGCATCCTGCCGTCCTCGGCCTGGAAGAACCGGCGCTACAAGCTGAAGTGGCTGCCCGGCGAGACCCCCTCGATCGGCATCGGACAGGGCTACAACGCCTTCACGATCCTGCAGCTCGCCCACGCCACCGCAACGCTCGCCAACGACGGCGTCGTGATGCGTCCGCACGTGGTGAAGTCCATCGAGAACCCCGTCACCCGCGAACGCGTCGACGTGGTGCGGGCGCCCAGCTACCGCATCGATCTCAGGCCCGAGCATCTCGCGCTGGTGAAGTCGGCGATGATCGACGTCAACCGCTTCGGCACCAGCCGGCGGGTGTTCGCTGGCGCGGAGTACGTCGCCGCCGGCAAGACCGGCACGGCGCAGGTCATCGGCATCCGCCAGAACGAACGCTACGACGCGCGGCGCATCGCCGAGCGGCACCGCGACCACTCGCTGTTCATGGCGTTCGCGCCGGCGCACCAGCCGCGCATCGCCGTGGCGCTGATCGTCGAGAACGGCGGCTTCGGCGCCCAGGCCGCGGCGCCGATCGCCCGCAAGGTGTTCGACTACGTGCTCCTGGGCAAGGTGCCGGGCGAGCCGCCGGCCGCGCGCGCCGGCGGCGCACGCGCCCCCGAAGCCGAACCCGAGCCCAACGCCGACGAACGCGACGTGCCCGAGAGCATGGAGCCCGAACCCGTGGCCCCCGCCGCCGCACCGACGCAATGAACGACACGACCACCCTCTGGCAGCGCCTGAAGCCGCACGTCGCCGTGTTCGACCCGATGCTGGCGCTGACGCTTGCGCTGCTCGCCGGCATGAGCCTGATGACGATGTACTCGGCCGGCCACGACTATCCGGGGCGCTTCGACGACCACGTGCGCAACCTGACCATCGCGCTGGGCATGCTGTGGATCGGCGCCAGCATCCCGCCGACCTGGATGATGCGCGCCGCGGTGCCGCTCTACGTGTTCGGGGTGCTGCTGCTGGTGGGCGTGGCCCTGTTCGGCGACGTCTCCAAGGGCGCGCGCCGCTGGCTGAACCTGGGCTTCGGACGCGTGCAGCCGTCGGAGCTGCTGAAGATCGCGATGCCGCTGATGCTGGCCTGGTACTTCGAGCGCCGCGAAGGCATGCTGCGCTGGTTCGACTTCGCGATCGCCGCCGCGATGCTGCTGGTGCCGGTGCTGCTGATCGCACGCCAGCCCGATCTCGGCACGGCGCTGCTGGTGATGGCCGCGGGCGGCTACGTGATCTTCCTGGCCGGCCTCAGCTGGAAGGTGATCCTGGCGCTGATCGTCGCGGGCGCCGGCGCCATGCCGCTGATGTGGTCGCTGATGCACGACTACCAGCGCCAGCGGGTGCTGACCCTGCTCGACCCCAGCTCCGACCCGCTCGGCAAGGGCTTCCACATCATCCAGTCCACCATCGCGGTCGGCTCCGGCGGCCTGTGGGGCAAGGGCTGGATGGGCGGATCGCAGACCCATCTCGAATTCATCCCCGAACGCACCACCGACTTCATCTTCGCCGTCTACTCCGAGGAGTTCGGCCTGGCCGGCAACCTGGCGCTGCTGTTCGTGTACCTGGTGCTGATCTCGCGCGGCATGGTGATCGCCGCGGTCGCGGCCACCGAGTTCAGCCGCCTGCTGGCCGGCGCGATCACGCTGATCTTCTTCACCTATGCGTTCGTGAACATGGGCATGGTCTCGGGCATCCTGCCGGTGGTGGGCGTGCCCCTGCCGCTGATGTCGTACGGCGGCACGGCGATGGTCACGCTCGGCCTGGGCGCGGGCCTGCTCATGAGCATCAGCCGGCACCGGAACCTGATGCGGGGCTGAACCGGGGACGCCCATTGGGGACGCCCAATGGACCCGCACGATGGGGCGCACAGCAGACGCTGACCGGGCGCGCCCCGGCCGGCACCGGCGCACGTGCCGACGCTAAAACCCTGATCCCATTGCGGAAATTGCATTCGACCCCGACGCGGACTGCTAGATTCGCGCCTCTCGGGGAGTAGCTTCCGCGACTCGTTCGCGTGCACCTGCGTCGTCAATTCGGGGCTTCGGCCCTCGGCGGGGTGGCTCCGGTTCGGCAATCGAACCGCTGCAGGCAAGACCGGTGTCATGCGCACTGGTCGTATTCCGGGCTGTCCCAGATCGCTCCGTGCGTGCATCAACCTTCAGCACGGAGTACTCATGGAATTGTTCGATGCCTCCTGGTGGACCGCACTGGCCACCATCATCGTGATCGACCTCATCCTCGCCGGCGACAACGCGCTGGTGATCGGCATGGCCGCGGGACGCCTGCGCCCCGACCTGCGCCGCCGCGCGATCCTCTGGGGCAGCGCCGGCGCGCTGATCGTGCGCGCCGCCATGGCGCTCATCGTCGTCTGGCTGCTGAAGATCCCGGGGCTGCTGCTGGCCGGCGGCCTGCTGCTGCTGCCGATCGCTTATCGCCTCGCCGTCCCTTCCGAGAAGTCGGATGCGCATGGCGGCGGTGCCGCGACTTCGTTCTGGGGCGCGATGAAGACGATCGTCGTGGCCGACGCGCTGATGGGCCTGGACAACGTGCTGGCCGTCGGCGGCGCGGCGCACGGGCGCTGGGAGCTGGTGGTGATCGGTCTGGCGCTGACCGTGCCGCTGATCCTGTACGGCAGCACCTGGGTGGCGCGCGCCATCGAGCGCTGGCCGGTGCTGATCGCCGCGGGCGCCGGCGTGCTGGCGCTGACCGGCGCCGGCATGATCGTCAAGGACCCGCTGTTCGACCGCTTCGCGTTCGACCACGACGTCTACGACTGGGTGGTGAAGGCGACGATCGCCAGCCTGATGTTCACGATCGGCTTGCGTGCCGTCACCCGCGCGCGGTCGCGGGCCGGCATGGAGGCCTGAGCGGACGCTGCATGGAGGCCCGCCGCGGGCGCTGCGCAGAGGCCCGAGCGGGCTCTGCGGTATCGTCGGGGGTTCGCTCAACCCCCGATGAAGCCGCTGCCATGAATCCCGCCATCGAGCACTGCCTGCGCGCGCCGACGACCACCCCTGCGTGCGACACCGTCGCCCAGTGGTGGCCGGCGTTCCGCCCCCTGCTGTCGGAGTGGGACGCGACGATCTCACCGGCGATCGTCGGCGGCTATCGGGCCGACCGGGCCGGCTGGGCATTCTGCGCCGGGTATCAGGCGGCGCTGCGCCGGATGGTGCCCGGCCTGGGCCACGACGCGGCCGCGGCGTTCTGCGTGACCGAAGACGGCGGCAACCGCCCGCGCGACATCCTCACCGTGCTCGAGCCCCTGACCGACGGCCGCTACCGCCTCACCGGCACCAAGCGGTGGGCGACGCTGGGCCCCGACAGCACCGAGATGCTGGTGGCCGCGACGCTCGCGCCCGCAGGGGCGGCGACGCAGGACGGACCGCCGTCGCCGTCCGACGGCGCGTCGGCGCCGGCTGCCGCACGCCCCGGCATCCGCATGGTCCGGATCCGCACCGCCACGCCGGGCGTCCGGCTGATCGACATGCCGCCGACACGCTTCGTCCCCGAGGTGCCGCATGCCCGACTGGCGCTCGAAGGCGTGGTCGTCGACGCGGCCGCGCTGATGCCCGGCGACGGCTACAGCGACTACGTGAAGCCCTTCCGCACGATCGAGGACACGCACATCAATGCGGCGCTGCTCGCCTATCTGCTGCGCGAAGCCCGCGCGCGCGGCTGGCCGCGCGGCTGGATCGAGCGCACGCTGGCGGTGCTCGACGGCCTGGCCCGGATCGCCCCGGAGGATCCGTCCGCGCCGGGCACGCACCTGGTGCTCACCGGCCTGCTCGACTGGACCCACCACCTGTTCGCGGAGACCGCACCGTGGTGGGCGGCCGCCGGCGACGACCCGGCCGCCCTGCGCTGGCAACGCGACACGGCGCTCTTCGGCATGTCCGGCGCCACGCGCACGCTGCGGGCGACGCGCGCCTGGGAGCGCTACGGCGTGCGGGCCGAATCCTGAG
>ENA-UPTA01005832-UPTA01005832.1-activated-sludge-metagenome-genome-assembly--contig:-NODE-5832-length-11133-cov-7.604893_pt1 | contig 11133 bp, 10 predicted proteins | sample MGYA00238184_ERZ773361 | MGnify/ENA primary metagenome ERZ773361 (study PRJEB29100, sample SAMN05720205) | activated sludge metagenome | isolation source: anaerobic digester from wastewater...
TGAAATTCTTCAAACCGAAAAGATATGCCAATGACACCATAACATATTATGGCAAGGCAGCCGAAAACCATTCAGATAAGACAGAAGAAAAAGGTAATGAAGAAAGCAAAGGCAATATTTGCATTATTGATAGCAATGAAGATATAGAAAGTAATGATAGCAGTTGTATTATTGAAAATAAAGAAAATATAAAAGAAAAAGCAATCTGGTAATATGTCAAGATAAAAAAACAAATAAAAACAAAAGAAATGATTAAAAAAGGGTAACTTTAATAGAACCTCTTAATTTCAAAGAAAAAAACAGGATAGAGAGAAAAATATTTTATTGTATCTCTCCAACTTTACTGCTGGAGTAGATTTGATTCTTGGTCAGCAATCCAAAAATCAGGCGTACTAATTTACGAGATGTTAATGCGAGTGCTCGTTTATGTTGATGCTTGGGTACTTCATTAAATTTCTTGCGGTAATAAACATTAAACTCAGGTATATTGTTTTTCACACTATTAGCAGCCTCAATTAAATAATACCTAAGATACTTGTTACCTGTTTTAGTCATATTAGTTTCAGAAGCAGAATAATCGCCAGACTCCTTGATTCTCCAGGTTAAGCCGGCATATTTAGCTAATGCATCATTGGAAGAAAAGGAAGTAATAGAACCAATTTCAGCTAAAATTCCACTGGCAAATACAGGACCAATGCCTGGAATAGAAATCAATGACTGATATTCAGTAGTATTTATGCCTTTAATGTTCTTTTCAATTGCTTTATCAATCTCTTTAATTTCAATTTGTAAAGCTTTGATAACATTAAATGAAGAGGCAATTGCAATATTTATAGGTTCATAAAGGACTTTATCTAAACGATATGAATCCCTTGCAGCCTTTTGTAAAAGCTCAGCTGTTCCAACTGGGTTGCTGAACCGATTTTTACCTTTATCTTTTATGAAAGCAACTAAATCTTCAATAGAAGAATAAGCAATATCTTCTAATGATAGAAATTCAGTTAAAACAGCTTCAGAAGTTGCACCATATGTATTAGAAAATGGCCTGTCCGCTTTTTCTAAAACAGTTAACTGGCTAAATTTGAGATAAACATTAGATACCATATATGTTTTTTCTTTAGCAATTGCTTCAACTAGATGAAGTCTATGCCTGGTAAGTCTTTGCAAGGCAAGAAACTGAGCTCCACGCCATGGTTGAGATTTGATTCTTCCACATCTGGCAAAGTCGGCGATAATATAAGCATCAAGAGGATCAGTTTTATCCATATCAACAAAAGACTTTCTGTAATTAGCAATGGTTTTTGGATTAAGACAATAAACCATAGGTGAATAGGCTAAAAGTACTTCATTAGAAGACAAGAAATTAGCAATATGAGTACTGTAAAAAGAAGTTGATTCCAAGGCAATAACAACAAAATTTAAACTATTAGAATTTAAACAATCCAAGATGCTTTCTAAAATAGATTCAGCACCGGGGTGATTATTCAGAGCTTTCAGATTAAGAAGCTTATTGCCTTGGAAGTCAAGAGCACACAAAACGTTAGTTTTAGAACTAACATCAATACCAACAAATAAAGTCGATAGAAAATTGTTTTTCATGAAATCACCACCTTTCATAGGACATTGAAGAACAATTAGTAAAAGAGATATCCTAATCTTAGAAGCTGACTGAAACCTCGCATTATTAGCATTCATCTTTAAAAACTAACCTTGCTGTTGGTCTAATTAAAGAGATGCAGCATCTGAGTAAGCAGAATGTGGCAACTAAGTCAGGAAGCATGCTTCTTAAGCAATAGCCAAATGGCTTTGCAAGGAGTGAAAGAATTATCCTTCGCTAATGTTCTTTACAACATTATAGCATTAGAATATCTCAATTAAAAATTGAAAATGAAACAAAATAAATTTACGCAATTGCAAAATAAATTGGACGTTATTTATGAACCATGATCGGCGAAGCCAGCGCGCATATTAGAATCTCCAGTCGGCTACGCCTCCTTACGATTCTAATATGCGCCTGAAAACCTTAGGTTCAATTTTAGCAGTACACAAGTTAGATCAACAGAATCGATAGCCATAAATTAGTTCAATTAGTTATTGCATTTGCTAAAAATAAATTAATGTTTAGAACACTTAAAAAGTAGTTCTAAACATATTATACGAGGTGTTAAGTAATGTATTTTCACTGATATATCCTAAGCTTATCAATGTTTCTCCAAGTCTTTTGCCGCTTTCCGCCTGTTCTGCAAGGGCCTTGTCCAATTGTACTCTTGTAATTTCCTTTTTTGAAAGGAGAATATCACCTAACCTTGAAGATTTCCTGTAATTATTCATTATTTCTCCTTGTTTATGTATTTTTCCCCGGACTGTGTTTTCTTAAGACCTGTCCGCATCCTATATAATACACAGGATTCGTCTTTATTTTTATGCCTGCCTTCATTACGGCTTGTCAATATTAATTATAATTTGTTGTAATTACAATTCTATTCCTTATGAATTATATTTAAATTATATTTCAATTACATTTTAATTACGCCATATCCTAATATAATAAAAATCCGCAGTTGCGGATTTTTTATACTCATTTTCTTATTTTTTCCTTTGCTTGTTCTTTGGAACAACACAGGTGCCGCTTGCCCTGCAGACGACTATGGACTCTTCCAAAACATCGCATGCCGAATCACTTATGTCGGTACGCGGTACTATTACTTTTCTTGCTTCAAACACCATTTTTCTTGAAGAATTGCCTGTTGAAACTATTTCTCCTTCTGCTTCGATAAATTCCCCCGCATAAACGGGTGCCAAAAATTCGACATTGTCATATGCAACGAACAGTCCTTCATCTCCGTCATTTCTGATAAGAAGCTCTGTTGCTACATCCCCGAACAGTCCCAGCATCCTTGCTCCATCAACTAAATTGCCGCCGTAATGAGCATCTTGTGAGCTCATTCTAAGCCTTATCAATGATTTCATTTCTTCCTCCTAAATTATCCTCTTGCCACTTGCCCTGTGACAAGCTTATCTTAACATTGAATTTAGAAGTTGTCAATTCTAATCATTTTTTTATTCTACCAGCCTCACGCTGCCCCCATCAGGAAGACCGTCATAATTGCCGTCTCCATAATCGACTTTAAGAAATCCGCTATTGAGCTTTATTATATTTCCAATAACACTTCCATTGACTTTTGAAGACATGCTGTTCATGGAAATAGTTCCGTTAGGAGCGTACATAAATCCGTTAATATCTGCCCACATACTGTTGAGTTCTATATTCTTTCCCGAATAAAGACTGACTGTTCCGGCTGTTGTCGCAAAGCTGGCGCTGTTTACCTTGATATCATCCTTTGCATAAATGATACCCTTGCCTATGAAGTGGGTACTGTTAATGGTTAACTTTCCTTCCACAAATATGGGACGGTCAAAATAGAAATTACCGCTGTTAAGGGTTAAGTTGCCGTCTACGTAGATAGGCTGATTAAAAGAGAAATTTCCGCTGTTAAATGTTTTGTTGCCGGTATATGTTATGCCTGTTTGAGCTTCGGCTTTTAATATGTCGGAAAAGTCCGGCATCTCAATTACCGGGGCAGGGTTTAGAATTGTGCTTCCCTTTACATTTATGGTGCTTGAGTTCTTAGCAATGCTTGAAACCCGACAAATATCCTCAATGTCAACGGTTGCACTGTTTACTTTTAATTCGGATACGGCTTCAAGCGTTCCCTTAATATTAGCATAAAGACTGTTAAATTGAATTTCATGATTAGAGTGAACATCGCCGTTAACATTAATGCTGCTGCTGTTAAATTTCAACGGTTCATCTTCGGAGCCGTGGAAAACGGCATAATTAAACGCTGCACCCAGGCTGCCGGATTTTTCGGCAACTGCCCGGACGGATATATTTGATTTTGCCAGTCCGAAAACACCTGCTAAATGATGCTTCACTTCTCTGCTTATAATAACCTCGACCTTATTTGAATCACCCTTATAAGGAGTGTTTATCGTAATTGTGTCTCCCCCTTGTGGTGCTCCGTCCTCTCTTACTTTTAATCCATTGCTTCTGGCATAATCTATAACTGCTTTTTTGATGTCGTTTATACTTGTCATATTCTGTACACCTGCCAATGCAGCCGCATCTGCCGCATTCTGCAGGCTGCTGCGCTGAAATGTCATCGCTCCCACATCCAAGGTCAAGGCACCGATTCCAATCAGCATAACCATTATCAAGGCAGCTAAGATTAATGTTTGACCGGATTCGTTTTTATAAAATTTATTAAACATAGTATTACGTCCCCCCTAATGCTATTTACCATCCGCCGACATCTTTTGCGGGCAAATAACTATTCTTCATCTTGCACTTGGCCTGTAACTTCTCTTTTCAAAATGTTCATTTCTTCTTTTACTTCAACCGCTTTATTCGTTTTAAGAAGCTGTACTTCCAGTGCTGCAATTTTTGCTTCTGCAACGGTTAAATTTTTCTGTGCAATTAATCTGTCTATGGTAATACCTGATTTTTCGTTAATTAATGCGATTGTTTTTTTGTATTCTTCCTGCAATTGGTATTCCAAAGCTTCATTTGCGACCAACAATTTATCATTTTGGATATTATATTCCTGCAATGTTTTCATTAAACTGTTTGTTTTCTCTTTAAGCAGAGAAACTTCATCATTAAGCGAATCAATTGTTTTATCTTTCATGATAATTTCTTCGTTTAATTTGCTGTTAACCTCTGTTTGAGCTGACAGCTGAGCGCTTAATTGTCCAATCTTTGCATTTAATTCTGCAACTTTACCGTCGGAAATTGTTCCTTTTAAATATTTTACTTCGTTTTTTTCTTCTTCTAATTTATTTGATAAATCTGCCACGATATCGCGTTGTTTTTTTAGTTCAAGTCTTTCGGATTTGAGCATTTCTTTCTGAGATTCATATTCCTTATTTGAAATTTCGAGCTTGGTCTTCAGCTCGTCTATTTCATTGTTTAACTGCTCAATTTTTCTTTCCAGGGAATAGTTTTCGCGGTTTGTTACCTTGACTTGTTCTTCCAAGGATACAATTTTGTTTTTTAATTCCAATACATTTTGAGCTGAGTATTCGGAATCATCAAGCATGATATTCTTTAATGAGCAGGATAGATTGTCATATTCGGATGATAATTTGTTCAGACGAGCTTGGAGTGTTTCATTTTTTATTCTTAACTCTTCCTTTTCATCAAATAAGGTTTGAAGGTTTTTTGAAAAAGTTTCCTTTGCTGCCTGCTGCTGCTTGTGGATTAATGATAAGTATTCCTGCACAGATTGCTTGGTATAGCCCCCAAAGGTTGTTTTTAAAACACCATCTAAATCTGCTTCATCTTTATCGCGCAAAATTCCAACTATATTATTGTCTCTTTCCATAATATTACCTCTATCGTTTATTTATTTTTAATGTATTTATATTCTTTGTGCTGACTCTTTGAATTATCACGGGTTACTACTTGAATTATCACGGGTTACTACACAAGGATGATTGTCATCCTGAGCGGAAGCGAAGGATCTCAGGTTTTATAAGATGAGATTCTTCGAGCAAAGCTCTCAGAATGACACTCAGATTATTCATAGCAATGACAATCACGGGTTTTTCACAGCAATGAAATATAATCTCCAATCTCAATATCTTTTGCCATACCTTCCGGAAGCTCCAAAATATGAGTGCAGTTTCTGACAAACTTCCCGGTTCTCCACGGTTTAACGGTTTCTTTATAAATTACTTTCATATCTTTGGATAAGTAGACTGCATCGATTGTGAATTTCATGAAAAAACAATGTATTCCCGAACAGTTTATCAAGAGGAGCCCTTCATTTTTGTCTAAGCTTTTTTTGTTTAACAGTCCAATCAGCTTGGTTTTAAAGCTGTCAGCCAATTTAATATTGCCGGACAGCAATTTATCATTAACATATAATTTCATTACATCCCACCAAACATTTCAACTATGGACACAACGGCAGGTCCCATTAATATTATAAATATTACCGGAAAAATAAACATAACCATGGGCAAAAGTATCTTAATTGACATTTTATGTGCCTTTTCTTCTATTTTGCTGCGCCTGTTTTCCCTTATGGATGCTGCCTGTGAGTGGAGTACGTTTTTAAGAGATATACCTAATTTGTTGGCTTGAATTATGGAGCCGGTAAATGATTTTAAATCATCAATATCACAACGCTCGCCTAAGAGCATAAGCGCATCTCTTCTGCTTCTGCCCATGGACATTTCTCTGTAAGTAATATGAAATTCATCAATCAAGGGTCCCTCAAAATGCTCGATAATATGCAGCAGTGCTTGTTCAAACCCTAATCCTGCTTCTACATTGACGCTGAGCATATCCAAAACATCCGGAAGCTGTCTCTCCATTTCATCTTTTCTTTTTGTTATGCGAAACATTAAGTTAAACCGCATTACGGTAAAAGCTGTATAGGCACCAAACAGCGGCAACAGAAATAAATATAAATAACTGACATGTAATACTAAGCCGAGTATAAAATATAAAAGTGCATTTCCCCATATAATAATTATTTTTATAGCGGAATATTCCTTCGGTTTTATGGTGTATCCCGCCTGTCTGAGCAATTTTCTCAAATTTTCCGATTTTTGATTGTTTAAGCCCGTATCAGGCAAAATTTTACCTAAGGACTTAACGAGCGAGTCCATAATAGGGCTGATAAACCTTTCTGCCAATGATTTATTCAGTTCTTCGTCCACAATAACATCATTATCGATTTCAATTAATTTAGACAGTCTGTTATTAATTTTATCGCGGTTCAAACCATATTTGTTTAATATAATAATAATTAAACTGAATATGAAAATTGCAAAAACAACCGAAATATAAAGAGTCATATATACCTCACACTTTTATATTTATTATTTTATTAATAATTGCAAACCCCGTAATTTCCAATAAAACAGATACGGCAATTAAAATTTTTCCAATGGTTGAATCAAAAAATCCTTCAAAATAACTAGGAGTCAAAACCATTATGGCTAAAATAAGCACTATCGGGAGCAAGCCTATAACCAGTCCCGACATTCGTCCTTGGGCTGTCAATGTCTTGATTTCATTTTTTATCCTGATGCGGTCTCTTATTGTATTTGAAATTGTATCAAGAATATCGGATAAATTGCTTCCGACTTGTGCCGAAGTCATTACTGCGGATATCAAAAGCTCCAAATCTTTATTTTTTGTCCTTTCAACCATGTGATTGAGTGCGTCTTCCTGCTTGACGCCATAATGTATTTCTCTTAGCACTTTTTTAAATTCAGTGGATATGGGCGGCTGCATTTCTTCTGCAATATTTTCCATGGACTGCAAAAATGTAAACCCGCCTTTAATGCTGTTTCCCATTATTATGGTTGCATCCCCCAACTGCTTGGTAAAAAGTTCCTCGCGCTTTTTTCTCGCACTGCTTACTATGAAGGGCGGTATTGAAATGCCAATAATGGACAGGGCTGCTCCCGTAATTATGTTTCCGCTGAAAAGTAAAACCACCATCATCGGTATTAATGTCAAGCCTGCCCAAAAATATAAGAATTCATTGGCCTTCAGCCTTATGCCCGAGGAAGCAATAAGGTTTGAAAATTCCTTGCTTGCTATTTTAAATCTATCCTTTTTTCTTTTGCTTTCTTCTTCACTTTTTTCTCTGATGAATTGCTCCTGAACATCATCAACGCTATATTCGTTAAAATACCTTTTTATCCTGCTCCTGGCTTGTCCCGGCCCATATGAGGATATCAAAATATTGAAACACAAATAAATAAACAAAGCAACCATAAGAGATATTAGAATTTTCATATTTCACCTCAATTTACAAACCAGTCATCTCTGACTATTATGCCGCTTGATGACAGTTTATCGAGAAAATTCGGCCGTATACCTGTTGACGTAAAATACCCTTTCATTCTTCCATTGCTGTCAACACCCTCAACCTTGTATACAAATATATCCTGCAAGGTAATTGTATCTCCTTCCATGCCTACAACCTCGGTGATATTTACTACCTTTCTTGAGCCGTCTTTCATTCTTGCCTGATGAACCACCAAATCGATTGCGGAATGTATTTGCTCCCTTATTGCCCTGACGGGCAAGTCCATTCCGGACATTAATACCATTGTTTCCAAACGGGACATAAGCTCTCTCGGAGAATTGGCATGGGCTGTTGTCAGTGAGCCGTCATGACCTGTATTCATCGCCTGCAGCATGTCTATTGCTTCACCGGCACGTACCTCTCCGACTATTATCCTGTCCGGACGCATACGCAAAGAGTTTCTTACCAGGTCCCTGATAGTGATTTGACCGGAGCCCTCTAAATTCGGAGGTCTGCTTTCCAGTGTCACCACATGTTCCTGATTAAGCTGAATTTCCGCGGCATCTTCAATGGTTATGATACGCTCATTATTGGGAATACTGCTCGACAATACATTCAACAAGGTTGTTTTACCGCTGCCGGTACCTCCGGAAACTATAATATTCATTCTTCCCTTAACGCAAGCTTCCAAGAATGCAACCATTTTAGGAGATAAGGAGCCAAATTTTATCAAATCGCTTGCAGTAAAGGGCTTTTTTGAAAACTTTCTGATAGTCATTGAAGGTCCTACCAATGAAAGAGGCGGGATAACGGCATTAAAACGGGAGCCGTCTTTTAATCTGGCATCAACCATGGGGCTTGACTCATCAATACGTCTTCCCACAGTGGATACAATACGATTTATAATGTTCATTACATGTGTATTATCTTTAAATACAACATCCGATAATTCCAGTTTCCCTTTTCTTTCCACATATACTTGCGAAGGACCGTTTACCATAATTTCCGTTATGTCATCGTCGTTCAATAATGCTTCAAGAGGTCCTAACCCCATTACATCATTGTAAATTTCTTTTAATAGTCTGGAGCGCTCTGTTCTTGAAATTTTAGGAGCTTTGGACTCAATTAATGAATCCATTATTTTGAGCAATTCTTCTTCTTGCTCTCCCTTTACTCCAAATAAACTTATATCCTGTTGATTTACTGTTTCAATAAAATCTTTGTGCACTCTTTCCTTTAAATCGGAATATTCATCATACAGAGTTATTTCTGCCGACCTTTCTCCCGAAACGGAGAATTTCTGTTTTTCGAGACGATCCAATAAACTCATTTCGATTCCTGCCTTTTATGTTATTTTTTCTTAAACAGTCTAATCTTCTTTATATTGTTATTGTTGTTTTTATGTTTTCCCATAAGGTCGTAATCGGTTGAGCCTTTAAGCAATATATCGGTCAACTCGGTAATCGATGCGCTCAGCTTGCTGTTCGGGGCGCCTGTTACAAACGGTACACCTCTGTTTAATGCATTTACCGCAACCTTGTAATCACTGGGTATTTTTGCCCATATGGGATAACCTATAATTTTTTGAACATCATTTATTGTAATGGAAGTCATATCAACTGCTCTGTTTACAATTAACCTGATTTTATCAGTTTGCTGCAATGATTCCAGCAGCGAAACACTGAGCTTTGAATTCCTTAGAATTGAAATATCAAGACCGGTAACAAAAAATAATATGGAAGCAGACTCAATTGCGGTAATTGTTACATCCGTGAATGACGGTGATGTATCTACAATTACATAATCATAGTAGGTTCTTAACAGACTCAACAGGCTTTGCACCTTTTCTGCAGAAACCAATTCTGCATATTCAGGGCTTCTAGGTGCGCAGAGTACATGAACACCGCTCGAATGAACCGACATATAGCTCCTAACGGAGTCAATATTCGGTGTAACCACATCCTGGACTAATTCCACAATAGTATCTTTTGGCTCTATATCCAAGAAAATATTTATATCACCAAATTGCAAATCTAAATCAACCAGTGCAACCTTTTTTCTTTTTTCCGAAAGTTTCACCGCTAAATTTGCTGCAATCGTACTTTTACCCAACCCGCCTTTTGCTCCAAATACAGTTATAACTCTTGATGCCCATACCAACGTATCCTTGTTGCTTAATGATTTAATACGAATAGACTCGTTATGATATACTGACTTTATATACTCTGCAAATTCTTTTGATGTTGCAGGAAATTCAATTAAGTTATGGCAACCGACCTTAACGGCTTCCTGCATAATTTCAACGTTTAATGTATCAGCAACCAGAATAACAAATGTTCTTGGTCTGTGGAGTATAATTCTTTCGGCCAAATTCAGCACGTCTGTGTCTCCTGCACCCAAAGTCATAATAATTATGTCGGGAGATGTGTTTTCGATTTTGTCCAATGCCTGTGCTCCCCCCACTGAATCACCCAATATTATAATTTCTTCATCCTCAATCTTGGACCTGAGTGCCTCTATATTTCTTTCCATTTTACTGATAAGCAAGACTTTGATTTTCATAATTGCCCCCACTAATTAATTATAATATCGTCGAATTTTATTGTTGGAGGATTAACCATATCTTCATCCAAGGGAGACCTTAATATTAATCTAAGCTGTCCCTTGTATTCGGACATATTCAGCTCCATAGCCTGATATACCGTGACCTGCAATGTTACAGAGGTATAAGCAGTGCCTGTTTCAGGATTTTTTGTCTTGCCTTCTTGAGATATTACATCGTCAACAGCTAATACCTTGATGTTTTCTGCTATCATAGTTGTATAATCTATTGTTTTTTCCTCTCCGTCAGGCTGCTTTTCCGTTTTTTGAAACTGGGCAATAATATCTACCGTATTATGAGGCTTAATCATTCCCACAAGTCCGGACAAATTTCCAACGCCTATAGATATTGCGCGCATACCGGGTTTTATTTCATATGCAAGCGTTCCATCTCCCCCACCGCCTTCAGGTGAAATAAGCTTAGTGTATAATACCTGCTCACCTGCCATAATTTCATATTTTGAAAACTTTCCTATAGCTGCTACCTCATTAACGACTGCCTCTGCATGTGCAGCTTCAACAGGCAGCTGTTTTATTTCAAGCATATCATCTGTTATAGGTGTATTTGGAGGAATATTAGCAGATGCTATCACAACTCCGGTTTTTACTAGCTCAACACTGGCTTTTTCATCAAGCGTATTAAGGAATTTATATAAGAGGACAGCAGCAACAACTGCTGCAAGTAATGCTAAAAATTTTA
>ENA-UPTA01005833-UPTA01005833.1-activated-sludge-metagenome-genome-assembly--contig:-NODE-5833-length-11133-cov-5.664290_pt1 | contig 11133 bp, 8 predicted proteins | sample MGYA00238184_ERZ773361 | MGnify/ENA primary metagenome ERZ773361 (study PRJEB29100, sample SAMN05720205) | activated sludge metagenome | isolation source: anaerobic digester from wastewater...
CTTTCATGAAGGAGCAGAAGGTGTGCCCGGATCATTCACATACCGCAGGGTCTTCGATAATTCCCTGAAACTGCATTTTTCCGAACCGCTCCTGGTTTCCGAGTATTCCCATTCCGCCCATTTTCAGAAACGCGTTCTGGATATCCTGCGGCAGCGGTGGCTGCGGGACATGTATAGCTATCCACACCACATCTTCTGCAGGATTCTCAGTGAGAACGGCTATGAGATCCGGACAGCAGAAGGGAAAAAACTGGTAAAGTGGTTCCTGCAGATGCACAAGCTGGAATTATCAGTGAGACACAGGGATGTGCTGCGGAAAGGAATGGAGTTTGTGGTGCGGCACGATATCGGAACAGTGGAGAACAAGGCGCTCCGGGTATCTGACAGGGATTTGTGCGACTATTACGGAAACCAGGTATATCTGTAAGGTTTGTTTATTGACCGGCGGAAGGATTGTCGAGACGACGGGCAAGGCAGGCGCACACCGCTTCGGTTGATTCTGCACGATATATCACTCCCCCCCGGTCGTCCACAGGATTTTCGCCGAGTGTGCGGCTCCATCCTTCCGCGAATGTGCAGGCGATGAGCGGTTTCCCGAACTGCCATGCGTACGCAATTTCCGAGAGGGTTCCGGCTTTCCCTCCTATCGCGACGATAATATCACCCGAAAGAACATTAACGAGGTTTCGCGCGTAACCGATTCCCGTGGGAATAACAATGGTGCAGTAGGGGTTCGCGGCATCCATCGTTTCTCCGGGGAGTATTCCGATGACGGTCCCGTGATGCTCGGATGCGCCCCTTGATGCCGCTTCCATAATGCCGCCACGTCCTCCTGTCACGAGAACCCATCCTTTCCGGGCAACAAAGGCGCCGATTTCCCTGGCTTCATCAATATGGGCAGTGTCGTCGCCGGAACCGATGATGACAACCTGGGGTTTTCTCATTTGTCCCATCCCCGTTTTGACGCTGCGGTTTCCGTAAGCGCGTCAGGCCACAGGGCGTACAGCGACGCTTCGTTTTCGACCCGGTATTCCTGATATGCGTGCGGTATTACAATGCCGTTATAGGTAAACACCGGTTTTTTGGGGAGCGCTGTCAGGGGATCACTCTTCCTGTGCTGGACAAGCAGCAGGTAGTCTTTAATCGAGAGTACGAAGCATTCTGAACGAGCGCGGGCGATATCCCCGAGTGTGCCGATAATAGCGCGTGATACCTCAAACATCACGGCAGTTCCCCTGTGGCTGAATGCCTGCATGATGCGGGGAAAGGTGAAAATATGGGCAATGACATCGTGTTCCCGGTCGCAGTTGAGGGACGTAAAGTCCTTGATGGATTTTTCCACGTTTTCAAAATGGCTGAATGACGAGATGAAGAGGGACTGCCCGAAGAGGATTTTCTTAACGATACTTGCGGTGTAGATAAAGCTGCTTTCAGAAAAATATGATGATGATGAAAGTGATATGAAGAGAATTTTATCCTCTCCCGATGTTTTCAGAAGTGAGCAGTGTATTGTATGGGTGATGCCTGAGGCGGGGTCCGGCGGTATGATGCTGATTTCGCTATGAAGTCCGGCCTGCACATGGGCCTTCAGGGCGTTTGTAATTTTCGGTAGAAGGGATTTGCTCCCATAGCACAGCAGGGTGTTGACCTGCTCCGGAGTCACCGTCACCACCGCTGAAAGAATCGAATAGTTTTCTATATTGTGATGATAGCAGAGGCTGTCAAGGGAATCTGCGGCGCTTCCCGGTTCAATCTTGTCCCTGAGTGACGCGTACCGTGTTGCAAGGCTGTTGTATGCATCACGGGCCTGCTCAACCGTAATCGCTCCCGATGAGAAATCCTTCAACGTGTTCCGAACCGCAAGTATAAGGTTTGAAATATCTCTTTTCATTGGTGTCCTTTTCCGCTACGCTGTGGTGTCTCCTGCTGAGGGTGCATCCCCACACATCTCCGCGGCATTCCTCACCGCGGAGTACAGCCTGAAAGAACCGGTCGCGATGACAACACTGTCGTTCTCTCCTGCGTTTTTGAAATGCCGCTGGAGGTCTTCCGCTGACGCGGTTACCGGTATGTCGGTTCCTGATTCCTGCTGAATGGCCTTTCCCGGTACCCCTCGTGGGTCAAACAGCTCATAGTACAGAATATCCTGTGTCAGGGACTCCTGTATTATCTGAATCATTCTGCTGTATTCTTTATCTCTCATAAAGCTTAAAACTGCAATAAATTTTTTTCCGGGATACTGTTCATGAAGTGTCCGCACCAGTTCAAGGATTGCCTCCGGGTTATGGGCGGGATCGAAGATAATCAGGGGACTGCGGGACAGTATCTGGTACCGCCCCGGAACCCGGAGGTCTCCCAGTCCCGCACGGAGCGCTTCCCTGGATACCGTGAACCGTCGGGTATTCAGTATCATTGCCGCTGTGACCGCGAGGGAGGCATTCCTGACCTGGGCGCGTACGGGGCTTTGTATCGTGAGTCCTGTTATGGAGACGTATTCCGGCGTCTGTATCGAGTAGTTGAAACGGAGGCCGGATTCAGGTCCCGGGGTTATATCGCCCCCCCGAAAGTCTTTGCCGTATGCCATGAGCCGGGAACCCGCTTTCCGGGCCTGCGCTTCAATGACTGCGAGGACCTCCGGGTTTCTGTTGGACGTGATGGTGATGGAGCCGGGTTTAATGATTCCCGCCTTTTCAGCGGCAATGGATGCCAGGTTGTCGCCGAGGATGTGGCCGTGGTCCATGGCAATGTCGGTGATGACAGCGATGATGGAATCAGCGGCATTGGTGGAGTCAAGGCGTCCTCCGAGTCCTGTTTCCATGATGGCGATATCGGCCTTCTCGTCGGAAAAGTAACGGAGGGCAATAAGTGTCAGGGCGTCAAAATATGTCGGCGCGAGATCAGCTCTCTCCGCGAGGAGATCGAACAGCTCCCCGGTATAGCGGCTGAACGCCGCTTCGCTGATACAGGCGCTGCCGAGGGCTATACGTTCCCGCACTGATTCCAGGTGCGGGGAGGTATACAGGCCGACACGGAGGCGTGCCGCGGTGAGGATAGCGTGCAGCATGTGGCAGACTGATCCTTTCCCGTTGGTGCCCGCCACATGTACGATGGTCAGGCTTTTCTGCGGATCTCCGAAATGCCTCAGGAGCTGTTTCATGTTTTCAAGAGAATATGTGCCGGGCAGGGCGCTGCGTTCATTGTTGACCAGTGTGTTGAGCTTTTCGAGGCTTTCCCGCATAGCGTTATCCTTTCAGGGCGGCACGCATTATTTCTACCGGTGCTTCTGTCCCTGTCCAGAGTTTAAACTGCTGTACGCCCTGGTAGAGCAGCATTTCCTTTCCGGGTATTGTCCGGCAACCCCTTCTCAGCGCGCTTCTGAGAAACGATGTTTCCTCCGGAGCGTACACGATGTCAAATACCGTCTGTCCCGGATGGAGGAGTTCCTCCGGCAGGGGGGACTGCGCGGCGAGAGGTTCCATGCCGAGGGGGGTCGTGTTGATGACGATGTTGAAGTCTTTTGTGATGGTTGCGTCCAGCTCGCGTATCAGGTGTACCGGGACAGGTGTCCCGGTTTTCCCTAAGTCCTCTGCGAGGGGGGTGATCCGTTCAGCGATCCTTCCCGCGATGGCGACCGCGCATCCCTCGCTGAGAAGGGTAAAGGCGATGGCGCGGGCGGAACCGCCGTTCCCGATGACAAGGGCGCGTGAGCCCGATACGGCTGTTCCGGATTTCTGAAGGGCAAGGACCGCGCCGTAGCCGTCGGTGTTGTGTCCCTCTATTGCACCATTCCTGTTCAGCAGGGTATTTACCGCTCCTATGCCCGCGGCAAGAGGTGAAATGTCGTCGCAGCATTTCATGATAGCAACCTTGAAGGGAATGGTGACGCTGGCACCCTTCATTCCCAGGGAGCGGAATGCGCTGACCCCCTCCGCAATGGTTTCCGGCTCAAATGCGAGGTATACCGCGTTTATCCCCGCATGAGCAAAGGCCGCGTTGTGCATCGCGGGAGAAAGGGAGTGGCGGACCGGGTTTCCGAATATACAGTACAGTTCTGTTTTCGCGTTGATGGTATTCTGTCTCATCCTTCATATATGCGAAGGAATGTAGAATAATAGCAAGAAATTTTTGAACGGGGGGATGTCATATTTCGGGATATTTCTGTTGACGGATTGGCGGGATGATGATGTCGTTTATCAGTCGGGGCGGGTTTCAGGGCCCCCATGGAGTCCATTTCCATAAATACAGGAGATACTGCTGATGGCAGAGACCGGCAGCAATAAAAAAAAGAAACCGGCGACGAAGAAAAAAGCGCCTGCGAAAAAGGCCGCGCCGCGTTCCGCGGCTGGCGGTCCTCCCGGAACATCCCGGAACTGGGGGCCTTTGTATATGCTGACTATCATGGTGCTCCTCACCGTTATTGTGCTTCTGGCATACCGGCTTAACAGGGCTACAGGCCCAGGAGGAAGCTCATTTTCTCTGTTTCCCGGAAAAACTGTCTCAGAGAAGAAGCACCGCTTCGCAACTGTCCCGCGGCATGAAGCCGCGGAAAGAAATGATAACCGGAAGAAAATTGAACAGGAAGCCGGGAAGAATACCCCGGAACAGGGGAAGACGGCTGCGGGAGATGTGGAAAAGAATGTCAGAATATATCTTCTCCGCGTGGATGAAAATTCCGGCCGCACGTCACTGGTGCCCGTAACCAGGAAGGTCACCGGGGAGGACCTGCTGAATGAATCACTACAGACCCTCATAAAAGGGCCCACCAGGTACGAGGAAAACCGCGGTCTCCTGAGCGCGGTTCCCGGCGGCCTGAAGCTCCGCAGTGTGCGGACCAGGGGAAACATGGCGCTCCTTGACTTTAACAGCGCCATCGAATACGGCGCCACGGGGAGCATCCTGATCAGCCGCATTGACCAGATTGTGTACACCGCGACACAGTTTCCAAATATAACAAGCGTGGTGATTACCATAAACGGAACACAGAAGCATTTCATAGGAAGCGACGGCCTTTCAATACAGGGGCCGCTTCACAGGAGGAATTAGCCGATGCTCGAAGTTGAAATAAAGGCCCGCTGCGGCGATCATTCGGACGTTGAGAAGAGGATTGTGTCCATGGGAGGCGTCCTTGAGAAAAACCGGAGCGAGTCCGACGAATACTTCAATCATCCCGCAAGGGACTTCGCACAGACCGACGAGGCCTTCAGAATCCGCACCGCGGACGGGAGTTCATGCATCACCTACAAAGGGCCCAAGCTCGGCACTACCTCGAAGACACGGTTTGAGGAGGAGGTTTCCGTGGGTAACAGGGAGTCCATGCGTATCATCCTTGAAAAACTTGGTTTCCGCAGCGTCCTGACAATCAGGAAAGAACGGAAGCTTTACCTGCTGAAGGGAATAGAGGTGTGCCTCGACACCGTGGAGGGCCTGGGGACATTCGTGGAACTGGAACTGCAGGGGGAGGATAAAGAACTGCTGGAAGGGAAGCTCTTCGCCCTCGCGGGGGAACTGGGCCTCTCGGAATTCGAGACCCGTTCCTACCTTGAACTGAAGCTCGGCGTCAGCACCGGAGCGCGTTAGATCAACGCAGATTATAGCCGTTTTTATTCAGCGCCGCCACCACTCCCTTCTGGAGTTTGTCGATATCCTCCGGTGAAAGGGTACGGTCCTTCGCGGCGAATACCGCCTTCACTGATACGGATTTCATTCCCGCCGGAACGGGATCACCCTCGTAGATGCTGATCACATTGACGGAGCGGATGTACTCCTTGCTGCTCTTTTCGATTATGCGGCATATATCGCCGGCGTAGGAACGGCTTTCCGTGAGGACCGACACCTCAAAGGGCACGTCGGGGAATTTCGGCAGCTCCCTGAATGACGAATCAATAGTTTCGGCGCTGAAGCAGATGTCCATATCGATATCGAAGAGCGCAGCGTTTCCCTTAATGTCAAAGTTCTTCGCTACCTTCGGATGGAGTTCACATATCAACCCCAGAACAGTTTTTCCGGTTTTAATTATAACGCACCTTCCGGGATGGGCGTAGGCGGGGAGGTCCGCTGTCGCCGGTTCCATGGTGACGCTCTTGATTCTCAGCTGGTCAAGGAGCACCGAGGCTGTCCGTTTCGCTTCATAAAAAAGCGGGGAGCCGGGGTTCTTTTCGTAGATGACGCCGGCAACCCGGTAATTCTCTGACGTCAGTTCAGGGTCTTTCCGGTCCCTTTTAAAATACGCGCGGCCCATTTCGAAAATACGGAAGCTCTCGTTATACCGCTGGTTCAGGGCGATATTGGACAGCATGCTCGGAACAAGGCTTCGGCGCAGGCGGTCCTGTTCCACCGAAAGGGGGTTCCGCAGGCGCAGCTCTTTGTCCTCGTTGGTGCCGGTGCGGTTCAGGAGGTCCTCTCCCACGAAGGAATAGTTGCTCACTTCGATCATGCCGCAGTCACCCGCGAGGACGTTCTTGACCCGCCGCTCATAGAGCCGCTTCTGGTTTACATCGGGAGGGCTGCAGGGCACGAAGGGGGCCATGGGGGGGATATTGTCATACCCGTGGATGCGGCCCACCTCCTCGACGATGTCGTCCGGGATGGAGATGTCCTTTGTGGCCCGGTACGAAGGAACGGCGATATGGAGCGCGCCGCTGCTGTTTTTCACGGTAAACTGAAGCGCATCAAGAATCGAAATAATCCGTTCGTCGGGAACATCCTGGCCGATTTTCTTTCTGATAAAATCAGTTGTGGTATCAACAAACACCGGTTCCGGTTTTTTCGGATAGGTATCAACGATTTTCGTGACCGCCTCAGCTTCGGGGATCAGCATTTTTACAAGTTCATAGCAGCGCACAATGGCGTGGGTACAGATTTCCGGATCAAGGGACTTCTCGAAACGTATGGCCGCTTCCGTGCGGAGGTTGTAGCGTCCCGCTGTTTTACGGATCGATACAGGATTGAAGTTTGCCGCCTCAAGGACAATTTCCGTCGTGGAGTCGTCAATTTCGCTGTCGCCGCCCCCCATGACTCCCGCGAGGGCGATCGCTGTTTCACCGTCGGCAATGACGATGTCTTCGGCGGTGAGGGCGTGTTCCTGGTCGTCAAGGGTTGTCAGGTGTTCCCCTTCCTTCGCCATGCGCACAATGATTGCCTTTCCTTTGAGCTTCTTTCTGTCGAAGGCGTGCATCGGCTCACCCAGCTCCGCCATGACATAGTTGGTGATGTCGACGATGTTGTTGATGGGGCGCATGCCGATTGCGGTGACCGCCGCTTTCAGCCAGTCAGGGGATTCCTCAATGCGGATGTTTTTTATATAGAGCCCGCAGTACCGGGGCGATGCATCAGGATTTTCAATGATGACATTGAGCTCCTCTTTCTGTGTGAAACTGTCCGCGAGGGACATGTTGACGGGGTGCGTGAATTTCTTCCCGAAGAGCGCCGCGATCTCACGGGCAAATCCCGCGTGGCACCAGAGGTCAGGCCGGTGGGTAATCGATTTGTTGTCGATCTCAAGCAGTACATCGTACCAGTCGCTGTAGAGTTCGCTCATCGGTTTTCCCAGGGGTGTCGATACCGGGAGTATCATGATCCCTGAATGGTCGTCGGAGAAGCCAAGTTCCTTCGCGGAGCAGAGCATCCCCGATGATTCCTCGCCGCGGATTTTCGACTTTTTAATAACGAAATCCTCGTCGAACCGCGTTCCCACCATGGCGAGGGGGACGATATCGCCCTTTTTGTGGTTCGGGGCGCCGCAGACAACACGGATGGTTTCACTGCCGGTGTCGCAGTCCACCAGGGTGAGCTTGTCGGCATCGGGATGTTTTTTGACATCCAGAATTTTCACCGCGATCACCGATGCGAGGTGCCGGTTCATGTATTCAATGCCTTCAATCTCGGCGGTGGACATGGTGAGCCTGTTCATGATGTCCGAAGGGTCAAGGTCCTTTATATCAACCATTTTGGAAATTATATTCAGTGAAAGCCACATGGTGTTACTCCGTTATTAGTTTATCACGAGGGAGATTAGCCGGCCCTCAACCGGAACTGTTACGAGTGAAATGTTCATGTCAGAACTGCTGCACAAAGCGGATGTCGCCGCTCTGGAAATGGCGGATGTCATTGATGCCGTACCGCATCATAATGAGCCGGTTCAGGCCGAGGCCGAATGCGAACCCGGACCACTGGTCGGGGTCAATGCCGCCGTACCGCAGCACATTGGGATGCACCAGCCCGCATGGAAGGAGCTCCACCCATCCGCTCTGTTTGCAGACGCTGCAGCCCTTCCCCTCGCAGATGAGGCAGTTGATGTCAAGCTCGAAGCCGGGCTCCACGAAGGGGAAATATCCCGGACGGAGGCGGATGGTCACTTCGCGGCCGAATATCTTCGAGAGAAGGACCTTCATGAAATAAATTAAGTTGGACACCGAAATGTTCCGGTCCACCATCATCCCTTCCACCTGATAGAAGGTGTTTTCATGGGAGGCGTCCGTGGACTCATACCTGAATACCCGGCCCGGCCCGATTACGCGGAAAGGGGGCTTCAGGTGGTCCATGCCCCGTATCTGGATGGCGGAGGTGTGGGTCCGCAGGAGGTTGCCGTCCTCCGTCCAGAAGGTGTCCTGCATATCACGGGCCGGATGGTGCTTGGGAATATTGAGGGCTTCAAAGTTGTAGTAGTCGGTTTCAGCTTCCGGGCCGTCAAGGACAAGAAATCCCATGGAGGTGAAAATATCTTCAATCTCATACTGTATCTGCGACAACGGGTGGAGGCGGCCCCGGTATACCTCTTCCGTTTTTCCGGGGGAGGTGAGGGTCACGTCGATCCAGTCCTTCTCCAGGAGTTCGGAAATTCCTGATTCCTGCAGTTCCTCCTTCCGTGTCTCCAGAAGTGTTTCAATTTCACGCTTGATTTCATTGGAGAGCTTTCCCACGGCGCCGCGCTGTTCAGGAGAAAGTTCACCGAGTCCCCGGAGTATCTGTGTCAGCTCTCCCTTCCGGCCAAGTACGCCGATTCGGATTTCCTCAAGGGCCTCAGGGGAGGACACTGCGCCTATTTTTTTAATTGTTTCGGAATGAATAGCTTTGAGTTTGTTTTCCATAGAATAACACCACCACTGGCTGCTGTATTTCCGGTGAGTACCTGTTCGTTACAAAAGCGTGCTGTGCCACGCGCGGGGGTTCGTGCCGGATGAATTCTTATTATACCGCGGTACCTGCTTAAAATACGTTCCGGGTTTTTTATATATCCGAATCATTATACACAGGGAATAATAAGAGTATCAAGGATTATATTAAAGAAGGAATTGTCAAGGATTTTCCTGTACTTTGATCAGTATTCATAGGGCCCTATGGACCAGCCTGTACTAAGACTGTCGTCCGGAGGTGTCCGTGTATAATCATCCCTGTCGGTGCTGTATTCGTTATCCCAGGCCTGATTAGAATGGAGACCATTAAGGCCGGAGATTTCGAAATCCAGTGAGAGGAATTGTGTGTAGTAGCTGCTGAATAAATAGTGGTAATAACTGGCAGAATCCAGGTATGAATGATAATTTTCGAAAATGTTTCCGTCGGCCCAGGACTCATTGTTGATGGTGGAATACGTATAGCTTGAACCATTGTAACAATATGCGGTACTTGCGTGTACCACATTGTTATTATCCAATCTTGTTACATTTGACAGATCTATGCCGGTATTAAATCCTTCAATAAAATTATTTTGCACATAAATATCACCGGAATTTACATCCACCAGTATTCCATAGCTTCCTGATACTGTATCGCCTCCAACATGATTGTTCCGGATGTAGATATCAGACGCCGTATCGCCTGTTACGCTGAGACCGTATTCGCCATTAATTGTCTCAATCACATTGTTATATATCTTTAGTTCTGAACCTGACTCAAGTGACTGGATGTCAATCCCCCGAACAGTTGTTGTGCCATTACCTTTTATATAGGAATTTTTAATTGTTGTATGCGGCGCTTTTTCCATTGCAATACCGCTAAAATTCCGGATATTCCCCTGCTCCATGTCGCATCCATCAATAATAATTTCTGATGTGCCGGCATAGTTTGATCCTGAGTAAATCCTTATACCAATGTAGTTCACATCGCTGTATTCCGGTTGGACTATGAAGCTTGAATCAACGATTTTAGAAACCGTCTTGTGGGGGATAGATATACAGGTGTAGTCCAGGGGAGGGTTTCCGGTTACTCCACTGCTTCCGGCAATACAGCTGTCAATGTAGACATGGCCACCGTCTGCAACATATATGTTCGTTGCATACTGGTCCCTGCCGGCATCAGTTTCATGCTGAAACTCGCAATTGCGGATGCAGACGTCTGTTTGATTAACGCTGTCCGCATTTACGTATATCCCGCAGCGGGTCTTTCCCGATCCCGGGTTTCCCGGATTGATGATGAAGCCGTCGATTACTGTTGGATAATCTCCTGACCTTGTGCCCTGCTCAATATTAACTACAATGCTTGAGTCTGAAGTGCCGGTGTAATAAATTTTATTCCTTCCTGCACGGGATGTGAAATTTTCGTTGTATCCGCCATAGATCGATAATCCGCTGGGCACATCTAATGGATCTGCAGCAGAAACAGAAAGGCTGGTTGTGCCTGGTGTTGTGACCTTTATACATCTTTTCCATGGACCGGTAGGGGTCCCTGCTTTTGTTATTGCTGCCTGGATTGTCTGGCAGGGCATTACGTCTATGTTGCAAGCATTCGTATCAAGGCCATTTACAGAATCAACATAATAGCACGCGTTGGGCTCGTATATCTCTGCCGTTATTCTGGCGCTCCTGGACCAGTTGCCCGCTTTATCACGCTCCTGGACGTAGAGAACATGCCGTCCCAGGTTCAGAGCGGAACCCGGCGTGTAGCTTGTGGTCGATGTTTCTGACTGGCTGCTCAGGTCCGGATTGTCCAGCCGATAGCGGAAAGTGCCATTACCATTGTTGGACGCCCAGTAGAATGTTGGCGTTGTGTCCTCGTAAGCTGTCAGGTTGTTGCTGGTGATCGTTGGCTTGTCCGGCTTTATTTTATCAATTGTGATACTGTAGGTTAATGAGCACGTGGGTCCGTTGCCGTACTGGTCTGTCTGCCTCGCCTGAATAGAGAAAGTCTTTTGGTATCTGT
>ENA-UPTA01005834-UPTA01005834.1-activated-sludge-metagenome-genome-assembly--contig:-NODE-5834-length-11132-cov-54.884806_pt1 | contig 11132 bp, 10 predicted proteins | sample MGYA00238184_ERZ773361 | MGnify/ENA primary metagenome ERZ773361 (study PRJEB29100, sample SAMN05720205) | activated sludge metagenome | isolation source: anaerobic digester from wastewater...
TTAACTTACCTTTGACCAGCACTTCGCTGCCCACTTTTTTGACTGATAGTACGGAATGAACGGGCTCAAGGAAGGCAGCTTCTTCTTCTATCAGGTCAAGGCTGACAAAATCAAAGTCCTGGTCAAAGTCTAATCCCTCCCGCGGGATATCATTGACATCAATCAGCATTAAACTGTCCTCTTCATGCATTTTATATTACTTTATTAGCAGATTACCAGCCTTCGCAGGCCCGAAACCTTTTTTATGTCAAGTTATTATACCAGCTTGACTCCTCTTGTCAATTATAACCAGAAGAGCCAGACCAGGTGGAACTTGCAGCCGGCGGCACATTGAGTATAATCAATTAGAAGGACATCCCCGATGGAAGGCTATAATACCTCTATCGAATACAGAGGAGTCAAATTAATGGTCCAGACTCAGGACAAAGGTCCTGACTTCAATTATGTAGAATGCTTAATTTATCTGGCCGGACGGGTAATTGCCACCAAAAGAAGGACTTATACCCAGCATCTGCATGAGCCAAATCTGGCGGCAATTATCAAGCAAAATCTGGAGGATCTGCATACCGAAGTTATTGACGAAATAGTAGAAGGGAAATACGATAACCTGATCTCATGACCGCCAGTCTGCTTTTTTTAATCGATGGCAACTCAGTTCTCTACCGTTCTTACTATGCAATTCGCCAGTTGTCCAACTCGGCCGGATTTCCAACTAATGCCATTTATGGTTTTATCAATACTCTGAATAAGATTATTGAAGAGGAAAAGCCCCAATATCTCGGAGTGGTTTTTGACACCGGCCGCCCCACCATTAGACACCAAGCCTATAAGGAATATAAAGCCCGACGAAAGCCTATGCCGGAGGATTTGACTGTTCAGGTGCCGGTTTTAAAACAGGTTCTACAGGCTCTTCGGATCCCTATCTTTGAATATGAAAACTATGAAGCTGATGATGTCCTGGCCACACTGGCCCGTCAGGCAGCCGAACAACAGCAGCCGGTGGTGGCGGTCACTTCTGATAAAGATCTACTTCAGATCATTGGACCCTATGTAGCTATTTTCAATCCGGCCAAAGAAATATATATCATTGATTCCGATATCGCCCCTGATTTTCTGGCTGAACTAAAAGGGAGAAAGTTAATAAATGTTGAAGATTATTTCGGGGTTAAGGCGGAAGAAGTAGGCGATCTGCTGGCTCTCTGGGGGGACGCTTCTGACGGCATCCCTGGCGTTCCCGGCATAGGAGAAAAAACTGCCAGGAATCTTATCCAGCAGTATGGTCACCTCGATCATCTCCTTGAGCACCTGGATGAAATCAAAAATCCCCGCATAAGGGACAGCCTTAAAAATAACCTGGAGGCTTTAAGGCTCAGCCGCGAGCTGGTTCAGGTCGAAGATAAACTACCACTGCAGCTTGACCTTGACCAGCTGCGTCTATCCGAGCCCGACTATGACCTTTTGCTCAAGCTTTACAGGCAGCTTGATTTTACCACTCTTATACCCCGCTACCTCAAAAACGCCGAGCCCGGACAGAAAAAATTTATTACAGTCTTGACTGAAGACCAGTTCAAAAATCTGCTGGATTCGCTTCGCCAGGCAGAGCTCATAGCCCTGGACACTGAAACTACCAGCCTGTCTCCAACCAGGGCCAGGCTGGTCGGATTGTCTCTGGCCACGAGGCCCGGCGAAGCCTATTACCTTCCACTGAGGCATAGTTATCCCGGCGCCCCCCATCAACTGAAGATTGATTACGTCCTGTCGAACTTAAAACCTATCCTCGAGAACGAAAATATCAAGAAAGCTGGACAGAATATCAAATATGATTATATCGTCCTCAAAAGAGAAGGGCTCGAGCTCGAGGGAATTCACCTCGATTCAATGGTTCTGTCTTATCTTCTCGAACCAAACTGGGGAAAACATAGTCTGGACCGGCTGGCTGTCCATTATTTACAGGAAGCCAAAGTATCATTTGAAAGTCTGGTGGGGAAGGGTAAAAAACAGCTGACAATTGACCGGGTGCCTGTAGAAAAGGTAGCTGAATATGCCGGTCAGGATGCCCATCTGGCTTTGCGCCTCAGTCAGGTCCTCTGGTCAGAAGTTCAAGCGCGTCATCTGGATCGCCTTTATGAAGAAATAGAAAGACCATTAATAGAAGTTCTGGCCGCCATGGAGCTGTGGGGGGTCAAACTTGACCTTGACTTATTAAAGTCTTTATCGGTTGAACTGGACCGGCGATTGAAAAAACTAGAAAAGCAGATCTACGAGATGGCCGGGCAGGAGTTTAATATCAATTCACCGACTCAGTTGAGTCAGATACTCTTTTATAAGCTTAATCTGCCAGCTTCCAAAAAAACCAGGATAAATAAAGGTCTTTCGACTGCTACTGATATTTTGGAAGAACTGGCCCCGCTCAATCCACTGGCGGGCGCTGTTCTCGAATACCGCCAGTTAGCTAAACTCAAATCAACTTATACTGATTCTCTAATCAACCTGGTTAATCCGGAGACAGGCCGGGTCCACACTTCTTATAATCAGACCATTACCGCCACCGGCCGGCTGTCTTCCTCTGACCCCAACCTCCAGAATATACCGATCCGCGGGGAGATGGGCAAAAAGGTCAGGCAGGCCTTTATTCCTGAGAAAGGGCACGAGCTTCTGTCGGCTGATTATTCGCAAATAGAGCTGCGGCTGCTGGCCCATCTTTCTGGCGATCCGCTGCTCAGACAGATCTTCCTGGAAGACCGCGATATTCATATGGAAACTGCTCGGCGGGTCTTTGGCGAAGCGGTTGAACTTTTCCCGGAAGAAATGAGAAGACGGGCAAAAATAATTAATTTCAGTATTATTTACGGCACATCGGCCTTTTCTCTGGCCAAAGAACTTCAAACTTCAACTGCCGAAGCTCAGAGATTTATCGATCGCTATTTCCACGAGCACCAGCAGGTCAAAGAATATCTGGAAAGTGTGGTCAATCTGGCCAGGGAAAGGGGCTATGCTGAAACTATTTTTGGCCGCATACGGCAAATTCCGGAACTGAAAAGCAAAGACAATAACACTTATCAGGCAGGTCGGCGGATGGCTCTCAACACCCCTATTCAGGGCTCCGCCGCCGACATTATCAAGCTGGCCATGGTAAATATTTACCGCCAGCTAAAATCGGCCGGGCTGAAGACCAGGATGATTCTCCAGGTGCATGATGAATTAGTTTTTGAAGTTCCTCTGGAAGAAAAAGAAATCATTGAAAATCTGGTAAAAGACAGAATGGAAAATGTCTGCTCGCTGAGCGTGCCCTTAAAAGTCCATTTAGCCTGGGGAAAGAACTGGGCAGAAGCCAAATAAAAAAATAGCGCCTGGCTGCTATTTGTTCAAATTAACGGGCTTAGACCAGTGGTTTCTGGTAGACACGAAAAATCTTGTAAACAACGCCTCCCATTCTCTCCATCTCTGCCCTGACCTTAACATTGGCTTCCATTTCATGGTGAGTATCAATAATTTCAAAACCGGCTTTCTGAGCTGAGGCAATCATGGCCATGCCCATCAGGGCATCCAGTCCCATACCCCTGTATTCTTTTTTTATAGCTCCGAGAAGTAAGTCAAGCTGCCTGGTCCGGGATTTGGCCCTTAGAATATGGATAAAACCAAAAGGAAAAATTCGGCCACGTGCTTTCTTGATACCGGCTGACATGTCAGGGATCCCGATGATAAAAGCCACAACCTGACCGTCTTTTAACACCCCTTTGATCAGCCTTGGATCAAGGATCGGTAAAAATTTTTTGGCCAGAGCATCCATTTCTTTTTCATCGAGAGGAGCGTAGCCGTAAATATTGCTTTCTATATATGTTTCATTCATCAGCGATAAAATCGGCCTGACCCAGGGTTTGATCTCATGGCGGTTGTTGAACTCCAGCAGCGCGAAGTTGCCTTTTTTCATGATACGTTCTGAAATCCGGCGGTAGATCTCCGGGATTTCCGCAGGAACTTGAAGCTTATAGACGAAATAGTCCATATCTTTGGTATAGCCTTCTTTTTCGACCATAGGCGGCAGCCAGGGAAAATTATGGTAAGTAGCAATTGTTGCCCGGTATTCAAAACCCTTAATCAAAAAACCTTCAGGATCCTGGTCTGAGAACCCATATGGTCCAATAATCCTGGTCATGCCTTTTTCTCTGGCCCAGTCCTCGACTCTTGATAACAATGCATGAACTACACCCTGATCCTCGATTGATTCCAGATAACCGAAGCGCGCTGTTGACTCTCCCCGAACCTCATTATAGCGGCGATTGATAATGCCCATCACTCGGCCGACCAGCTGACCATCCTGTTCAGCCAGCAGCATGATTGTATCAGAATAGCTAAAAGCGTTATTCTTTTTCGGATTGAAATAATTCCATTCGTCCATATAGATCGGGTGAACCCAGTTTTCGTGGTTTCGGTGAAGTTTTTCTGGCAGGTAGATAAAAGTTCGGAGTTGCTTTTTGTTTGTGACTTCTATTAGATTGGCAGTCATCAGGTTACCTCATCCTGGCTGACCTTATCTCTTTTTTCCTGGCCAGCTGGAGACATTATAATGTTTTTTCGTTCTGTGGGAAACCTTATAATTTTTTGTTAAAACTCTGTGATATTAATGTGATTTTTCTGTGGGAAATCTTGACAATTCCTTTCCTGTTTTAATATACTCACTTTCTCATGAAAGTCGAGACCATAACCCTACTAATCATTTTTATTCCACTTTTAGGTTCGCTGCTGGTACCTCTGGCCGGGGCGATCTCACCAAAATTGAGGTCATTCTGGTCAGTCTTAGTGGGCGGGATTACAGCCTTCCTGCCGCTGACTCTGATCGGTCAAGCTTTGAAGGGCGGGGAGATTCTCTGGAGCCAGAGGCTGGCGCTTGGACTTGATTTCGTCTTAATTATCGATCCCCTGTCGATCTTCATGGCGATTGTCTCCTCTTTTATCGGCTTCCTGATCATCATCTATTCGCTTGGTTATATGCATCACGAAGAACATCAAAATGAGTACTATCTGATGGTCGTCCTGTTTATCGGCTCGATGATGGGACTGGTGTTCTCTGGCAGTCTGGTCTTTATTTATCTCTTCTGGGAGATAATTGCCATTGCCTGCTGGCGATTGATCGGTTTCTACCGTCAAAAGGATTATGTCCTGAAAGCCGATAAGGCTTTCTTGATGACCTTTGGCGGGGCAGTGGTCATGCTGTTAGGCTTTATTCTCATCTATGCCCAGACAGGGACATTCGATCTGACCGCTATGAGGGGAGTAGCTATTCCAGGCTCAGCCGTCCTGTTAATCTTGTTCGGTATTTTTTCGAAATCAGCCACCGTCCCCCTGCATACCTGGTTGCCTGATGCCGGTGTCGCTCCGACCACCGTCACCGCTTTACTCCATGCCGCGGTGCTGGTCAAGATCGGGGTTTATGCTTACGCCCGGCTGTTCTTATATACCTTTAAAATTCCAGAAGCCTGGCAGCAAGGAGTTATTATTCTGGCTGTGATTTCCAGTTTGATAGCAGCCGGCGGAGCAGCGGTTGAAAACGATATCAAAAGAATTCTGGCTTATTCCACCATAAGCCAGATTGGCTATATCTTTCTTGGCTTAAGTGTGGCTAATCCGACTGCCGTCTCTGGCAGCCTCTTATATATCCTGATGCATGGTCTGGCCAAAGCTGGACTCTTCCTCTGCGCTGGGATTGTCATCCACTCGACGAACAAAAGAGACATAAGAGAGATGGGTGGTCTGATCAAGACTATGCCTATTACTGCCATTTCCTTTTTAATATGCGCTTTTTCAGTTATCGGGCTGCCTCCGCTGGGTGGTTTCTTTTCCAAGCTTCTGGTTATCATGGGAACGATTCAAGCTAACCAGATCTGGATTGCAGCTCTGGCCCTGTTCACCGCTATTCTGACCATGTACTATCTCATGAGAGTTTTTGCCCAGGTCTTCCTGGGTGACCTCAAAATACCAGCACCTGAGAAGACACCCTCCATGGTCGGGGTGGTAACGGTATTAGCCTTATTTTCGGTTCTGGCTGGCTTTTTCGTTTCCTATCCGATGAAGCTGGTCCAGCTGGCAACAACTCACATTACGTGGTGGCTAAGATGATGGCAACAACTTTACTGTGGCCAATTATTTTTCCGGCTGTTATAGCCCTGATTCTTTTTCTCATTCCCCGCCGGATAAAGTTAATCCGGGAAGTCCTGGCTCTTTTAAGTTCGATGGTGATCCTTTATTTGGGCTTCTCTTTGTTCTCGCTCAAAAACTTGGCCCTGAATGCCGACTGGCTCGGAATGGGAATTAATTTCGACTTCAGATTGTATCAATTCTCCGCTTTCATTTTGCTGGCCCTCTCCGGATTTCTATTTCTGATTACGCTTTATTCATCCATTAAGATGAAGGATCATCCCCGCATCCGTGAATATTATGCATATGTTTTCTTAGCAGCAGCTTTTTCCAATGGAGCTGTCCTGGCTAATAATTTTGTTCTCCTCATCTTTTTCTGGGAGGCCCTGCTGATCACTACTTACGCCCTGATCACCCTGGGCTTGAAACCAACCTCTCATAGGACAGCGGTCAAATCTCTGATTATTGGCGGCCTGTGTGATTTCTCGATGATCATGGGCATCGGTTTGGTCTGGGCATCTACCGGGACTCTGACTATGGACGCAGTTCATCTTGAACCTCAAGGGCTGGCCGCCGCTGCCTTCATCCTGATGATGATTGGTGCTATCGGCAAAGCCGGAGCTATGCCTTTTCATACCTGGATTCCTGATGCTGCTCTTGATGCCCCGGTTACTTTTATGGCTTTTATGCCGGCCTCTTTTGAAAAGCTCCTGGGCATTTATCTCCTGGCCAGAATCAGCCTGGATTTCTTTGAACTCAAGGTCGGAAGTGCGATGGCCATGGTGTTGCTGATCATCGGGGCCGCTACCATCGTCCTGGCCGTTTTTATGGCACTGATTCAAAAGGATTTCAAAAAACTTTTATCCTTTCATGCTATCAGCCAGGTTGGTTACATGATTCTTGGCATTGGCACCGCGATTCCGATCGGGATTGCTGGCGGTATTTTCCACATGATCAATCACGCTATGTATAAGACCGGCCTTTTCCTGAGTGCTGGCTCAGTTGAACACCGAACAGGAACAACCGAGCTTAAGAAACTGGGCGGGCTGGCTAAGGAGATGCCGTGGACAGCCTTTGGTTTTAGTGTCTGTGCCCTGGCCATCTCCGGGGTCTGGCCTTTAAATGGTTTTGTTTCCAAAGAAATGGTCTTCCACGGGGCACTGGAAACCGGTTATCCCATCTTTGCCATTGCTGCCTGGGTGGGAGCCATTTTTACTTTCGCTTCCTTTCTTAAAGCCGGTCACTCAGTTTTCTTCGGGCCCCGATCAACAGAGGTACCCAAAACCAGAGAAAGTCAGTGGCCCATTGTTTTGCCTATTTTAATCCTGGCCATCCTTTGCATCACCTTTGGTGTTTATAACAAACTACCGCTGGAGAATTTTATTCAGCCGATCCTGGCCGGGCGGGTAGAGCCTGGAGAGCACCTTGATTTTACGTCTGGCGCTCTTAACCTGTTTACTCCGGTAGCCGGCGTTTCCATGCTGTGCTTGCTCATTGCCCTGGGTCTCCATTTTTATGGTTGGAAACGCAGCGGCAAAAAGGCCTACCTGGCTTCTGAACCGATTCACCATCTGCCCGTTCTAAAACAGCTTTATGACCTGTCCGAAGCCAGATTTTTTGATATCTATGAACAGGGCGTCAAATTCCTGGCCTGGTTATCCAGGGTATTGTTTAAGTTCATTGACCGACCGATCGACTTCATTTATGAAAAAGTGGTGGTCAGTGTGGGGCGTTTCTTTACAGTGCTTTTCCAGAAGGCTCATAATGGTCAGTATGCCAACTATTTAGCCTGGACTATTGGCGGGCTGATGGTCGTCCTCTGGGCTATGCTTAAGTTATTACAATAGAGGAGGAACGGTGGTATTTTCATTTATTTTCCTACCCTTGGTGATAGCTGCCTGTCTGCCTCTTATTGGCAAAATATCTAAAAAAGTAATTCCGGATGTTTTAACTAATGCTACTCTGGGCTTTCTATTGATAAATTCCATTTTGCTCATCAAGCCGATTTTTTCCCGTGGTTCCCTCCTCCAGAACATCAATTGGTTTGGTGAAAATGTCAATCTGCAAATTGCTCTGGATGGCTTTAATCTGTTTATGTTATTTACCATTTCTCTGGTCAGCCTCTGCATTACGCTATTCTCGATAGATTATCTCAAGCATTACGGTCACCAGGCCAATTTTTATGCTTTGTTGCTGGTCATGGTAGCCGGCATGAACGGCCTGGTGCTGGTGCCTGATCTCTTTTCTGTTTATCTTTTTCTGGAAGTAGCTGCAGTCGCTTCCTATGCTCTGGTAGCATTTGGCCTCGGACCCGAAGAATTAGAGGCCTCATTCAAATATCTGATGTTATCGGTTGTAGCTTCGGCTTTTGTTCTTCTGAGCATTACCGTTATTTTTGGCCTGACTGGAAGCCTGAGTTTTCAAGCGGTAGCTCGGGGGCTGCAGGATCTCAATGCCGGTCCGGTTCTCGGGGTCTGTCTGGCCTTTTTCATCATGGGCTTTGGGCTCAAAGCCGCCCTGGTTCCATTCCATGCCTGGCTACCGGACGCTCACCCTTCGGCGCCTGCTCCGATTTCGGCCATGCTGTCCGGCCTGCTGATTAAAGTCTCAGGCGTTTACGCTCTGTTCAGAATCGTCTACAGTGTAGTTGGTATGACACCTGCCTTATCCAGAGTTTTAATGGCCATGGGCGCTATCTCCATTGTGGTAGCAGCCCTGCTCGCCCTGGGACAGAATGACATTAAAAGAATGCTGGCTTATTCTTCTATAAGCCAGGTCGGCTATATCATCCTGGGTCTGGCCATAGGTACTCCCCTGGGTATTGCCGGTGGCTTATTTCATCTGTTTAATCATGCGGTGGCCAAAGGGCTGCTGTTCTTAAATTCTGGCTCTATCCAGCACATTACCGGCACAAGGAATCTTAATGAACTGGGCGGGCTGGGTAAAAAAGTGCCAATAACAGCTGGCACCAATTTAGTTGGTGCTCTCTCCATCGCCGGGGTGCCGCCTCTGGCTGGGTTCTGGAGCAAGCTCATCATTATTATTGCCCTGGTTCAAGCCAATCACTTCGGTTATGCTCTGGTGGCTATTCTGGCCAGCATTTTGACCCTCTGGTATTATCTCTTGATTCAGAGGAAAGCCTTTTTTGGTCCCCTTAATGACAGATGGCAACAAATCAAGGAAGCTCCCTTCTGGATGAATGCGGCCAATATTATCCTGGCTTTACTCTGCTTGCTGGTCGGCATTTTCTTCAGTCCGATTTTCAAGACCTGGATTGCCCCGGCCGCCGATGCCCTGGCCAGAGGTGTCCAGCAGGTTTTGATGTGGGGAATTTAAAATGGTTATTCAAATTTTATTATTGTCCGGACTGGTTCTCTTCTCGATCCTGGCCATTCTGTTAAAGGACCTCCTCAAAGCGGCCCTGTCTCTGGCAGTAGCCAGTTTATTCTTAGGAATCATATTTTTTCGGCTGGGAGCACCTTATGCCGGTGTTTTTGAAATTTCGGTCGTGGCCGGTCTGATTACCGTTCTGTTTGCCCTGACCGTAGCTCTAACCAGAAAAGATAGTGAGGTGCAGGAGGCCAGGTTGACCAAACTGGTTTTCCCACTGTTTTTTGTCATTTTCCTGATCATCGATGGCTTGGTCATGAAAGGCCTTCTCCAGCAGGTACCAGCTCTGCCTGCCGGGCCAGAGACTGGGACATTTGGCGAAGTTCTGTGGAAGGCCAGAACCTTTGATCTGGTTGCCCAGCTGGGTGTAATTCTGGCCGGTGTCCTGGCTGTTCTGGCCCTGTTCAGAAAAAAGGAAGAAGACAAAGATGAGTAATCTATGGTTTTTATATCTTTTCTTTTCGGCTTTGCTGATCTTTACCGGTATTTATTGTCTTTTGACCATGCGGAATTTAATCAAGCTATTTATCGCGGTTGAAGTCATCAGCAAAGGCGTGAGTCTGGTCATAATTGCTACTGGTGCTGTCAAAAACTCGATTCTGCTCGCCCAGAGCATGGCCATTACTTATATCGTCGTCGAAGTCAGTCTGGTGGCCACCGCCCTGGCCTTGATTATAAATATCTATAAAAAGAATAAGAGTCTGGATGTCCGGTCTCTGTCTAAATTGAAGGGATGATCATGGAAGGCTTAGCTTTTTTAATATCACCACCAATCGCTTTTATCTTTTTCCTGGCTGTGGCTTATTTACTATATGCTGTTGGTAAGGCCATGGCCCCTAAGCTTAATCCAACCGGCGGCAAACTCACCACTTATGCCTGCGGCGAAGATCTGCCAGGGATGAAAGTCCAGTTCGGGTTCAGGTTGTTTTATGTTTTTGCCCTGTTTTTTACCATCATGCACGTGGCGGTGCTGGTGGTAGCCACGATCCCAACCGGTAAAATAGCGCTGTTAGCAGTCATTTATCTGGCTTTTATCTTTCTGGCTATTCTGGCTCTCATTTCGAGGAGTTGACATGCTGCAAAAATTAACTCAATGGTCGCGGCTCAAATCACCATGGATACTCCATCTAAATACTGGTGCCTGTAATGCTTGTGATATTGAGGTGGTAGCTGCTCTAACCCCGCGTTTTGACGTCGAGCGCTTCGGGATTCTGCTGGAAGGAACTCCCAGGCATGCCGATGTGATTATTTGCACCGGGCCGGCTACCAGACAGATGAAAGACCGATTGATCAGGGTCTATGAACAGACACCGGATCCAAAGTTTGTGATGGCGGTTGGGGCCTGTGCCATGTCAGGCTGCGTCTACCGCGGGGCTTATAATATCATTGGCGGTATTGATCAGTTGATTCCTGTCGATGTTTATGTCCCGGGCTGCCCCATCAGACCGGATGCTCTGATCGAGGGTGTGGTGAAGCTCCTGGATAAAATCAAAAAAGGAACAAAATGAGGCCAAGATGAGCGACCAGGTTTTAATCGATAAAATCAGCGAAGGTTTAAAAGATAAAGTTGTGGCCATAACCAATCCAGCCGCCCGGCGCCTATTCTT
>ENA-UPTA01005842-UPTA01005842.1-activated-sludge-metagenome-genome-assembly--contig:-NODE-5842-length-11125-cov-7.357091_pt1 | contig 11125 bp, 4 predicted proteins | sample MGYA00238184_ERZ773361 | MGnify/ENA primary metagenome ERZ773361 (study PRJEB29100, sample SAMN05720205) | activated sludge metagenome | isolation source: anaerobic digester from wastewater...
TCGTGCCTATCGCACTATCATGCACCCCCGGCGACTCGATGCGAAGCGTCCGCCGTCACGAAACACGGAACGACCCCGTCGCCGTATCCCACCTACACATGGTGCTCAAGAGAGGAAGTTGCTGAGCACCCCCCATTTCGAATCGACCGCCCGTTGGGCAATCGATAAAGGTAGTCTACCTGTTTGGCGACCGAAAGTCAAGGAAATCGCCCGTCGGCATGGGTGTGGAACCAACCTGTTTTCCCTCGCCCGTTCGCGGGACTGCAAACCAAGCCATTATCGGGCAATGTCACGGCCTGGGTGCGATGCACGCCGAGATTTTTCCGTCTCCTCCGGAACGACTTGGGCGCAACGCGTGCGTGTCCCGCCGAATCAGGTGCAACTCCGAACCACGGTCACAGCCATTGTGGAGAACTTGTGGATAACTCGGTCGTGGCGCTCAGGACGGTCCGCAAATCACGAGAACATCCCAGCCACCAGCCCAGCCACCCCATATCAAACTGGCCCGTCAACTCGGCTGTCATCAACAGACAGAGCATAAGTCCTTGTGTAAACTTGTCTTATGAACCCGCCCAAACACCCTGGAGCAACTCGTATTGGAATGCGGGAAAACACGGCGTCAAAACCGTTCACATTTCTTACTTTCATATCCAGGCTGCATAGTTTGGTGGAAAAACGGTTGACAACTTGCGAGATGAAGCCTCCTGAGGCAACGCCGATCAGCAGATAATCCCTTGATAAACCATGAATTGGAGCCACACAGAACAAACCGTGGCGTCTATAAATCGACCGGGTATAATGTCGAATCGTGTGTGGATATCGCTCTTGGCAAGGAGAGATCGCGTGAGAACCCTCAAGCACAGCATTCTCATCGCATTGACGGTCATTGCGGCAGGCGCTGGTTGCTCGCGCGAGCCGGCCGTCGCACGCAGGTACATGCCCCCGGCGTCATCCGCCGAGCCGATGTGGGGCGAAACCGCCGAAGGACTGCAATGCCGAGCCCGGCCGGTCAAGCGCATGTATGCAGTCGCAGACGGCCCCACGTTCACTATCGACCTGCGCAACCGAGGCGGGCGGATTTTCGCCTTCCGCTCGGACGGCCAGGCGCCGTTGTCGGAATACTCCATCGATGGCCGTTGGCGTCCCTGGCCGGCATCATCCCCGGTCGCCGGCAAGGTCCGGCCGCTTGGCCCGGGCGCCGAGATCACGGATATGCCGGCGACGCTGCCCCCGGAGGCTCGCGCGGTCCTGACGCCCGGCCCGCACACGATCCGGCTCGCCTTCTCCCTCGAGGGCGTCGCAGTCGTCAGCAATCCCGTCGAGATCGAGATCGCCGGGCCTCGCTGACCCCGTCAGCGACCTTTACTTGTCTTTCCAGAGTTCGACGCGGCTGACCGCCAGCTCGAAATCGGCGCCAAAGACGGCGAGACGAAAGTCCACGCCGTTGTTGCGATTCATGAAATAGCAGTCGGGCAGCTTGAAGTCGGCGGTTTTCCATTCGCCCGTGTCGGCCACCTGCACGCCCCCCGCCGGCCGGAAGGCCCCTTCCAGCGGGCCCTCATTCACCGTGCTGTCGTACTCCACGGCAAACGACGTACAGCCTGCATCGCGATACGTCACGCGAAGGATGGTACCCTTGCCCACCAGGCCGCAGGCGAATGCGTCATCCACGTCGAAATACAGGTACCGGCCCATCGGCGAATCCGGATTCGGCCGGCTGACGACCGCCTGGGTATCGCCGAAGCCGCGGAATTCCCAGAAACCGTCGCCGCCGCTGGGCCGCACGTCCAGGCCGACGGGCTTTCCCACCGACCATGTCACCGCATCCGCGTTGACGTAACTCCACGAGAAACGAAGCTGCGTGCCGGCGTGCCACATGTCCGCGAACAGGCGCGTCAGGACGATGTAGCTGCGACCGTACTCGCGGGAGTGCGCAACGTCCGTCCCCTCGTGCCATTCGTTCCAGGTTTCGACGTGCACCATCCAGGGCCGGGCCGCCGGTTCGAGCTGCATCACTTTCGTCCAGCGATCGATGTAGGTCCTGCCGTCCCGGCGTTCGACGATCAGGGGCTCGCGGCCGGGAACGGCGCTGTGGTCGTAGCCCGCGCCGAGCGAAATGGTCTCGCGGAAGACAATCGGCCCTCGGACCGCCCCGCCCCAGGCGTATGTCGCATCCGTGTCGCCCTGCCAGCCGGCGCATTTGACGATGTACGGCTCGACGCCGAAATCCTCCTTGAATCGCCTCTTGACGTGTACGAACTGCCGCTCGGGGTCCTGTTTTTTCGCAAACGACGCGTCATACAGGAAGACGATCGGCCGTCCATCGACCCGCGCCCACTTCGCCGGCGGGATCAGGCTGAAGAAATCGCGTATCGCAGCGTAAAACCATTCGCGTCCGAACTCGCTCGAAAGGTCCACATGATAACGGCTCCCATCGGGATTGAAATCGTTCCACGCCAGGATCGAGGTATCGTAGAACATGCCGATGGCAGGCGGCTTGAGTCCTTCGGCCTCCATCGCCGTATGAGCCTCGACCAAGGGCGGCAAACCGACGAAGCTCCACCCGTCGTACCGCCCGGGAATGCCCCAGAAGACGGGCATCAAGAAATCGAGTCCGGCGTCGATCATGTCCGTGAGCTGGCTTCTGTGCCAGGCAGGGCTTTTGAAACTGATGCCGGCCAGATCCACCGGGTGCGTCGTCAGGGCGTCCGAGCCGTCGTAGTCCACGATATGCGCCTGGCTCGCAGCGTCGTACCAGTAGAAGTAGGTCGCCCCGATAACCGGCTGGCCCGCTTCGAACGACGCCGCGTCGTGATGATCTCGCGTTCTGAGCGGAAAGAACTCGCCCGGCGCCTTCGCTGGCAACTGCCCTTGTTCAGCCACGACCGCGCAGGACAATACGAATGATACCATGATGCCTGTCATGTGCGTACGATCCTCCCTATTCAACGTCCAGTACACAATCAGTTCTTCGACAACCAGACTATATACCGCAAACCGGCACGGGTAAACCCCTTCGTGACCCGATCCCCAATGGAGTTGAGCCGCGACACGGCATCGGCGACGCACTGCCCTTTCTCGATGATTGGGCGGCGCGTCATACGCACCCTGCGTGTCTGTGGGAAGAAACCGGTATTGGGACCTCCCGACCGGCAACATACCCTTGACGAAAGCTCGAAGCACGAATATCGAAATCCGAAACAATTCCGAATGACCCAAGCTCAAATTTCAAAACGGAGCGTCCGTCGGGCGGTAGCGTTTCGGTCTTTTGGGCTTTGTGCTTTGGATTTGTTTCGGATGTCGAATTTGTCGGCCGTCGGAGGGATCCCTTGATGCCCGAAACCTGCACAGACACCGCATGACGGGCGGTCCGCATTCCACATTGATCGCGACTCCTCCAGATTGTATAATAGTCTATCTGCCGGCGAACTGCCGGTGCTCTTGCGGAGGCAACGCACCTCACAGCGGCCCGGTAGCGGCATCGTCTCGGCAATTTGGAGAGGGCTGAATGGAAGTATTGAAGAAGGCTTTGCTGGCGGTTGTATCAGTTGTTCTTCTTGTGACGGTCGCAGAGGCCTATCCCCCAACGGGCGGGAATCCGCCAGTCGGCCAGGCACAGGGCGGTCCGATCGTCATCAACGAGGTGCTGGCGTCGAACGTCGAGTGCTTCGCGGATGCGAAGGGCGAGTACGACGATTGGGTCGAGCTGTACAATTCCGGTGGGACCCCGATCGACGTGGGAGGCATGTACCTGACGGATAACGTGGCGGAGCCTGCGAAGTGGCAGTTCCCGACCGGCTCGTCCTCGCTGACGACGATTGCGGCTCACGGCTATCTGCTCATCTGGGTAGACAAAGACGTTGCCCAACCGGGACTTCACGCAATGTTTTCGCTCGATGCCGGCGGCGAGGAGCTTGCCCTCGTCGATTCGGACGGCGTCACGATCCTCGACCGCGTTGCCTTCGGCGAGCAGCAGGCGGACATCTCGTACGGCCGGGTCCCCGACGGGGCCGACGCCTGGCGGCTCATGGCCTTCCCTACGCCTGGCGGACAGAACATCAGCATCTACGAGGGATTCCTCGATGCGCCGCAGATGAATCCGGGACACGGCTTCTACGACGGCCCGGTTCTCGTGACGATCTCATGCAGCACGCCGGGGACCACAATCTACTACACGACGGATGGAAGCGAGCCGTACGTGACCAGCCCGGTCGGTCCCGGCGCCACGGCGACTGTCTACAGCAAGCCCCTGCAGATCGGTAAAACGACGTGCCTGCGCGCCGCTGCGATCCGCGCCGGCTGGAAGTCGTCGCCCATCGCGACGCAAACGTACCTCTTCGTCGGCGACATCATCACGCAGTCCTTGAACAAGGCGTCGCCCGGTTCGCCGTGGCCTTCGGGCAACGTGAACGGCCAGGTGATCGATTACGGCATGGACCCCGACGTGGTGAAGGATCCGGAGTACAGCGATCTGATAGATGACGCGCTGCTCTCGATCCCGTCCATTTCGCTCGTGACGAATCTCGCCAATCTGTTCAGTTCGTCGAAGGGCATTTACGTCAACGCCGGTCGGGAAGGGCGCGACTGGGAGCGGCCGGTGTCCGTGGAGCTGGTGAATCCCGACGGCAGCGAAGGCTTCCAGATCGACGCGGGCCTGCGCATCCGCGGCGGGTTCAGCCGGAGCGGCGGCAATCCCAAACACTCGTTCCGCGTGTTCTTCCGGAGCGAGTACGGGTCCTCCGCGTTGCGATATCCGCTGTTCGGATCCGAGGGCGCCGAGGAGTTCCAGAACATCGACTTGCGAACCGCGCAGAACTACGCGTGGAGCCTCGACTCCTCGAACAACGGCGCAAAGAACACCTTGGTGCGAGAGGTCTTCTGTCGGGATCTCCAGCGCGAGACGGGCAAGCCCTATACGCGAAGCCGATACTATCACCTCTACATCGACGGCCAGTACTGGGGGCTCTATCAGAGCCAGGAGCGGTCGGAAGGCTCGTACGCGGAAACGTACTTCGGCGGCGAGGAGGACGACTACGACGTCATCATGACGGATGGCTACCAGACCTCGTACACCGACGGTACCATGGACGAGTGGAACCTGCTGTGGAGCCTGTGCCAGACGGGTTTCGCGACGGACGAACAATACTACTTCGTGCAGGGTAAGAACCCCGACGGCACGGACAACCCGAGCGTGCCGGTCCGCGTCGATGTCGAAAACCTGATCGACTACATGCTTGGCATCTTCTACACCGGCAACGACGACGCCCCGGTGACATTGGGCGGGGGGCAGGCGAACAACTTTTTTGCCATCCGGAATCGCCAGCTTGAATCCCGCCAGGGCTGGCAGTTCTTCGCCTACGACAACGAGCATTCGCTCGGAGCCGCAAGCGGCGTCTACGACGACCGCACGGGCCCTGTCTCCGCGGGCCAATCTCGCGGGCACTTCAATCCGCAGTGGCTGCACCAGAAGCTGATGGCCCATCCCGAGTACTGCATGAAATTTGCGGACCGCACACACAGGCACTTCTTCAACGGCGGCGTCATGACGCCGGAGAAGGCAATCGCCCTGTGTCTGTCCCGCGCCAGCGAGATCTACTTTGCGATCATCGCGGAATCCGCCCGCTGGGGAGATCAGAGGCCCTCCCGCGCGAACAATCCGTATACGCAGAAGGATTGGTGGGCCGAGGTCAACGGCTATCTCGTTGGCACATTCTTCCCGGTGCGCACGCAGATCGTCCTCAATCAGCTCCGTAACCGGGGGCTGTATCCGAAGATCGACGCGCCCGTCTTCAACGTGAACGGTTCGTCTCAGCACGGCGGAGCCGTCTCGGCGCAGGATGCGGTCTCGATGACCGCCGGCGGCGCCATCTGGTATACGCTCGACGGCACGGACCCTCGCATCCCCGGCGTGAGCGCGGAGCCCGGCGCCGAGACCGTCCTGGTCGAGGAGGACGATCCGAAGTGGGTCCTGATCCCGACCGGCGCGATCGACAACGCCTGGCAGGGCGGCGCGGACTTCGACGATTCCACCTGGACCGTGGGCACCGGCGGTGTCGGCTTCGAGCGCGGCACGGGCTATGAATCGTACTTCGACATCGACGTCGAGAGTGCGATGTACAATCGCAACGCGACGTGCTACATCCGCATCCCGTTCGTCGTGTCCCCGGCGGAGCTCGAGTCGCTCGCGGCCCTGGCGATCCGGGTCCGTTGTGACGACGGATTCGTCGCCTATCTCAACGGGACCGAGGTGGCCCGGAAGAATGTCACGGGCGTCCCGTCATGGAACTCCGCAGCCAATACGAACAACTCGGATGATGTTGCCGTGATCCCTGAAGAGACGGATATCAGCGCGCATCTCGACGCGGTGCGCGAGGGACTCAACTTCCTTGCGATCCACGCGATGAATTCCTCGACGACGAGTTCGGACTTTCTGATCTCCGTCGAATTGGTCGCCAGCGACGCGCCCAACACCGGCGTTCCCACCGGCGTCTCTTCGACGGCTCTGCTCTATACCCAGCCCATTTCCATCGACCACAGCGTGTGCCTGAAGGCCAGGTCGCTGGTCGGCACGACGTGGAGCGCGTTGAACGAAGCGGTTTTCGCTGTGGGACCCGTCGCGGAGTCTCTGCGAATCAGCGAGATCATGTACCATCCGCAGGACGCCGGCGATCCGGACGACCCGAATGCGGAATTCATCGAGTTGACAAACGTCGGCGACGAAACGATCCATCTCAACCGGGTCCGTCTCTGTGACGGCGTGGAGTTCACATTCGGCGACCTCTCGCTTGCGCCGGGCGGATTCCTCCTGGTCGTGAAAGATCGCAGCGTCTTCGAAGCCCGATACGGGACTGGGCTGCCGGTCGCAGGCGAGTACGCCGGCTCGTTGAGCAACGCGGGCGAGCGGCTCGAACTGCAGGACGCCCTGGGCGTGACGATCCAGGCGGTTGCGTACAGCGACGAATGGTATCGGGCGACCGATGGAGTCGGGTATTCATTGATTGCGGAAGACCCCCAGGGCACGGACGCGGACGGGTGGTCCGACGCAGCCGCCTGGCGGCCCAGCGCCGAACCGGGCGGGTCTCCCGGACGACCGGACTGAGAAACACTCTTCGTAGGGCGAGCGTCCGCGCTCGCCCTTTGCGACTGCGAGGATGGAGATGGTGCGTGACGCGCACCCTGCACCTGCCGCATGATCCGCAGGATGCGTATCACGCACCGCCTGGACTGGAGGTGTCGGACATGTGGAAGTCTCAAGAACGGAACATCCGGATATCGTGCATGGCTGTGTGCCTGTTCTTGGCGGCAACCGCAGCGGCTCAACCCGTTCAGAATACGACACGCGGGACCGTGTACGACGACATTCCTTCCGCAATCGCGGAGGCCGTCGAGGGCGATGTGATCGTGGTGGCGCCAGGGACGTACAGCGAGACCGTCGATTTCATCGGCAAGGGCATTACCGTAAAATCGCAGAACCCGACCGATTCCGGGACAGTGGCCGCGACGATCCTCGACGGGAACGGCTGTGCGGTGTCCTTCGCAAATGGCGAGGACGCCGGCTCCAGGCTCGTTGGGTTCACGATCACCGGCGCGACCTGCGGCATTCGCTGCATCGGATCGGCTCCGACGATTCTGAACTGTCGCATTCTGGATAACACCGGTGCAGGGAGTCTGCTTTCAGAGGGCAGCAACCCGACGTTCGTCAATTGCATCCTCGCGGGCAACGGCGGGGCGGGCATCGAGATCCTGAGCGAGACGGCACGCGCGACTTGTACCGCGATCGATCATTGCACGATTGTCGGCAATCACGGCGGCATCCACGGCGGCGCGCCGACCATTGCCAATTCCATCGTTCGCGACAACGATCCCAACGGCGCGACGCCCGAGATCGCAGGCGATGCGCCCGTCGTGACCTACTGCAACGTCGAGGGCGGATACGACGGCCCAGGCAACATCGACGAGGAACCGGAGTTCGTCCTGCCCGGCCACTGGACCGGCGCCGGCACGCCGGAGGCGACCTGGATACGCGGGAATTATCATCTGCTCGCCGATTCTCCCTGCATCGACGCAGGCGATCCGGCCTTTGCGATGGCCGTGACGGATACGGACATCGACGGCCAGGCGCGCATCCTGTGCGGCCGGACCGATCTCGGCTGCGACGAGGTGCCGCAGATCATCTACATTACGTGGCTCGGCCACGCGAGCGTGCGGATCGCATCGCCGGACACGGTGATCTACGTCGATCCGTATAACCTCGCCAGCGAACCGAAGGACGCGGACCTGATCTTCGTCACGCACAGCCACTTCGACCATTACTCCGTCGCCGACATTGCGAAGGTCCGAAAGGACCAGACGAAGTTCGTCGGCCCTGCGGACGTGGTGAAATCCTACGGCAGCGGCCAGGCCCTCGCGCCGGACCAGACCCTCGATCTTGCGGGCGTCCGCGTCACCGGCGTCGCGATGTACAACCTCGCGAAATCGAATCATCTCAAAAGCAGCAACTGGGTGGGCTTCATCGTCGAGGTCGCCGGTTATCGAATCTACCTGGCGGGCGACACGGATCTGACGCCGGAAGTGAAGGCCGTGACGGATATCGACGTCGCGTTCCTCCCGATCAGCAGCAGTTTCACGATGAGCCCGGCCGAGGCCGCGGAGGCCACGAAATTCATCCAGCCGACGCTGGCGATCCCCTATCATTGGGGCACGACCTCCGGCACGAGCATCGCGGACGCGGAACAGTTCGCGATCCAGGCCGCGTGCAACGTCAAGATCATGACCGGCGGCGAGAGGATCAACTCCGAGACGTGGTCGAGGGACTTCACCTTCCTCGCCCATTGGAAGCTCGATGAGACGCAAGGCGTCGTCGCCTCCGACAGCGTGGGCGACCACGACGGCGCGCTGGTCGGCGATCCCCTCTGGCAGCCGACGGCGGGGCAGCTCGACGGCGCGATCCTGCTCGACGGCGTGGACGATGCGATCGCGACGCCGTTCGCGCTGGATCCGGCCGAGGGCGTGTTCAGTGTCTTCCTGTGGGTCAAGGGCAGCACGCCGGGCCAGGCGATTCTGTCGCAAACCGACGGCGTCACCTGGCTCTTCGTAGATGCTTCCACCGGCGCACTGGCGACACAGCTCAAAGGGTCCGGCCGGAGCAGCCGCGACCTCGTCTCCAGCGTGGTCGTCGCCGACGGCCAGTGGCATCAGGTCGGCCTCACCTGGGACGGTTCGACCCGAGCGCTCTATGTGGATGGCGCCCCGGCCGTAGCCGACGCACAGGGCGCACTCATCAGCCAGACGACAGGCCTGCGAATCGGCGGCGGTCCGAAGGCCGAGTCCGACCTCTTCTGGTCCGGCCTGATCGACGACGTTCGCATTTACAGCCGCGTGATTCAACCCTGATCTTTACACAACTGTCCGCTTGGGACTTAACAGGAAACCTCGCCGCGGGTAGGATGGGCGGACGCAGGGTTGAAAACGGCTGGGGGCGGTTCCCAGGATGCATGGGGCCTCAGCGCGAGCCGTGCGTGTACAGACAGGAAACCGATGCTCGCGATAGCCCAGGGCAATACCTTTTACGAAACCGCTGCGATTCTGAGTTTGGCCGCCGTGCTCGGCGCGATCGGGCAGAAGCTCCGACAACCGCTGGTCATCATGTTCCTGTTGACCGGGATCCTGGCGGGACCCGCGGTCTTCGGGTTCATCCAGAGTTACAACCAGATCGAATTGCTGGCACAGATCGGCATTTCTCTGCTGCTATTCATCGTCGGTTTGCGACTCGATCTGAGCCTGATCCGCACCACCGGGCCGGTCGCCCTGGCCACCGGGCTCGGGCAGATCATCTTCACCGCGGGCATCGGGTTCGTGATCGCTCTGACCCTTGGCATGACCGTCGTCAGCGCCGCCTATGTCTCGGTGGCCCTGACGTTCTCCAGCACGATCATCATCGTCAAGCTGCTCTCCGATAAGAAGGAGATCGACGCGTTGCACGGCCGGATCGCGGTCGGCTTCCTGATCGTCCAGGATATCGCCGCCATCCTGGCCCTGGTCGCGCTGACCACCTTCGGCGCGACGCTGTCGGGCGAGCAATCCGCGTTGAGCGTCTCCCTGGTCATGGCGGCCAAAGGGATCGGGTTGCTGCTGGTGGTGGCGTTCCTCATGCGGTATGTCCTGCCTCGTCTGACTGCGCGCATGGCCCACTCGCAGGAGATGCTGATCCTGTTCGCGGTCGCCTGGGCCGTCCTGCTGGCGGCCGCCAGCGAGTGGCTGGGATTCAGCAAGGAGGTCGGCGCCTTCCTCGCGGGCGTCTCGCTCGCGCCCACCGAGTATCGCGACTCGATCAGCTCGAAGTTGACGAGTCTTCGCGACTTCCTGCTGCTGTTCTTCTTCATCGGCCTGGGCGCTCGTCTGGAATGGTCCACTGTCGAATCGGAGGTCCCGGAAGCGGCGATCCTGTCGCTGTTCGTGTTGATCGGCAACCCGTTGATCGTCATCATCATCATGGGGTTCATGGGATACCGCTGCCGGACGTCCTTTCTGGCCGGCCTGACGGTCGCTCAGATCAGCGAGTTCTCGTTGATCGTCGGCGCCCTCGGCGTCACGCTCGGGCATATCCCGCCTCAGACGATGGGCGTGATTACGCTCGTCGGGGTCGTGACGATCTTCGCCTCCACGTACATGATCCTCTACTCGCAGAACCTCTACCAGCTTCTCGCCAAGCCGCTGAAGTTCTTCGAGCGCAAGAACCCCTACCGCGAGACAGACAACGACACCGCGGTTGAGACGACGGCCGCGGACGTGATCCTTGTCGGCTTGGGCAACTACGGCAGCGGGCTGGCCGAGCGGTTGCTCGAACGCAAAATGAAGATCATCGGCGTGGACTTCGATCCGCAAGTTCTTGCGAAGTGGCGGGCCCGCGGCGTCTCCGTCCTCTACGGTGATATGGCCGATCCCGACCTCTACGAGCAACTGCCCATGGACCGCGTCCGCTGGGTGGTCAGCGCGATCCGATCGAAGGACGTGAACCTGGCTCTGCTCCACCTGCTGTGTCATCGCGCAGGTCTGACGGAAAAAGGCAGGTCGGGCCTGTATTCTTCAACGAAATCTCTTGATTCGTGGCCCAGCCGCCCCCGGC
>ENA-UPTA01005845-UPTA01005845.1-activated-sludge-metagenome-genome-assembly--contig:-NODE-5845-length-11121-cov-10.039400_pt1 | contig 11121 bp, 9 predicted proteins | sample MGYA00238184_ERZ773361 | MGnify/ENA primary metagenome ERZ773361 (study PRJEB29100, sample SAMN05720205) | activated sludge metagenome | isolation source: anaerobic digester from wastewater...
CGCCGACATGGACGCGCTGCCCATCCACGAAGCCACCGGCCTGCCCTGGGCCAGCACGCACGCGGGCCGCATGCACGCCTGCGGGCACGACGGCCACACGGCGATGCTGCTGGCGGCGGCCGAGCACATCGCGCGCGCCGGGCGCTTTTCGGGCACGCTAAACCTCATCTTTCAACCTGCGGAAGAAGGCCTGGGCGGCGCCAAGGCGATGATGGACGACGGTTTGTTCGTGCGCTTTCCGTGCGACGCCATCTTTGCCATGCACAACATGCCGGGGCACCGCCAGGGCCAGTTGCTGCTGCGCGACGGCGCCACGATGGCCTCGTCCGACGGCCTCACCATCACGCTCACCGGCAAGGGCAGCCACGGCGCCATGCCGCACCACAGCGCCGACCCGGTGGTGGCCGGCAGCTCGATCGTGCTGGGGCTGCAAAGCATCGTGGCGCGCAACGTCGACCCGAAGGCCATGGCGGTCATCACCGTGGGCGCCTTCCAGGCCGGCGAAGCGCACAACGTGATTCCGGGCGAGGCGGTGCTCAAGCTCAGCGTGCGCGCGCTCGACCGCGGCGTGCGCGCGACGCTGCGCCGCCGTATCGAAGAATTGGTGGATGCGCAAGCCAAGTCTTTCAACGTCACCTGGCGCATGGAGCAGGTCACCGGCTACCCGGTGCTGGTGAACACGCCGGCAGAAACCGACTTTGCCCGCGCGGTGGCAACCGAGCTGGTCGGCGCCGCCAACGTGGTGCCGCAGACCGATCCGCTGTCGGGCAGCGAAGACTTTGCCTTCATGCTGGAGCAGGTGCCCGGCAGCTATTTGCTGATCGGCAACGGCGACGGCTCTGGCGACCCGCACAACGGCGGCCATGGCGCGTGCATGGTGCACAACCCCGGGTACGACTTCAACGATGCGAATCTGCCGATTGGCGCGGCCTATTGGGCGCTGCTGACCGAGCGGTTTCTGGTGGCCGATTGAAGGCAGGGTTCAACCCAAATAAGGCTTTAGCGCTTATCCCATCAGCGCAAACAGCTATCTTTAAGATAGCAAAATCTAGCCGATCACCTGCCGCCACACCCGGTGCGCGCGCTGCTTCGGGTCCACCAGCGCATCGACGATGCTGAAGTGGTCCAGCCCCGGCAGCGCCTGCGCCAGCGGCACGCGTTCGCGGCCCCAGGCCTGCTGGATCAGGCGGTTCAGCCGCAGGTATTCGCCGCTTTCTTCACCACCCACCAGCGCGTAGAACTGGCCGCGCGCGGGCGCCGGAATACGCGCCGGGCTGCATGCGGCCACCTGCGCGGCATCGAGGCGCAGCACCTCCTGCAGGCTGGGCACGTGCAGCAGCGGCTGCAGGTCGTACACGCCCGACAGGCCCAGCGCGCGCTTGACCACGTCGCGCGGCAAGGCCGGGTCGAACACGTTCCAAGCGCAGGCCAGCATCATGGCGGCCAGTTGCCCGCCCGCCGAATGCCCCACCACGCTGATGCGGCGCGGGTCGGCGTTCAGCGTGCGCGCATGGCGCCAGGCCCAGGCCACGGCGCGCACCATCTGCAGCGTGATGTCGCCAATGCGCGCCTGCGGGCACAGCGTGTAGTTGGGCACCACCGTGGCCGCGCCCAGGTCATGCGCCGCGCCGGCCACGAAGCTGTGAAACGACTTGTCCAGCGCCCGCCAGTAGCCACCGTGGATGAACACCACCAGCGGTGCGCCGGGGCGCGGCGCCTTGAAGGCGTCCAGCCGCTCGCGCGGGGCGTCGCCATAGGGCACGTCCACATCGCAGGCCAGCGTGCGCCGCACCAGCGCCGATTCGGCCGCCCAGCGCGTGAAGTACGCGGGGTGCTCGGGCACGCGCATGCGGTTGTTGTACATGCGCTCCAGCCACTGAATGTCGGGCTGGTCGCGACGGAAGGATTCGTTGGTGCGGGGCATGGAAGGCGTTATTGTCGCAAACTGCGGGGTGGCCCCGGCGGCCGAGCCCTTGGCATTAAATCAGGCGCCAGCCCTTGCGCAAAAGGCGATGGCCGCTATCGTAAACATAGTACATCCGGAGTTTCCCCATGAGCCTGCACCGCCAGTTGCAACAGCGCGCCGCCGAAGGCCGCCCCGTCCGCGTCGGCCTGATCGGCGCCGGCAAGTTCGGGTCGATGTACCTGGCGCAGGTGCCACGCACGCCGGGGGTGCACCTGGCCGGCATTGCTGACCTGTCGCCCGACGGCGCGCGGGCCAATCTGGCGCGCGTCGGCTGGCCGGCCGAGCGCAGCGCGGCACGCTCGCTGGACGACGCGCTGGCCCAGGGCACCACGCACGTGGGTGACGACTGGCAGGCGCTGGTGCGGCACCCGGCCATCGACGTGGTCGTGGAATGCACCGGCCACCCCGTAGCCGCCGTCGACCATTGCCTGGAAGCCTTTGCCCACGGCAAGCACGTCGTCAACGTCACCGTGGAGGCCGACGTTTTCTGCGGCCCCCTGCTGGCCCGCAAAGCCGCCGAGGCTGGCGTGGTCTATTCCATGGCCTTCGGCGACCAGCCGGCGCTCATCTGCGACCTGGTCGACTGGGCGCGCACCTGCGGCTTTCCGGTGGTGGCGGCTGGGCGTGGGCACAAGTGGCTGCCGCACTTCTGCGACAGCACGCCCGAAACCGTCTGGGGCCACTATGGCCTGACGCCCGAACAGGCCGCGCGCGGCGGCCTCAACCCCAAGATGTTCAACAGCTTCCTGGACGGCAGCAAGCCCGCCATCGAAAGCACCGCCGTCGCCAACGCCACCGGCCTGGCCGTGCCGGCAGAGGGCCTGCGCTACCCGCCGGGCAGCATCGCCGACATCCCCTACCTGACGCGCCCACGCGCCGAAGGCGGCGTGCTGGATAAAAAAGGCATGGTCGAAGTCATTTCATCGCTCCGCCCCGACGGCACGCCCATCGACTACGACATCCGCATGGGCGTGTGGGTCACCGTGGAAGCCGAGACCGACTACATCAAGCACTGCTTCGAGGAATACAACGCCCACACCGACGACACGGGCCGCTACTTCACCCTGTACAAGCGCTGGCACCTGATCGGCCTGGAAGTCGGCATGAGCGTCGCCAGCGTGGCCCTGCGGCGCGAGGCGACCGGCGTCGCCACCGGCTGGCACGCCGACGTCGTCGCCACCGCCAAGCGCGACCTGAAGCCGGGAGACCTGCTCGACGGCGAAGGCGGCTACACCGTGTGGGGCAAGCTGCAGTCCGCCACCCGTTCGGTGCAGATGGGCGGCCTGCCGCTGGGCCTGGCGCACGACGTCAAGGTGATCCGCCCCGTGCCGCGCGGCACCTGCCTCACCTGGGCCGACGTCGCCATCGACAGCCATACGCCCGCCTACCGGATTCGCCGCGAGATGGAAACTGCCCTGTCACCCGCCGATTGAAGCCGCGATAGAATGTGTTCTGCTTGTGGGGGGGTAGCTCAGCTGGGAGAGCGCCGCGTTCGCAATGCGGAGGTCGGGAGTTCGATCCTCCTCCTCTCCACCACAAACCCTTGATTGAAGCGGCCTGTGGGCCGCTTTTCTTTTCGTACCCACCGCCCTACCCATCTGTTGATCGATGGTGTCATGGGTCAAGCCGGCTTCGTCGCCGGCCGCCACGCATCCGCACGGCGAACCGGCATCTGAGCAACGCTGGCAACGGCGCTGGCGGTGCGATCTACAACCCAAACAACCGCTGCGCGTTGGCGCCTCGTACGGCGCGCATCTGTGACGTGGGCAGTAGCGCGGTGTTGGCGAAGGCGCCCTGGGTGTCGTGCACCCAGTGCGGCCAGTCGGTGCCGAGCATGACCTGTTCTTCGCCAACCACCGAGATCAGGTACTTCAACGCACCCAGGTTGTAGGTGATGCTGTCGTAATGGATGTGGCGCAGGTAGTCGGTGGGCTTGCGCTTCATCTGGCGGCGTTGCGGCAACTCAACCTCGTCGCCTTTCTCGAACCGGCCCACCAGATACGGCAGGGTGCCGCCGCCGTGCGAGGCGATGATCTTCAGGTTCGGGTACTGGTCAAAGAAACCCTCGAAGATCATGCGGGTGATGGCCAGCGTGGTGTCGAACATGAATCCCACCGACCAGCTGAGGTCGAACTTGGTCATGTCCATGGCGTCCACGCCGGGCGGGTCGGTCGGGTGGACCAGCACGGGCAGCGCGCGGGCGTCGATGGCCTGCCAGATGGGGCTGAACATGGGGTCCGTCAGGCTGCGGCCGGCGACGTTGGCCAGCACCATGACGCCTGCGGCGCCCAGGGCGCAACTGCGCTCCAGTTCTTCGACGGCGCGCTGCGGGTATTCCCACGGCAGCGACGCGAACCAGCGGATGCGGTCGGGGTAGTCACGCTGGGCCTGGGCAAAGTCGTCGTTTGCCTCGCGCGCGGCCTGCACGCTCACCGCTTCGCCGCCCCAGTAGACGTTGGGGCAGGTCAGCGACACCACCGACACGTCGATGCCCGCCTGGTCCATGTGCTGGATGCGCAGCTTCCAGTCGAAGTGGCCTTTCTGCGGAATCACCACCGGCGTGTCGCCGCGAAATATTTCTGGCTGCCCGTCGGGACGAATCTTCAGGTTGTAGATGCCGGCCTTGGCCTTGAGCAGTTCCAGCCACGGGTGGGTGAACGCGTGGGTGTGGACATCAATCACGGTCATGTCGGCAAGCTCCTTTTATCCGCCGTTCAACCGGCGGTCGTTGAGGGTGTGCCCGGATGGATCGGTGCACGCGGTTCGGTAGGATGCTAATGGATCATCCCAAGGAGACTTCATGAAACGTCGTTCGTTCGCCGCGCTGGCCCTGGCCGGCACGCTGGTTGCGCTGCCCGCGCTGGCCCAGGACAAGACCACCCGGCTGTGGGTCGGCTTTCCACCCGGCGGGTCGGTCGACGTCATCGCGCGCATGCTGGCCGACAAGATGCGCGTGTCGTTGGGCCAGAACGTCATCGTCGAAAACAAGCCCGGCGCGGCCGGGCGCCTGGTGATGGGCGAGCTCAAGCGCGCCGCGCCCGACGGCCAGACGCTGGTGCTGACGCCCAGCGGCGGCCTGGTGATCGCGCCATGGCTCTACAACAACATCGGCTACGACCCGGTGAAGGACTTCACGCCGATCTCGCGCGTGGTGACCTTTGACTTCGCCGTCACCGCGGGGCCGGGCGCGCCGCAGGGCGACCTGAAGTCGGTGCTGGCGTGGATGAAGGCCAACCCCGGCAAGGCCAACTACGGCACGTCGGGCGCTGGCACGGTGCCGCATTTCGCCGGACTGCTGCTGTCGCAGGCCACCGGCGTGCCGCTGACGCACGTGCCCTACCGCGGCGGCGCCCCCGCCGCGCAGGACCTGATCGGCGGACAGATTCCGCTGATGGTCGACACCGCGTCGGAAACGCTGGAACACCACAAGGCGGGCAAGGTGCGCGTGGTCGCCGTCACGGGCGAGCAGCGGTCCAAGGCGCTGCCCGAAGTGCCCACGCTCAAGGAGCAAGGCATTGACATGACGGCCGACGCCTTCTTCGGCCTGTACGGGCCGCACGGCATGTCGCCCGACACCGTGGCCCGCATCGACCGCGCCGTGTCCGACGCGCTGAAGGACCCCGCCGTGCAGGACAAGATCCGCGGCTTCGGGCTGGTGCCCAACCACGCCGGCGGTGCCGATCTGGCCGCCACGCAGGCGGCCCACCTCAAGCGCTGGGAAGCGCCGATCAAGGCGTCGGGCTACAAGGCCGAGTAAGCCGCCACGGCGTCAGTCGCCGTCGGCTGGCGCCCAAAGCCCCTGCAGGCGGGGCAAGGCGGCCAGCGCGTTGGCGGTGGTCGCCGCAGCCCACGCGTCCACGGATACGCCGCGCAGTTGCGCCACCTCGGCGGCGATGCGCGGCAATTCGGCGGGCTCGTTGCGGCCCTGCGGCTGGCCGGCGGCGCGCTGCTCGGCGGTGGTGTACAGCCAGTGCGGCGGAATGTCGGGTGAATCGGTTTCCATCACCACAGCGTCGCTTGGCAACGTCTGCGCCAGCGCGCGCAGGCGCGTGGCGCGTTCGTATGTGGCGGCGCCGCCAAACCCCAGCTTGAAGCCCATGGCCAGGAACGCATCGGCCTGCTGCCGACTGCCGTTGAAGGCATGCGCGATGCCGCCGCTCACGCCAATGTCGCGCAGCCCCTTCAGCACCTGGTCGACCGACCGCCGCACGTGCAGGATGACGGGCAGCTGGTGGCGGCGCGCCAGCTTCAGCTGTTCACGAAAGAAGCGCTCCTGCCGCTCGCGCAGCGGCGACTGGGTGAGATCGGGCTCGAAGTAGTCCAGCCCGATCTCGCCCACCGCCACCAGCCGCGGGTCGCCCGCGTGGGCGTGCAGGGCCGCGTCCAGCCGCGCCAGATCGTCATCGCCCGCACGCGCGACGTACAGCGGGTGAATGCCCAGAGCGTACGCGTCGCCCAAGCGGTGCGCCAGCGCACGGGCGCCGTCGAACGCAGCGGCTTCGACCGCCGGAATGACGCACAGGCGCACGCCCGCACCGGTCGCGCGGTCACGCACGGCCGCGACGTCCGACGCGAACTCTGCCGCGTCCAGGTGGCAATGGGTGTCGATCCAGCGGGCCATCGTCACCATCATGCCCCAACCATCGATGGGACGTGACCCTCACGCGCGCGGCCGCGCGAACCGTGCTACCGTGTGCCTGTTGCCGTCGCACCGATGTCGAAAGGTGACCGCATGCGTCGAACCCCGCTCTACAGCCGTTCTCTTCCGCCCGCCGCCGAGTCGCGACACGACCTGGCTGCGGCAGACGCCGAGCCGGTGGCAAAGCGCCCCAGCCAACGCCTGGCACGTATTGCAACCGCCCTTCGCCACCCTGCCCTGACCTGGGCCGCCATCGCCGCGCTGGCACTGGCCCTGGCCTTGCCAAACACGCCCTGGCGCACCACGGCACAGCGCAAGCTGACCCAGGACGACATCCACGCCGCCGTGATGCACACGCTGACCCACAAGGTACTGCCGTCGCAGGCGGCGCGCGCGGCCGCCACCGTGGCACCGGCGCTGGTGCGCGTCGAAGGCGTGCTGGCCGGCAAGAAGGACCGGCGAGGCCATGCCGAAATGGGGCGCGGCGTCGGCACCGGCGTGGTCATCATCGACAACGGCACCATCCTGACCAACCTGCACGTGGTGCAAGGGGCCGAAAGCATCTCGGTCACCTTTGCCGACGGGCTGGAATCGCCCGCCGCCATCGTCAACGTGCAGCCCGAGAACGACCTGGCGGTGCTGCGCGCGCAGAAGATCCCGGACGACCTGCAGGCCGCCACCATGCGCTCCACCGCCGATCTGGCACCGGGCGACGAAGTGGTGGCCATCGGCTATCCGTTCGGCATCGGGCCATCGGTGTCGGCGGGCGTGGTGTCGGGACTCAAGCGCGGCTTCAAGTCGCCCGAGGGCGGCCAGGTGATGAGCAACCTGATCCAGTTCGACGCCGCCGCCAACCCCGGCAATTCGGGCGGCCCGCTGGTCACCATGGACGGCCAGGTGGTGGGCATCGTCACCGCCATCCTCAACCCCACGCCGGCGCGCACCTTCCTGGGCATCGGCTTCGCGGTGCCGATCGAGAACGCCGCCAGCGCGGCCGGACAGCCACCGTTTTAGGATGCACCCGCCTGAGTCGCTGACGCGCCTTTCCTCCTCTCCTGCGGAAGGGGGGACAACGCCAGTCGCCGGCACACGTGCGGCGACGGCGTTCACTGGCGTGGCCTGCTCCGCGGCCTTCTGATTCTTGGAGTTCGAGCACATGACCGACAACCGCTTTACGCAAGACACCGCCACCGCCGAACTGATGGAGCGGATCCTCTACGAGGTCAAGCGCGTGGTGGTCGGGCAGGACCGCTTTCTGGAGCGCGTGATGGTGGCCCTGCTGGCCGGCGGCCACCTGCTGGTCGAGGGCGTGCCGGGGCTGGCCAAGACGCTCACCGTCAAGACGCTGGCGGCCGTGCTGCAGGGCCAGTTCCGGCGCATCCAGTTCACGCCCGACCTGGTGCCGGCCGACCTGATCGGCACCCGCATCTACAACCAGAAGACGGGCGAGTTCAGCACCGCGCTGGGCCCGGTGTTCACCCACCTGCTGCTGGCCGACGAGATCAACCGCGCCCCCGCCAAGGTGCAGAGCGCGCTGCTGGAGGTGATGCAGGAACGCCAGGTCACGATCGCCGGCCAGACGCATTTCGTGCCCGAGCCCTTTCTGGTAATGGCCACGCAGAACCCCATCGAGACCGAAGGCACCTACCCGCTGCCCGAAGCGCAGGTCGACCGCTTCATGATGAAGGTGGTCGTGGGCTACCCCAGCGACGAGGAAGAGTTCGTCATCGCCCAGCGCGTGACCGGCCCGCGCATCGACGTCAACCCGGTCGCCAGCATGGACCAGCTGGCCGCGCTGCAGCGCCAGTGCCGACAGGTCTACGTCGACCCGTCGCTGGTGCAGTACGCCGTCAAGCTGGTGTCGGCCACGCGCGAGCCGACGGCGGCGGGCCTGGGCGATCTGGCGCCCATGATCACCTTTGGCGCCAGCCCGCGCGCCACCATCGGCCTGATCGAAGGCGCCAGGGCGCTGGCCATGATGCGCGGGCGCACCTATGCCCTGCCCGAAGACATGAGCGACCTGGTGCCCGACGTGCTGCGCCATCGCCTGGTGCTGTCGTACGAGGCGCTGTCCGAAGGCATGAGCGCCGACCAGATCGTGCTGCGCATCATGGCCCAGGTGCCCCCGCCGCCCAAGCCGCTGGCGCACGACAGGATCGCCGCATGACGGCCCCGCCACGCACCGCCCCATGATCCGCTGGCTGCGCCGAAACCAGGCCCCGCTGCCCCACGCGGTGCCGAATGCGCCGCGCGAGGCCGCGGCCGAACCTGCCGGCGCCGAAGCCCTGCTGCGCCGGCTTGAATGGACGGTGCTGCGGCGGCTGGACGGCCAGTTGATGGGCGACTGGCGCACGCTGATGCGCGGCGGCGGTCTCGACCTGGCCGACCTGCGCGAATACCAGATGCACGACGACGTGCGCCACATCGACTGGAACGTGACCGCGCGCATGCAGTCGCCGCACGTGCGTGTGTACACCGAAGACCGGGAGATGACGGCGTGGTTTCTGCTCGATCTGAGCCCGTCGGTCGATTTCGGGTCGGGCGAGACGCTCAAGCGGCAGATTTCAACCGAATTCGTGGCGCTGCTGGCGCGCCTGCTCACCCGGCATGGCAACCGCGTGGGTGCGCTGCTGTACGGCGCGGGGGTCGAAAAGATGATCCCGGCCCGCGCCAGCCGCCGGCATGTCTTGCACCTGCTGGCGGCCATGCAGCGCGTCAGGCCGGCCGATGCTACCAATAAAATAGCTAAACGCGCAATTCAGACAAGCGCTGGCGGCACAAAACTGTCTGAATTGCTGGCCGCCGGCGCCAACGCCATCCGTCGCCGTTCGACGATTTTCGTGGTGTCTGATTTCATCAGCGAGCCCGGCTGGGAAAAGCCGCTGGGCCAGCTGGCGTTGCGCCACGACGTCGTCGCCGTGCGCCTGACCGACCCGCTGGAACGCGAGCTGCCCGACCTGGGCCTGCTGACGCTGCGCGATGCCGAAACGGGCGAACAGTTGCTGGTCGATACGCACGACAGCGCCTTCCGCCGGCGTTTTGCCGCCCTGGCGGCGCAGCGCGAGAACGAGGTGCGCGACGCGCTGGCGCGCGCCGGGGTCGATGCGCTCGAGCTGTCCACCGGCGACGACCTGGCGCAGGCCGTGCTGCGCTTTGCCGACCTGCGCAAGCAGCGCGCGCGGCTGGCCGCTGGCGGCGGGCTGCCCGCGCACCTTCGCACGGCGGGTCGATCGCGCGACAATGGAACCCCAATCCACCCATGAACGCGACCTGGCCCGCCTTCCTTCACTGGCCTGCGGCGATCCCGCGACCGGCCTTTCTGTGGCCGCAGTTTCTGTGGCTGCTGCTGCTGCTGCCCCTGCTGGTGCTGCTGTACGTGTGGCTGCAGCGGCGCCGCCGCAAGCTGGCGGTGCGCTACGCCAGCCTGGCCGTGGTGCGGCAGGCGCTGGGCAAGGGCCCCGGCTGGCGCCGCCACGTGCCGCCGCTGCTGATGCTGCTGGCGCTGGGCGCGCTGCTGCTGGCCAGCGCGCGGCCGGTGGCGGTGGTGGCCCTGCCGTCCAACCAGCAGACCATCATCCTGGCGATGGACGTGTCGGGCAGCATGCGCGCCACCGACGTGCAGCCCACCCGGCTGGAAGCCGCGCAGGCCGCGGCCAAGACGTTCCTCAAAGAGCTGCCGCGCGACGTCAAGGTCGGCATCGTGGCCTTCGCCGGCTCGGCGCAGGTGGCGCAACTGCCCACCGTCAACCGCGAGGATCTGGTCACCGCCATCGACCGCTTTCAGCTGCAGCGTGCCACGGCCACGGGCAACGCCATCGTCATCTCGCTGGCGACGCTGTTTCCCAACGCGGGCATCGAGCTGCAGCAGCTCAGCAGCGACCGCATGCGCGGTGGCATGGGCCGTTCGCTGGATCAGGCGCCGCCCAAGCAGAACGAGTTCATTCCCGTGCCGCCCGGCTCCTACACCTCGGCCGCCGTCATCATGCTGACCGACGGCCAGCGCACCACCGGCGTCGACCCGCTGGAGGCCGCCAAGATGGCGGCCGACCGTGGCGTCAAGATCTACACGGTGGGCATCGGCACGGTGGACGGCGAAACCATCGGCTTTGAAGGCTGGTCGATGCGCGTGCGGCTGGACGAGGAAACGCTCAAGGCCATCGCCCAGAAAACCGCCGCCGAGTACTACTACGCCGGCACCGCGCAAGACCTGAACAAGGTGTACCAGAACCTCTCCAGCCGGCTGACGCTGGAGAAGAAGGAAACCGAAGTCTCCGCCCTGCTCGCCTTGGCCGGCGCGCTGCTGGCAGTGCTGGCTGCGGGCCTGTCGATGTGGTGGTTCAACCGCGTGCTGTGACCGGCCGCGCTGCCCTCGCGCGCCAGGAGTCTGCGCGGTAGAAGGCGTCGAAGCGAAACGCGCGAAAAACGAGGACAGCTTCGGTGTACCGACAAGCCCATAGCCGAGCTATGGGCGCCGGAGGTAGCGCCGCGATGGACCGTTTTCTCGCGCGTTGCAGCC
>ENA-UPTA01005852-UPTA01005852.1-activated-sludge-metagenome-genome-assembly--contig:-NODE-5852-length-11113-cov-6.488063_pt1 | contig 11113 bp, 10 predicted proteins | sample MGYA00238184_ERZ773361 | MGnify/ENA primary metagenome ERZ773361 (study PRJEB29100, sample SAMN05720205) | activated sludge metagenome | isolation source: anaerobic digester from wastewater...
AAAATGTATCGATAATGCCAAATGAACTGAAGAAAGCGTTCGAATCAGGAATAGGGTTTGACGCATCTGCAATTGAAGGCTTCAAGGAGGAATCCAAATCTGATCTGTTTTTAGTGCCTGATGTAAAAACAATGTCCTTGCTTCCATGGCGTCCTACTTCCGGAAGAGTTGTCAGATTTTTCTGTGATATCCATGATGAAGAAAAGAAACCATTCGTTTCTGATTCGAGATATATATTAAAACAGGCAGTATCATATGCAGCGGAGCAGGGATACAGTTTTCTTTTCGGACCGGAATGCGAGTTTTATCTATTTAAGACAGATGAGGAAGGCAACAGCACTAATGTGCCTTTAGATAACGGGACATACATGGATATTGCTCCTTCAGACAAAGGGGAGAATGTAAGACGTGAGATATGCCTGACTCTAGAACAGATGGGTATTAATCCTGAGAAGTCACATCATGAAGAAGGCCCAGGTCAGAATGAGATAGATTTCGCGTATTCTGATGCCATATCTGCAGCAGACAATATAACTGCTTTCAAAGCCGTTGTCAGTGCAATTGCAGCCAGAAACGGATTGTATGCCGATTTTACTCCTAAGCCAATAAAGGATAAAGCGGGAAGCGGACTGCATGTCAATATGTCTGTAAAATCTGTTACCAAGCATGATGTCACTACGAAGGAAAGAGACCATATGATGGCAGGCATACTCAATAGGATAAGAGAAATAACATTGTGGCTGAATAACTCGGAAAACTCCTATCAGAGGCTTAGTAAATTCAAAGCTCCTGGTTATGTAACCTGGGCATATGCCGACAGATCACAACTGATACGTATACCTGCATGCTGTGATGTTTCCTCCAGGATAGAAATAAGGTCTGCTGATCCCATGACAAATCCGTATTTATCATTCGCATTACTGATTTATGCTTCCATGGAAGGGATTAACAACCAGCTTGTCCCGCCAGCTCCGATGGATATGAATCTTTATAAATCAAATTCAGATATGGTCAGGGATATCCAAAGGCTTCCTGACAATCTCAATGAAGCCAAGAAAGTTGCATCAGATAGCGAATTTGTAAGAATGCATATGCCAAAAGAAATTATTGAAGGCTATATAAACAAAAAGCATATCGGATAAAAGAGGAAATATGGAACGGCGTGACGGCAGCAGCATATTGATAACAGCTGCAAATGAAAGGCATATAGATTTTTTTAACTGCACTTTGTGTGATGAGATGACTTATGCCAAGACATATGCTAAAACTGCCAATGAAACCAGGAATCTTTTAATAGAGCGTTCCTTTGATGCTGTCATAATCAACACCCCTTTACCAGATGAATTCGGAACGGAACTTGCCAAGCATATATCGCAAAGCAGTGACTGCGGAGTAATGATTCTTGTGCGAAATGAAAATTATGAAGAAATCGCATATTCTTTAGAGCCATATGGTATACTTGTTGTCGCAAAACCTGTCACAAAAACAGTTTTTATGCAATCTCTGAGGCTGGCAATAGCCACAAAGGAAAGGCTTCTAGTCCTGGAAAGGAAGAATCAGCAGCTAGAAAGCAAACTGGAGCAGATGAAGACTGTAAATCATGCGAAATGGGTACTTATACAGTATCTGAAAATGGATGAATATCAGGCTCATAAGTATATAGAAAGACAGGCTATGGATAGGCGTGTGACACTTAGGGAAGTTGCAGAAGGGATAATTAAGACATATGAAGGATAAGCAGACTATCATTGTTCTGGATTTTGGGGGGCAGTATAAAGACCTTATAGCAAGAAGAGTCAGAGAATTAGGAGTATATTCCATAATATTATCTGGTGATACCACCACAAAAGAGATTTTATCATATAACCCGATAGGGATAATAACTACCGGTGGGCCGAAGAGCGTATACAAACCTGATTCACCTTTATGTGATAAGGGATTACTGGAATCTGGCATACCTGTTCTTGGAATATGCTATGGAATGCAGATGATGGCATATGTACAAGGTGGAACAGTTGAAAGCGCTTCAGTTAGCGAATATGGACAGACAAGCGGTACTGTAATATCGGAATCACCCCTGTTTGAAAAAGTGGGTAATGATCTTAAGGTTCTTATGAGTCACACAGACAGGATAACCAAAATACCTGAAGGCTTTACAGTCACAGCCTATACAAATGACTGTCCGATAGCAGCTATGGAAAACAAAGAAAAAAATCTTTATGGTGTTCAATTCCATCCTGAAGTAACGCATACATTAAAAGGAAAGACAATTATACGAAATTTCCTGTATAATATATGTAACGCCAAGGGGGACTATAACATGAAAAACTATATCGAAACAGCAATAGAAGAAATAAGGAAGCAGGTAGGTAATGAGCAAGTTCTATTAGGGCTCTCGGGCGGAGTAGATTCTGCTGTGTGTGCAGCCTTAATATCAAAAGCCGTACCCAATCAGCTTGTATGTATATTTGTAGATCATGGATTTATGAGAAAGAATGAAGCTGAGGAAGTAAAGCAGGCTTTTACAGATAAAAGCTTAAAGCTGATAGCTGTTGATGCATCTGAAAGATTCTTAAAAAAACTTGAAGGAGTAACAGACCCTGAAAGGAAAAGGAAAATCATTGGAGCGGAATTCGTTGAAGTATTCAATGATGAGGCTTTAAAATTAGGACGTATAAAATTCCTTGCTCAGGGCACAATATATCCTGATGTTATTGAATCAGGAAACGGTAAAGCAGCTACAATAAAGAGCCATCATAATGTAGGAGGTTTACCTGAAAAGATGGGATTTTCCGGTCTTGTCGAACCTCTTAGAGGATTATTTAAAGATGAAGTAAGAAAAGTAGGAAGAGAACTTGGCCTTCCAGAAGCCATTACTGAACGTCAGCCATTCCCAGGGCCGGGTCTTGCAATAAGGATAATCGGGGAAATTACAAAAGAAAAACTGGATATGTTAAGAGAAGCTGACTATATATATAGAGAAGAATTAGGAAAACTCAAAAAGAAACCCAGTCAGTATTTTGCAGTCCTTACTAATACAAGGACAGTCGGTGTTATGGGTGACGAAAGAACATATGGTTATGTGCTTGCCTTAAGAGCAGTCATAACTGGTGATTTCATGACAGCTGATTATGCTCATATCCCACAAAGTGTTTTAGCAAGAATATCTACAAGAATAACAAATGAAGTTCATGGAATAACAAGGATAGTTTATGATATAACCGGAAAGCCACCAGCAACTATTGAGTGGGAATAAATAGTTTAATATGGTATTCTATAATAGGAAAAGAAACTAATCCTCAAGTAATAAAAGTATAGGGGTTATTTTAGAGTTTTTATATTAGCTTTATAGGAGGTGTATCAAATGAATATCGCATTAATATCAAAAAAATTTATCAACAATGATATTTCATATAATTTATCTGTTATCTTAAACACTATGGATGAATTGACACAGCAGGTTGATTTTATTTGTTTTGGTGAGGCTTTTTTACAAGGATTTGATTGTCTTTCTTGGAACTATTCTACTGACAAAAACATTGGTATTTCTTGCTCATCTTCCATCATTAATAACATATGCAAAAAAGCAATTGACTGTAAAATTGCAGTTGCTTTTGGATATATTGAATCTGATGCAGAAAGGCTATTCAGCAGTTATATGGTTATATCGAAATTTGGAAAAATTATCTACAATTACCGTAGGATATCAACAGGATGGAAAGAATCAATAGCTGACTATCATTATCAAGAAGGCGCTGATTGCTTACCTTTTGAAATAGATGGAATTACTTTTTCGATCGGTTTATGTGGGGATCTTTGGGATGACAGCATTATCAATAGCATAGCAATACTTAATACAAATATAACACTATGGCCTGTGTATCTTGATTATTCTGAAAGTAAATGGAATGACGGTGAAAAAATTGAATATGCAAAACAATCTGCTCTTTTTAACAGTAAGGTATTACTTGTAAATAGTCTTTGTGATGGAGCGAATAAAGCAAAAGGAGCTTCTGCATACTTTGTCGATGGATTAATTAAAGATGAAGTACTACCTGGATCGGAAAAAGCTCTAATCATAGAAGTTTAGGAGAAATGTCTGATGATTTATAAGTATATTACAGAAGAATATTATTCTAAATGGATAGGAAGAGATGAAATTTTACATGAGCCTTTAAGTAAAGTGACTTTACTTAATTCACAAGAGAGAAACGTAATTCAATATGGATATTCACAACAATTTGATGTATATATTTTTTGTCGACAGAATAGTATTTATTTTTCATATGGCGATAAAGCATTGCCATATATTGAGCAAATAAAAGAACACATTGCAAGTACTGTTAATGAAGAAACGGTTAAGCAAATAGTAGAGCAATCTTTTGGAAAACCGCTAAAACATAGTATTAAATATCTATATACTTCGTGCAAAAATATAAGTAGTATCGCAATTCCATTAAAAATAGACGAATACGATAAATATTTAGAATTTTTTAAGAGTGTACATCCTAACTGCAAAAACACAGATTGGGTAGAAGAATATTTTGCCGAAATGGTTGAGGAAGGACTATGTTGTGGAATTTATGAAAACAGATTGCTTGTAAGCTGTACAGATGCACCTGGTATGCCCTATATGGAAAGAGAAGTGCAAGAAATTGGAATAAACACATTACCGGATTATCGTGGTAAGGGTTATGCAGCAGATGTTTGCATTTTAGCTATTAATAATATTATAAACAACAACAAATGCCCGCAATGGTCTACCACAATAGATAATATTGCTTCTCAAAAACTTGCTGAAAGAGTAGGCTTTGTTAAATTCGCTGATGCTTTCACTATCACACTTTAAGTACACAAAATGAGCATACTCTTTGTAATCGAAATTCTTTTAGCAAATAAGATGTATTCTCATAATCCCAAAGTATAATAATCGCATGTCAACACTTTGGCAACAGAAAATCAGCAAGTCCAAATAAAATATGTAATATAGATAAAATAAGGCTATTTACCACACATAGTTAAAACAAAAATGTTTAAAAAAGGTTATGAATTAGCGGATTTATACCAAGTCCAAACTAAAAGGCTTAATGAACAGGTCAAGAGAAATTTAGGCAGATTTCCTGAAGAATTTTGTTTTAGGCTTAGCAATGAAGAAAAAAATGAACTGGTCGCAAATTGCGACCGGTTCGAAAAACTGAAATATTCAACATCAAATCCTTATGCGTTTACAGAACAAGGCATTGCTATGCTTTCTGTTGTGCTTAAAAGTGATGTTGCAGTTGAAGTCAGTGTGAAAATTATGAATAGCTTCATAGAAATGAGAAAATTTTTACTTTCAAATCAAGAACTGTTTTCAAGACTGGATAGGGTTGAGCTTAAGCAATTAGAAACAGATAGGAAGCTTGAGGAAGTATTTAATTATATGGTAAATAACACAGAGGTAAAACAAAATATTTTTTTTGATGGTCAAATCTATGATGCATTCAGATTCATTGTTAGCATTATTCAAAAAGCAAATAAAGAGCTAATTTTGATTGATAACTATGTGGATATAAATACGCTAAATATTCTATGTAAGAAAAACAAAGGCGTAGATATCAATATATTAACTGCCGGTAAGGGAAGCTTATCGGTAAAAGATATAACTAAATTTAACGCTCAGTATCCAAAACTATCTGTTAAAACTACTACGGATTTTCACGATAGATTTTTAATTATAGACAAAACAGGGGTTTATCATATTGGAGCTTCTATCAAAGATGCAGGTAAAAAGAGTTTTGGTATTACTAAGATAGAAGATAAAGATTTAATTCAAAGTCTAATAAATAAAGCGAGGTAGAGTATGGCTAATTTATCGAAAATCAGATGTCAGTTGCATGATAAAAATCACGGATTATTTTAAGTAGCTCTCTCTTGGATACCAGTTCATCATTCCACCTATTATTCCTATGAGTATGTACTATCAAAAAAAGTACTAAATTCAAGTTTAACATTAGCGTTTTTAATTTATTTCAATAATGCTAACGTTAACTTCGATTCTTTTCAGTATTTAACAGAGCAGTAGTCTTGAAGCTGGGTACACTATACTTTGAATGATACACAAATATTAATAAACATACCAAAAGATACGCTAAGACTGTATCAATTGTCTTATCGCAGAAGGAACAAAAAAAAATGAGTTGAAATAATAAAATACAAGTATAAAAACGTCCGGAAACCTTAAGAAAGAGGATTTCCGGGTACTTCTATATTTAATAAACAGCGAAGTGAGCAGGATAAAGATTATCCTGCTTATTTATATAATCCCTAATGGTATAAGTACTGCTAGAAGCAGTATGTTGACTGCTGCTAATCCACCGATAAAGATTTTCTGAAACTTAGGACTTCTGTCAGGAACAAGAAATGCTGCAAGGAAAAACGGAATATATGTCGTAATGAATACCGGTATTGTACCCCACCATGGATACACCCAGATAAATGCCGGGGTGGAAGCAAGAAAAATTTCCACTACGCTGAAAAATGCCGCGTTTCCAACTGCAAATAGAATACGGTTGTTGATTCCTAATATTTTCTTCTTAGGATCCTCTGGCAGCAATTTGCTCATTATAAGCCCTGCGATGGCAAACATCATGGACAACTCCCAGCTTACTCCGATGAGAAGCATAAAACTGGTGCTTTCTGGTGAGACTGTCCACAGCGCATATCCCGTTGCGGTACAGATTATGGCATTCATAATTTCATAAAACCAATGCACCATGTACAAAGACAATCCTGCAATTACGAATCGATAATTTTTTTTGTGCAGTTCTGTGGCATATACGTATACCACAAATGCAAAAATTGCGATAAATGTCCAGTTAAAATTATTGGTGCTCCGAATCGCTTCTTGTGCAAGGTCGGCTGCTCCTGTGTTACTTAAATCTCCAAACCACATAAATATTACTTCCTTTCATTTTTATTTATATCTCATTTCATACAATTAATAAATTTATATATTTGACACCTGTTAGGTACATTGTATGCCATCAACTTAATCTGTTCAAGATTTTTTGAATCTTTCGGAAATTCAGTAGTTAATGTAATGTTTTATTGTCATTATTCGCTTATGATATAATGGGTATTCACACTTTAAGTATATATACATATCTTTCCATCATAACAAATTGATCTATTTTTCTTTTCTATTTGTGATGTATATTTTTTTATGTATGGATGTAATTTATCATACATACTTTATTAATTGTTGAAGCAGATAGGTAGAAATAGTAGAATAGAACTAGTGAAATATTTAGGAGGAAGAAAATGTCTTGTTATTATGTAATAGGTGTCCGTATAGACAACAGAGTCAATGTATCTTTGAAGTTACAGGAAGTGCTCACAGAAAATGGCTGCAAGATAAAAGCCCGCTTAGGCTTGCATGAAGTAAGTGAGGAAGTATGCGCAAATGACGGTTTGATAATCCTTCAGCCTTGTGGAGAACTAAAAGATGTCGAACAACTAGTAAAGGATTTAAACAAACTAGAAGGTCTAAAAGCAAAACTTATTGATCTAAATTAGTTCTTGTATAACCTTTTATATGTTTTATTCTACAATGTATAAAATAAGTATTTATTAATTAAAGCTGTCATATAGTACAGAATTGATTTTGTAAGATACTTCACTATACTAATCAGAATGAGTAGAATACAATGAGTTATTTCAATGCAGATATACATAACTGGGTTTCCTGGAGTAAGGTTTTTCAGGATATATTAGCATGGGAACCGTTAATTGAGTATATTTTCAGAATAGAAGATTTATCTTATGCGAAAATTGAGCATCTGACGCCAGGTACTAATGTAGTATTCAAGTCAGGAGATTATGTTGTTAAGATATTTGCTCCAAAAGAATCTGGAATGGATATGTATTCAGATTATATCACTGAGAAATTCGGACTGGTAAGGACTGAATCTTTAAAAATTCCAGTTCCAAGACTTATAAGAAGCGGTGTAATCCACGACAAGTATGAATTTATGTATATGGTAATGGAGTATGTAACCGCTGAAGAGATGGTGAAGGTAGAAGAGAGCTTTACTGACTTACAGAAAGAAAAGACTGGAAGAAAACTCCGAGTTATCTGTGACAGAATGAATACTCCTTGTGAAGAATTTAATGCTATTGATGTCATAAACCGTGCTCTAAAAGCTAAATGCTGGAGTAATTTTCCAAAAAGTTTTCAAATGGAAAGATTGGATTGGTTGAAAAAGTATGATTTGAAAGATAAGGTATTTGTTCATGGCGACTTGAATCCTGACAATATTCTTATTGATAAAGATATGAATATTTACATAATTGATTTTGCTGACAGTGTACAAGCACCTTGTGAATACGAATTAGCTGCACTTTTATGTGAAACATTTAAATTTGAATATCCATATATGAAAGGTTTTTTCGGTGCAGATTATGATGTTTCTGATTTGACAGATAAGATATTTCAGGCATTACTAATGCATGATTTTGGAGAGAATATCATAAAGAATAACTTTGGGAATCCTGAAATGATTTCCGTATTAAGTGATTTACATAAGCGCATCTATTCGGCAATTTCGAATAAAAAGGTATATTAATCATAGTGTTTAATGTCGAAAAAAATATCATTAAGTTTTTTTATGTCTACCATATTTAACGAGTACAAATTTAAAAATGCAGATATGCAAATGTGACTGAATGAAAATAGCAAATATGACTGAATGAAAACTATAAATATGACTGAATGATATAGAGATATTGGGTTTATATGTTAGAAGCACTGTTTAATGATTAAATCTATTGTATATTCACAATACATTATATACTGACAAGTAAGTGTAAATTATTGGTTAATTTTATCTTTAATGATAAAATTCACAACTGGGTATTCAGGTCTTCAAAATTTCTATTTCAAATTAAAAAAAAGTGTTGACAAACACAGAAAGGTAATATATTATCCAAATAGATAATGTATTACCTATTTAAGTTGTGTAATATAAATATATAAAAGGTGGTTTTAATATGGAAGAGAGTAAAACAGATAAAATAAAAGATGATGCAATGATTTTCGGACTTCTTCTGATTATATCGAATAAAATGAGTACTCTGCTTGAAAGAGAACTAAAGGAATTTGATGTTACTACAATGCAGTGGTTTTTAATCGAGACCATACATAGCATATTTGATAATCCACCAACTATGAAGAATGTGGCTGTAATGATGGGTAGTTCCCATCAGAATATTAAGCAAGTAGCTCTCAAACTTCAACAGAAAGGTTTAATTATACTAGAAAAAGACTCCAAGGATGCCAGAGTTACAAGGTTGAGAGTGACTCAGAAAAGTAAAGATTTATGGAGTAAAATTAATCTCAAAGGTGACTTGTTTAGAATAAATATGTTTAAAGCTATGAATAGTAACGAAATAACTGTAACAAGACAGGTTTTGGAAGAATTATTAAATAACTTAAATGTGATTGGTAATGATGAGGATTAAAAAATATACATGTATTAGAGAAGGTATCAATGATACTGTAAAATAAATTTTAAAGAAATATATTGGGAGTAAGGTGATGAAAATGAGAAAAAAGGCTTTAATCATAGCCATTATATTGTGTTGCGTATTATTAGATTTGATTCTGCATGCTATTACAAGCGCTTTTTGCACAATACCAGAGTATTCGGACTTTAGCATATTAGTAGAGTTAATTGGAATTGAAGGAACTGCAGCTGTTTGGGCTTTACTTGCATTTTCAGTTTCAGCGATTGTGTTTATAAAGCACCAGGGATTGTTTCCGGAAAAGGGTATAAAGAAAGGGTTCAGATATGGGGGTTCAATAGCTGTTTTGTGGTTATTGGGAATGCTAGAGGGAGTGATTCTATTTAATAATCCATTTCCGAACGAATTTATTACAGGTCTATCAGATGCAGTTCCCGTTTTGTTAATGGGTGTCCTGTTAAGCTTGATAGTATCAGAAAAGAACAGCGATGGTATTATTAGTAAGTATTTAGTTAATAAACAGGTATTTGTGGTCTTAATTTTCGCAGGTGTTTTTACTATTGGGCGGTATATCATGTATATAACTGGATTAATACGATCGGGGTATACGACAAATCCTATGCAAACACTTATATGGACATTGTCTATGGGTATCTGTATAGGTATCATATTCATATTGCTAACAGATATGAATAATTTTAAGAATTACATAAAAAAATCAATTAGGTTTGGTTTATTTATATTCGGATTGAACTGGATTATGTTCCTGGTGTTTATGCCAGTTATGTTTAAGGGATATATTACAGATTCTTTTTTAAGAGCTGCGATAGATATTCTGACTACATTCACAGGGAGTTGTCTAGCATTTGGTCTTATCGTTAAAACTAACAAAAAGGGTTTTGTTTGAGAAATTTCAAATGTGAAAGGGGTATTAAGTTATGATTAATAATAAGATAAGATTAGACAGAGTTTTGTTAGGAGGTTTGATATTGATATTGGTTCTCCTTTTACAGATTGTCTTAGGAAAAACAGGACATTTTGCTGCAAACATTATACCCTATCAGGGTATAGATCCATATGACTCATTTGCACGTATTTCAATACATCATTTTACAGAAATGATAATAGCGTTATTAGTAGTTACTGTGCTTTCAAAGATATTTAAAATTGATTTCTATTTTCAGATGGGAGACAAGAAAAAAGGGAAAAAAGCAGTTTTTATCTTCACGGGGGTATTTGTGTTCATTTCAGTGGGGATGCATATTATGCTATATTTCAATAATCAATTACCTGTTTATGAGTTTCCTCTCGATATCAGGAATATTGTTGGTACTGTTGGATTCCAATTATTTCTTAGCGGACCAGCGGAAGAGATAATATTCAGAGCACTTCCGATATCCATGCTTGTTTTTGCATTTGGCAGAAGCATTATGATTAAAAGAGCAGTATCAGTTGAGGTACTTATTTCAGCTGTTCTTTTTAGCCTGTTTCATGCAAGCTGGACATTGTACCCTTTTAGTTTTCAAGCGGATTATTTTCAGCTATTCTATGCTTTTACAATGGGACTGATTCAGGGGATTGTATACCAAAAGACTAGGAGCATTATATA